>LSQX01300183.1_pt1 | contig 29658 bp, 23 predicted proteins | sample 654561 | NCBI WGS metagenome assembly LSQX01 (sample SAMN04489861, study PRJNA283612) | anaerobic digester metagenome | isolation source: 4 biogas reactors fed with cattle manure at either 37C or 55C with and... | place: Denmark: Kongens Lyngby | collected 2014 | reverse complement strand
ACCCTTAGCCGGACACAACAAAGTTTGTTTATTCTCGGTTTTTCTAAAAAAATTAACAAATAACAAAACAGTATTATTTGTTTATAATGATTAATGTAATTATATTACTTGACATCAACAATGTGTAATTAAATGGGTAGAATGAAAACTTAAGAAAATCTTCCACATATCTTCGCATTTGCTACCGACAAAACATCGTGATAAAAACTTTGAGTAATTATCAAAAGTTTTTTAATAAGCTGTCCATAAACAAAGTCCAATATCATGATGTTGATATCTATCAGAGTTTAGTAAGTATTATAAATTGAATCTTACATTCTCTTGCCTATTTATAGAAAAATCGTGTATAATACTAATATAAGAAACGTGGCGGAATCATTAATTGGCCATATAAAATTGAAAGCAAGAAAAAAACAGACAACATTTTCAATAAAATACCGATGGGAAATGTGAAACTAATTATGAATTATAGAAACCTTGGTAAAAGCGGAATAAAGGTAAGCGAAATTTCATTAGGCAGCTGGCTCACCTATGGCACGTCAATACAACAGGATAATGCAAAAGAATGTATAAAAGCTGCGTATAATTCAGGAATAAACTATATTGCTGAAAATTGCAATCTGACATTATCGCAGCTTGCACTTGCTTGGATTTTACAAAAGAAAGAAATTAGCAGTGTGATTATTGGGGCTTCAAGACCTGAACAAATTACAGAGAACGTTAAAGCATCAGGTGTTTTGCTTAGTAAGGAGACATTAATGGATATTGAAGCTATATTAGGATAACTTCAAATAAATCTAAAAAAATTTAGTTTAAAGAGGTGGGATAGATGGATAGAAGGCTATTGATTGAGGCAATTAGGAAATATACATTTAGTTTTTTTATTATTCCTTTTTTTATTATTCCTTTCGGCAGGAACACTGAACTATTGGAATGCATGGTTACTTATGGGTATGCTTTTTATCCCTATGTTTATTGTAGGGATAGTTCTAATAGTTAAGAACCCCGAACTTTTGCGAAAAAGGCTCAAGTCAAAAGAAAAAGAAACTGAGCAGAAAAGTGTAATATTACTTGGCAGCTTGATATTTTTATATTTGGTTTTATAGTTGCAGGATTAGATTATCGTTTTCATTGGTTAATGCTACCTAATTGCCTTGTAATAACAGCAGCTGTCATATTCGTATTTGCATATTTGCTTTATGCAGAGGTGTTGCGTGAGAATATATATTTATCAAGAGCAATCGAGATTCAGCAAGAACAAAAAGTTATAGATACAGGGATGTATGGAATTGTAAGGCATCCTATGTATTTATCTACAATACTGTTGTTTCTATCTATGCCCTTGGTACTAGGTTCTTTTTTCTCATTTATTATTTTTTTAATATATCCTGCAATTACGGTGAAGAGAATTAATAATGAAGAACAAGTGTTAGAAAAAGGTTTAATAGGATACACGGAATACAAAGAGCGTGTAAAGTATAAGGTAATTCCATTTATTTGGTGATATAGTGTATGTCGATGTGGCACAGTTAAATACCTCAGGACAAACGAATATTTAAAACAACGTGTCAAAGATATGTGAAAGTAGGGTGGAGAATATGAAAAAAAATTTAGTTTGGTTGTTTCGTATTATAATAATAATCGGTTTTTTATTAACACTATTCTGGGTAGAAGGGAGCAGTCATAGAATTGCCCAACATAATGGGGGATATGGAACCTTTGATATGAAAGCTTATGATGCCGGCATAGTAGAGACAGTTCTTGAAACTATGGATTCAGATGGATATAAGATTTCTTATCGATACTATATCTGGGACTATTTTTTCATTCTTTTCCTTGGATTGTTACAGTATATGATTTCTAGAAATATCTACCATCCTCTTAAATCAAAAATTAAGGTTGCAAATTTATTACTTCTACTGTCAATTGCGATTCTAATTTTACGGGGAATAGCTGATATTATTGAAAACACAATGTTATTAAATACATTGATGATGTATCCAACGATAAACAAGAAAATGATTGAGATAGCAAAGTTTACAACAGAAATAAAATTAGGTTGTATTAAATTGTGGGTATTGTTAATGATTATAGGATTAGTTATGAGATTGATATTGAATCGCAAAGGAAGAAAGCAAGGGAGTGATTCTTCTTGCTTTCATTTGCCCGATGACTACCGCCACTAATACTCTCGCTTATACAAGCGGATGGTAAGCGGCGAAGAATCCTGTTTATACAATAATAAAAAATGAAGATATTTGTTTAGAAGCACGAAGAACTGTCCTCGTGCTTCTTTTCTATCATTTACAAGTCTGCTCTGAAAACTCCTGTCACCGGCTTAAGGCTACTCTGTGTCATCCAACTAAAGATTCTGACTTCGTAGGTTTTGCCGGAGTCAACATCAAAGGATAAATCATCAATATTAATTTCATTTATTCCTTGATTTAGCGGCTTTCTAATTGTTATTATGTCCCCAAGCTTATTTTTGTCTTTTTCATAGACTGCTATCATAATGTCACAGCTTTCTAACTCCGGATTATCATTGACTATTTGAAGTGTAAGACCTCCGGTTATCAGAGCTCCGTTTTTTGTCAAACCGTTATAAATCAACTTGCTTTGAGGGGTGGAATCTTCTATGGTAAGAATAATCTCGTCAAATGCAGCACCACCCGCTGATGCAGTAATGGTATAGATTCCGGTAGAAGAGACTTCACCAATTATCACAGTTCCATTTTCTACATTGACACCATTTCCTAAGGGCGACACACTCCATACAACATTTTCACCGGATAGGGGGTTACCCATCGGGTCAAAAACCTCAGCTGTATACTGAAGAGTTGAGGATGGTTTAACAAAAATGTTTGACGCTTCCGCTCCGTCCTTTTTAATAATAAGTGATGTTGGAGCTATGGACTGTTCATCTTCAACATAAGCAAAAACAGTGTATAACGGTTTATTAAGGGTCAGTATCATTTCTGATGTTTCCATTGCTCCTAAAGTATCAAGTGCTGCGCCGGCAGAAGCAATTAACTCGCCGTTTTCGCCATAACCATCTACATACACATAATTGCCGCTAAGTATACTACCTGTTAGATTGGTTACAGTAACGATAGCCGTAGTAGAGCTGTCCTCTTGTAGAACTGCTTTTGCAACAACTGTTGGCTCATAGGTTATGGTTTTTATTATATCGTCGCTTTCGCTTTGTGTTGTACCGTCATAGGCGTAGGTTATGTTCCAATCAAATTTATACTCTTTGTTATTTTCAAGTCCTTTTGCGTATAGGGTAATGGTGTCGTTTTCCTTATCAATTACAACCTCTACAGCGTTGTTTGTTCCAAATAGTCCCAACTTGCTGTCAGAGGATAAATATCGTCCGTCATTCTCCTCTATGGTCATTGGCTGTAAGCTACTGCCGGTGTCAAGGGAAAGAGGTTCCCAACCGTTTTCACCATAGACAGATACGGTTGCTTCGGCATTGGTTACACTGGAGGCAAATGGGTGGTATAAGGGAGCTGTCATGCTTACCCTATCTTCCGCAAGAGTAGGGTCTGCGAATTTACCTAGTGGTGTATAAAAATCCGTTTCATTATCGGACGGTAGATTGTTGTAATAATAAGCCGTTCTGCTATGTTTTGATGTTATTTGATAAAGAGTATCCTGAATATTATTTTCACCGGAGGAATCTTGGTACAGATTCAAAAGCTCGGTTCTTTGTCCGTCTGTCATAAGGCTTTCATTATAAAAAGAACTGTTATACAGGTCATATACTCTTGAGGCGTATTTATATATATCATACATCCTGTTACTGACTTTAACTGTATTAACCGACGAAGCGCCAAGGTAGCCAAGTAGTTCGCTACGGTAGTCCTTCATTAATTCAAACATTTCTGTTTCGCCCGAAACAGCGCTCATAATGTACTCAATGTCATGCAGGTTAAAGTATGTATTGTTCTCCAGTCTTATCCATTTGAACCCGAAGAGCTCATTTCGAAAACTATAAGTGGTTTTAAGCGTTTTGCCTTTTGCAGTGGCATAATCGTCAAGCCCACCGCCTAAAAGCGCGCCCATTTCGATGTCAAGCATTTGTATTTGCGCCATCAAATCCTTTGCGATAGCCTCATTGGCCGCAGAGTATTCCGCTAATTCTTGAAGGCTTGAAAGAAGCGTAAAGCTGTTACCGCCGTCTCTTAGGTAGTCTCGAATTCCGTTTGCGTCAAATGCGGAATAATTTATGATAGTCGTATCATAATTATAATAGTTGCCGTAATCACCTACCCCTTCAAAGTATGTGGCGCCCCACAGGTCTTCATAGCCGTCAACAATTTGTTTTAACTGTGCAAATTTTCCTGCCATCTTTTCCTGCACTATTAAATATGCATTTAGGCGTGTATCCAATTCATGATAGTATGCGGCCTCATCAGAAAGAAAATTATTGTAGTATTCCTTGACCTCTTTCTGTCTGTCTGTAACATATTCTAATTTCTCCGTAACTGTTTCAAAAAGTGCATAACCACTATTAAAAATGCTGATAGGAACATCACCACGTAGTTTTTCAAAAACTATATCCGTTTCATATATCACATCTGAATACAGCGTTTCATCCTCCGGCCATACAACCTCGGTATATGCATCAAGGATTGCGTTAGTATTGTAATCATCTGTGTATAAGGGATTCGAAAACAAGGATTGGTCATAGCCGGCAGGGTACCATACTACGTTTTGATACAGTTCATTGTAATCTTGATTTAATTGAGACAGCTGGTCTAAATAAGAGGATAAATCTGCAAGATAAGGCTCCATATTTGACGCTAAGTCGCCCATGGAATCAATAAAAGCCTTAACAGTTGCTTTAAGCGCAGAAAGCTCCGTTATTCCGGCTTCAATATTTTGTAAAAGCAGGGGCCAACTTTCCTTAAATAGAGAAACAGTATTCCCGCTGATCCACACAGCATCCTCAAAGGTACTATTACCTAAAAAATCTCCATAGCCGTCTTCATCCCAGTCAACGCTCGTGTAAGATTCTATAATTTCAGCCGAGCATCCGTTTTCTACAAGGAGATCTAAGCTTGCAAGTTCTTCATTCTTATCTGCTAAAAATGCTGCCGCCCCATTATACGAGTCGATAATATTTTGACATAGGATGAGGGCATAACTGCCCGCCTCTGCATCAAGCTCCGCTTTTTTAGTAATAACAGCATCAAAAACAGCAGCTTTTCGCTCTTCATTAGTATAATTCATAGATTCACCGTATTGATTAGCAAGCTGCTCAGCGGTAAACCATGAGAAATTTAATCCTTCATAATTTCCTGAGGGCGGAATTGGCTCACTTGGATACTTCTCTAGTAAATATTCCTCGTAAGCCTCCTTTTCCTGAGCTTTCACCCGTTCTTTAAGTTCAAGCTCATTAAGATAAAATTGGTGCCCCGCCTTTAACATTTCATATCGGCGTTGTAATTTCTTCATTGCAGCATCAATTCTGGGAAGACTATTTTCTGCCATTTTTGAATAGGTGTCCATAAGTGCTCCATAAAGCTTTACGGTTTCCTCAGGCGTGAAAGGAACACCAGTCTCACCGTTTTTATATCGAGTAAACTTTTCGTTAAAATCGCTGTCCTCCATGGAGGCAAAGCCCGTTAAAACATTAAAAATATCGGCAATTTGACTGCTTGCTTCATTGGCTGCTCCCTTTGTAACGCTTGGTACAAAAAGCATATCTGACAGCATTAATGTGCACTGTGTGATAGTAATTGTTACAACGTTGGCAATACCCTTTGTGCGCATTTCCACTGTCTTTTCATAGTATTCCCTACCTATATTGTATTCCTTTTGAACTGCCTCAAGTGCGGCTTGAAAACTTTTAGCCCTTTCCCACCATGCAATTTTGGTGGGGATTTGATAGTTTAAAATCTCAGTGTAATTCGGATACAGCGTAGCAAGTGACCTCCCGTTTCCAAACTTGTCAGTCAATACAGGGTAGTCCTTCTTTGCAATTCTTGCCTTCCAAAGCTTATTTGCTTTGTAATATGAACTGCTTTGTTTGTTCCAAAGCGCAATTTCAGTAAGACCCTTATCGCCAAAAGCTGATTTCTTTGCCGAATTTGTGAAAAGGGCGTTGTATGTAATCCTTTTTTGCTTGTCGGTCATTTTGCTCCATGCCTCGCGGTTCTTGTACGCCGGAGCGTATTTTGTGTTATATCTGTGACCGTCTATTTCGTATTCCACATATTGACCGAATGCTCCCCAAATAGCACCTGCGGTATTAATAATTTTTACCTCTTCTGCTAAAACCGCTGAAGGCATTATGGAAGTTGTCATAATAAGTGCTAATAAAAATGACATAGCTTTTATTTTTAGTTTTATACCCATTTTACCCTCTCCTTATATAATTAGTATCTATAAGTTTTTTGGCAACAAACTTCCGGTTAACAACCTTAAGTTTTATCCGAAAACTTTTAGAAATTGTGCAGTTAGTTTTTCACCAACCACTGACCTTTGCCTCTACACCTGTTTCATAAAAAAACTTTTGTTTTACTTGAGAAACCTTTTCCAAGCTTTCCGGGCTATGGAGCAGCTCAAGTTTCAGAGTTTTTGCGTCACTTCCAAATGTCAGTGTAATCCGTAATTTGTCTGTTTCAATATTTATTAGTCGAGAACCGCTTAATCCATCACATCCCCACTTATAAATTATATCATATACAAAAAAGAGCTGCAATTGCTTTTTTTTAATATTTACAATTACCTCTGAACAGTAACAATCAAGTTACATTTAATTCTATAATATGTAAGAAAATATTGATTTTTATCGAATAATAGTTTATTATACTTATATAGATATAGAAAAAATATTGCTGTGGAGATGTGATATGTAAAAGTAAATGATTTATGGCATTATTTCAATGATTATGTTATACAGAAAAATCCGTAGTAATAACACAGACAACTTAAAAAAGTTTAGGAGGCATTTACTTATGAAAAAAGTTTTCAGCCTAATTATTTCTTTCGTCCTTCTTATTAACCTTGGAGGAGGTTTGGGGCACGCATTTGATGGTGGACTTACCGAAAAGGAAACTCATTTTGAGACAATGCAATCAGAACCGACACCTGATGAATTAGCAGTGGAATCTGACTATGAATGGTTAGTAGGCGAAAGCGTTATTCATTATGGGCGTTTCTACAATGATATCACATTCGACATTACATTGCCAACAGTAGGAGAAAACGGCTCTATAATAAGCTGGGAATCGTCGGAAGAAGGTATTATTGATACTAGTGGTCATGTAACGCAGCCACTTTTTTCGTATGCTATGGGTAATGCGCCGGTGACACTTACAGCAACGATAACCAGCGGAACGGTATCAAAACAGAAGACGATTTATTTGGAGGTTGTCCCACTTGCACCAACGGATGTAGATTATGTAGCTATGGATAAAGAGCTGCTTACATATGAGCTTATACTTAACGGAAACATTAGTGCAGACAATGTTAAGACAAGGCTTAACCTGCAAACAAAGGCACAATCTCGATGGATACAGACTGTTTGGTTCGAAGGCTGCGACATAGCTTGGGAATCATCAAACCCTAACGTGATAGCCTTAGATGGAAGAGTAAACAGACCGACAAAAGAACAAGGAGATCAAAATGTAACGCTTACGGCAACCATATCTACGGGCGAGGAGTCTGACACAAAGGATTTTCAATTTACAGTTACAATAGTTGAAGAGTTTCCTCTTGCAATCAAGTATGATGATTTTAGTGACAGAACAGATTTATTACAATTTAACGGTACATCAGAAATTGTCGCCACTACAGACAGGGGTGGCAACAATATACAAGCCCTTAAGTTCCAAAACGGTGGGGAAGCCGGTGGTGGCAGTGTTTTCGCCAAAAATAAAATTCGGTTAGGTGAGGATCTGTCTTTTAGTACAGCTTTTTCATTTTCTAATCCCCATACAGATTATATTAAAGGAACCGAAGGGTTTATATTTACCATACAGACGGTAAACAGCGAAGTATACGCCAAAAGTCTAAATGATGAAAGCATCAAGCCGAGTTTCGGTATTGCTTTTACTACAAATTATCGTACCTATCCTATAGGTTCACAAGGTACAGGTTATATATATGATATTTATTCAGGATTATATAATAATGGGAATTATGATAGCAGCACAGAAGAGTATTTGGGCGGGAAAGATACCAATGAACCTCCTGCCTATTATAATGCATGGATTGAATATGACGGAACAGCAAAGGTTCTTGAAGTATGGTGCGCTCCTTCTGAAGAAAGACCTGCATTTAATTATATGCACTTAAGACAAGAAGACATAGATCTTGGACAAATTCTTACTTCCGCAGAAATCGGTCTTGAAACAGAAGATGTTCGTGAAATATATGCAGGGTTTATGAGTTCTTTGGGTAATGTAAATGAAAGCATCGAAATCGAAAGCTGGTACTTTAAAAATGATCCTATCCCCATTGATTTTTCACCATATATCTTTAAAGACTTGTCCCATGTTACCCTAGCAGCTGACTCACTATCCGGGCAAGCAAACAGTACATTGACTGCGACTGTATCAGGTGGAAACGGTCCTGTTGCGGGAACACCCATTGAGTTTTCTACATCCTTCGGAACACTTAATGCGACAACAGTAATTACCGACGAATTCGGGAAGGCATGTGTAAAACTAAGCTCAAGCGAATCAGGACACGCTGTTGTGAAAGCAGTGGTTGAAGGTGGCGCAATGGATTCCGTCGAAGTATCACTAACGGTGAATGATGATGATAGACTTACTTTTGACTATGCATGGCTTACGGAGGAAGAAATATTAAACGAAAACAGCACTCTTAATAACATAACATCAAATTTGAGTCTGCCTGAATCAGGTCTTAACGGTTCAGTTATAAGTTGGGTGTCAAGCAATACTGAAATAATTGCCAATAATGGTATTGTAACAAGGCCATCGATTGTTCAAGGGCCACAGCAAGTAACTCTTACAGCAACTCTTTCAATAGGCGAATTGTCGCAGCAGAAAAATTTCAATGTAACAGTTAAAGTGCGTGATGATGATTTAGTATCTGCTGATTGGGATTGGTTGACGGAAGAACGGATATTAGGTGATAATAATAGTATTGATAGCATTACCGAAAGTATCAATCTACCTTTGCTTGGTACTAATGGCAGTGTTATAAGTTGGGCATCAGATGAAATAGGAATAGTGGCGCAAAATGGTACAGTGAATCGCCCGTCATATACTGTGGGGAATAAAACAGTTACCATAACTGCAACAATAAGTACGGCTTCCTCATCCATGACAAAAACATTTATCTTAACGGTTATAGCACTAGAGGCTACGGACTCCGAAGCTGTGTATGAGGATTATGATTGGCTGACCACAGAAATAGTTTTGAATGGAAATGAAAGCATTAATGATATTGTCTCTGACCTGAATCTTCCTGTAATTGCTCCGAAAAATTCTGCCATCAGTTGGGCTACAAGCGATACGAATTGGATTAGTATTGAGGGGAAGGTAACTCGACCAAGCTATGTTCAGGGTAATAAGGCAGTTACTCTGATAGCAACGGTGAGCAGAGGGTCTGTGTTAATTACTAAGGCATTTAACTTTTTGGTTATTGAATTTCTGACAGATGCAGAGATTGTATCACTTGATAAAGAGTGGCTGACATGGCAAAGAATAAGGGGAGAGAATTATGCCATCAACACGGTTTCTAAGGATTTGAATCTTGTCACCACAGGTTACGAAGGCTCTTCTATAAGATGGGAATCAGATAATGAAGTATTTGTTAAACCTGACGGAACAATTAACCGACCAACCTTTATTCAAGGGAATAAGTGGGTTAATCTAACTGCTACAATATCAAAAGGGAGTGAAACAACACAAGTGACTTTCAATCTGACACTACCACCGATGGAGCAGACGGATGAAGAAGCTGTGACAATGGCTAAGTCGCGCCTTAGCATATACGAAACCTTGGGAGATAATCCGTCACCCTTTTCCATTACAGAAAATCTGTCACTCCCAGATTTACTCTCATATAATACTTCGGCAACATGGGTTTCCGGAATGCCGGAGGTCATCTCCAATGGAGGAACGGTAATAAGACCGGAGTATGTTCAAGGTCATAAAACAGTAGATATAATTGTCACCATAAAAAAAGGGAATGCGGTGGACAGCAGGACCTTAACGTATACCGTTCTTTCAAAACCTGACACATTCGCCCCGAAGGTTATAAGCACCACACCTGCTCAAGAAGAAACTGATGTTTTAGTGAACACACAGAGTATAATTATAACCTTTGATGAAAATATTAAAGCCGGAACAGAAACCGGTAGTGCCAACTCCTTAGGCATTGAACTTTTAAGTTCAGAAAACACCAAAATATCAGTACAAATTGATAACAAAAAGTTAATTGTAACACCATATACTGATATTGCTTCGGGGATTAACAGGCTGAAAATTCCCTCGGGAGCTATTACAGATATGTCCGGAAATGCTTTCGGAGGCTTTGAATTGACCTTTACCGTGGAAGAAAGGCAATCAAGGAGGATCGAGGTTATATCCTCTACACCTGATGATAGGGAAAAGGATATATCCTCTGCACCGGAAATATCCTTTAGCTTTAATTTTGCCGACATCATTGAGGGAGCGGAGTTTTTAAAAAAAATTCAACTGCGTACCAGTGGGGGTATATCGGTTCCCGTCATACCGTCCCTAAACGGAGATGTTGTAACTTTAATTCTTGGAGAAGAAATAATGCCCGGGCAAGTACGTGAAACAGAATTATTGGGTGGAGTAGTGTATGAACTGGTCATATCAGCAGGAGCTGTTCACGACAGATTTATGAATGAAAACGCGGCAAAGACAATTATATTTAAAACCTTCTTACCATACAGCACGCCACCTGCTATAACAAGCGTATATCCCGCCCCGGGTCAAGACAGTGTGGATATCGGTCAGAGCATAACAGTGAACTTTTCAGGTTGGATAGATTTTGCAAATTGCGGGCTAATACTAAGAGATAATTTGGGGAATATTGTAGATACTTATAAAAGCAGAGTAGCCGGTGATAACAATACTGTGGTTTTAACGCCGCATATGCCCCTTAAACCAAACACTGAATATACTCTTTCGGCACCATATGAACCTCAGTATGACCCTTCGGAGCTTGAGTTTAATATGCAATTTACAACAGGAGCAAATACTCTGGGTATTGCAGAGGTATCCCCTAAAACATTTGACGTACCTGTTAATTCTCCTGTGAAAATAGAGTTTTTCTCTGACATAACCGAGGGACCTTCATTTGACAGCATAATATTTATCGACTCTTCCGGGAATCCTGTTCCCTTTACCGCAGAAATCAGTGGAACCCAAACGGTTTTAAAACCGTCGTCTTTGCTTAATCCTGCAAAGACCTATACTGTTAATACTCCGGCAGGGGCATATCAGGATGGAAGCGGTAATCAAAGTGATTCGTATAGTTTCAACTTCGGAACCGCACGAAAGCTTTCCACCGATTCCTGTAAGATAATTTCACTTTCAGAATGGTTTGTGGAAAAAAGCATGTTGTTTAAAATAGATAGCAATATAGAAAAAGTCTTTAGGTCTGCCAATTATCAAATTCTTTCATTCGAATGGGACTTTGGTGACGGATACACCGAAACAGGTAAAAAAGCTGTCCATAGCTTTAGCGATCCGGGAGAGTACAGGGTAGTCTTAACTGTTACCGATGATAAAGGCTTTTCATATGAAATTGAAAAGACGGTAACCATAAGGATGCCTGATAATTTTAGTTTTTCAGCTGTAAACCCCGAATACCAATCAGTTTCTGTTACCCCTACAACCACACCAGAGTTGATTTACCAATTCCGTATAGAGCACAGGGGGTTATTTGTTCACGAAGAAAAAATCGAGTGCAAACTTGTAAAAGACGGCTCAACGGAGAGGGTATACCCTGAAATAAGTGCTGATTTGCCCGATAGTGCATATAAATTTACTTTTAATCCTGATATCAATCTTTTCGGGACATATGAGTTAGTATTTACCTATCAAGGGCAATCAGAAAAGAAAGAAATCCGTATACCTGTTACAGTATTTGGAACCCCTTCTTATGTTTACCCCAGAATAAAATTATATGACACAACTTCAGGGGGCCTTTTCGAAGGAGCTTATATAAATGTTGTAGTTGATGGTGTAAAGACGGTTGCAATAAGAGAAAAGGACAATAAGACAAACGATTATTACTATAGAATTGACAAGAAGTTCATGCTCTTTGAAAATCTTCCGATTGAAATTTCGGGATGGGAAATCCGTTCAACGAGAATAAGAGTTCTGGATGGTTCCTATGAACCCCAAATAATAGTAGGAAGACCGGCGCAATTAGGCATAACACAAGTCACCAACAACCTAACAGGTGCAAACTGGATGAGGATCATCGAAGGCGTCAGTACAGGGCGGGTCACCTTTTCCTGTGTAGGAGAATGGAATGGGCTTGATAAGGGATATTACGAGTTAAAAACAGACACGGATAGCTTCAACAAAACATCTCTTACAGGTAGGTTTTCGTTTGATCCGGGCGAGGTGCTTAAGCATGGAGAGTATTTAATGGTTCGTATGGTTTCAGGGGAAGGTATTAAGTCTCCTTGGAAGTATCTGCCCGTATATGCAGTTAAACCACCGGTTTTTATGGGCTCTCCTTTGAATATTAGCTACGTGGGAGGAAGGGCATATCTATCTACACCCGGGAAATTGTCGGAAGTAACCGGAAGCAAAATTCCTTTACTTGACGATGTTCCTCTATTGAGTGGAGGTAACTTTGGCATTGATGGTAACACACCTGCTTTTAGCGGTTATATTGACGAATATGGGCAAGAAGCTATATTGAATTTTGAAGGTGGGGCCAGTTATGGATCATCCACAAGCAAGCATATCGATACCAAGTATAAAAAAATTAAAAAGGCTGTATCTGCCGGCTACGAGGTTGGGACAGAGGTTGAAGGTGAGCTATATTATACTTATAATAGTGAATCAGCGAAATGGGATTTTAGTTATGTCGCTATTGAAATGGATGGATATGGCTGGTTTTCCTGGACAAGAGGTTATATGATTCCCGTAATTGACGTAGGTATTGAAACAGAGCTCAAAATGGGTTGTAGTATGTGGGGAACTCTAATAATTGACAAAAAAAACAGCAACGATCAATACAGAGGAATTATCCGGATTACTCCGTCGGTTGGCGTGGAGGTAATGTTTGGCGCTGATTGGGTAAATGTGACAGGCTCAGTTGAAGGGAAAATTCCTGCACAAGTTCATTACCCCACATGGTATGTTGGGGCTGATGTAAATATTACAGCAAAAATAACCGGTACATTCTTATTATATAGTGATACGCTTTATGAGAAAAATTTATTTAGTGCCCATTGGGATAACGGAAAAAATAAAGTAGTTTTAAAATCAGTACCCATTGAGGGAGAACAGAAAATAGAAAACGATGGGCTGCAGCTTATGCCTAGAAATTATTTGAATCGGGAATCTCGTTGGTTATCTAACACCGAATCGTCCCACAAAGCACTTTTTGCTTTAAACAGTGATGATACGAGTAAAAGCAATCTACAAACGGCATTAATGATGGAAAATATTTATCCTGAGGCTGAGATTGGGCTGGTGCAGAGTGGTGAAGAGCTTTGGTTAGTATGGACGGATGACAACCCCCAGCGCAGTGATACAAACCGTACTCAAATACGCTATTCTGTTATGAAAGACGGCAGTTGGCAAACGCCTGAGTGGATAGGACAGGATGAAACTGCTGATTTTGCGCCTGCAATAGCAGCTACACAAAACGGAACATTGATGGCATGGCAGAATATAAAACAGGTTGTTACAGAAGAAGATGGATTAGGCGGATTGATTAGAAATACAGAGATAACAGTAACAGGCAGCACCTTCAGTGCAGAAGACAGTGAGCCGGAGCTTGTTACACTAACTGATGATGATAAATTCGACCATTCACCCAAGCTTGCCGCTGACGGTGATAATGCACTATTGGTTTGGACCAAATCTGAAGGGTTAGGTATTGCTTTTAGTTCAGAAATGGAAGAATATAAATCGCCTGCTAATAGCGATCGTTTATTCTTTTCTGTTTGGGACGGAACCGCATGGAGTGAAGCTGCAGAAATTGAGGATTCATTACCTACAGTACTCAACTCGAACTTGACTATGTACGGTAAGGAAGGGCTATTACTCTATAACTTTGATATGGACAGCGACATGTCAACTCAGGATGATAGGGAAATATTTGCGCGGGTTTTCAACGGAAATTTATGGGAAAAATCTATACCGATTACCAAAAATCAGACAAACGATGCCTCTCCTAAGGCTGTTTATATAAATGGAAATTGGTTTATTACATGGCTTTGTGATGGGAAAATTATGTTTCGGGAAGGACTTGACGGAAAAACTAAAACCGATGAGCTTTTACAAAGCGTGCAAGGTGATTATAAAATTATCGCAGGGCAAGGGAAAAATCCGCAAATTGCTATAGTTTACAAACAACTTGGTGAAAACAAGGACCAGACACTTTCTGCTTACTTCTATGATATTGACAGTGGTATATGGGGCGGAGAACTTTCCTTGACACAGGACGAAGGATTTATAGGTTCTTTTAGCCCGGTATTTACTCAGGATGGCAAGTTGAGCGTAGCTTATTCCAACGCAGAAATAATTACCGAAGTCATTGATGGTATTGAACAAAAAAATATCAGTGATAAGGTAGATTTGCGTATTGCAACCTATTTACCAATAAGGGATTTGGCACTTGATCAAGAGGAAGGTTTATACCTTTCATCTGAAGTCCCTCTGCCAAGCACTTTGACTACTATAGTCGCAACCGTAATAAATCAAGGAGATTTTCCGGAAAACGCAATTGTTGAACTCTATGACGGAAATCCGTCAAATGGCGGTGAAAAAATAGCTGAACCTGTGGAGCAACTTGTTCCGGCACACTCACTTGCAGATGTAGAAATTAAGTGGCTGGTAGGCAAACAGGAAAAAGATGAATATGAGCTTTATACTGTTGTTCGTTCTGATGATGATATACAGGATATTAATACAGATAACAATACAATTAGTATTAACATTTTAACTGCCGACATCGCAATCACAAATGTAAAATGTGAAAATGTTGCTGGGAATGATTATATAGTGACCGCCACTATTGTCAATTTGGGAAGCAAAACTATCGAGGGAATCGAGGCACAACTAACTCAGCCTCAAGGGGAAGAAGTTTTAAAAACCACAGAAATCGAAAATTTATCGCCCGGACAAGAGGTTATTATAGACTTTATTTTATCCTCGGAGAGCTTAATAACCGATGGAAACGGAAGGATAAATATGTTACTGAGTGCATTAGTGCCTGATAGCGTGCAGGAAAAATCCAAGGAAAACAACCTGTACGAATTCAAACTTGAAGCTGCTTCGATTTTAGTGGAAATTTCAAACCCGTGTCAAGGGGAAAATCTTTTTGATATTAAAACACCTTTAACTATTGGATTTAATATGGCAGTAGAGGCGAGAGAAGATTTTGACAAGATTATTTTAGAGGACGATGAGCTTAACGAAATCAGTATAATTAAAATCTTGGAGGGTAATATGCTTACAGTTACACCTCAGAGCGATTTGCAGCATGATACTCAATATACACTGACGATACCTGAACGGGCATTTGGTGATGCTTACGGACATAGTATGAGTGAGCCATATGTTCTTAGCTTTACGACTACATCAAGTATTCCACAGGTTGTTTTCTCTTATCCGGGAAACAAAATGGAGGACACAAATATTGATACCGATATCAGGCTGCAGTTTAATCAGACTATTCTCGAAGGACCCGCATTTAAAGATATTGTGATGTATGGTAATTCTGAAGAAATTACAGTTTCGGCATCTTTAGAAGCTGAATGGCTTACCTTTACTACAAATGAGCCGCTTAATAAAAGCACAACATACTCATTGGTAATCCCGAAAGGGGCAGTGCAAAATGAAGAGCAAGAGGTACAGCAGGAAGAATATACGCTGGAATTTACAACAGGAGAGACTACAGGTGGTGAAACAAAAAAACATAGTTCAAGTTATAATACAGCACAGCGGAAACATAAAATTTCAAGAAAGAATTTAGAAGACGGAAGTAGTATGGCAATCGTTGAAATTAATGAGCAATCAATAATTAAAACCAATGATACAGATGTTACCATAACCTTATCCGATGAATTAAAAAATGACAGTATTATTCAGATAAACATTAGTAATAACGTATTATTAAAAATTGCAAATTATCTGAATGGACTTAATATTATTACCGGGAAGGGCGATATCAGGATGCCTGTGGATTTAGTGGCTTCTTTTGCTAAAGAGCGTTCAGCGTCTGTAATGATAGAGCTTACTACCTCCGACAAACCTACAATACAGCTTACCTTAACAGCAGATGGAAAGCAGATTGCTTGGGATAATCCCAACTTACCGTTTGAAATATCTATTCCATATATGCCCGGCGAGGATGAACTCTCAAACACCGAAAGTATTATTATTAGGTATATTGATGGAGAGGATAATGTGGTTTTAATTCTTAACGGATACTATAATTCTGATACAGAAGGTGTAATATTTACCTCCACCCGTTTTGGCAATTATATAATAGACTACAACAAAGTGGATTTCAATGATGTGGAGGCAGACGCTTGGTATGCTAAAGCTGTAAGCTATATTGCAGCTAGGGGTATTACATTAGGCACAGGCGATGGGAAGTTCGATCCTGAGGGGAAATTGACCAGAGGACAATTAATTGTCATGTTGATGAGAAATTACAATATACTTCCGGATGAGAAATCGGAGGATAATTTTAATGACAGCGGTAACACCTATTATACCGGCTATCTGGCTGTTGCAAAAAGGCTTGGGTTATCAGCCGGTATAGGGGATAATATGTTTGCGCCGGATAGGGAAATCACCCGACAGGAAATGTTCACCCTCTTATATAATGTTTTAAAGTTTATTGGTAAACTACCCCAGGAAAAATCCATAAAAGATATAGATGATTTTAGTGACGCTAAACAAATTGATTCTTGGGCAAAGGATTCAATGAGATCGTTAGTAGAAGCCGGAATTATCGAAGGAAATGATGGAAGGCTTTTGCCGATGAACTTGACGACACGGGCGGAAATGGCACAGGTGCTTCTGAGACAGGGAATGAGAAATTAGTATGGTTGTAGCTACAGAGGATGGAGTGTCATTCTGAAGTTCTTCACTTTGTCATTCTGAGCGGAACAAAGTAGAGCGAAGAATCTCCTGCACCGTTCTAAGAATAATATTCCATACTACATTATTGGTGACAGTATGGAGGATGAGATTCTTCGCTGACGCTCAGAATGATAAAAAAGGCACCAAAATGTCAAGTAATTTTGAGCCACAGGGGACAGTTCCATCGTCTTCTCTACGATTGTTCGCTTTGCTCACAAGACGCTCGAACCGTCCCCATGGCTCTAACAAAACCTTGTATGGGCTTGATTCGTCAAGCCCTTTTAGTTTATTTAAACATTTTTTAGTGTTCTTCTGTATTTTCGTCTGGCTATTGACTTTCAAAATACCAAATGCTAAAATATCTTCATTAAGAAAGGGTGATTAATGTGTTAAAAGAATTTAAAAAATTTATCATGAGGGGCAATGTACTTGATTTAGCTGTAGGTGTTATTATTGGTGGGGCTTTCGGTAAAATCGTTACATCTCTCGTAAATGACATGATTATGCCTTTGCTTAGTGTAATAATAGGAAAAGTTAATTTTTCAGACTTAAAGTATGTTATTATACCTGCAACTGAAGAAGTTGCAGAAGTATCTTTTAAATATGGAGCATTTATTCAATCGGTAATAGACTTTCTAATTATCGCTCTATCTATTTTCTTGATGATTAAAGTATTATCCTCGTTCAAGAAAAAGAAAGAGGAAGAATCGGTGGTAGTACCTGAACCATCAAAAGAGGAAGTGTTACTTACTGAAATCAGAGATATTCTTAAGACAAATGACAGTAGATTATATTAAACACAGTGTTGAGAAGCTAATTTTCTCAACACTGTATCATTAACTATTAACATATACATTTACGTTACATTTCTATGAATAATTGCAGTGGTAGAAGTTCAACCTATAGTAATCCACTAAATGGTTCTATTTTCTTATTTTATTGTTAACCACTTACGAAGGTATGATTAAGGAATTATTTGAAATAATTTTTAAGCATGATAAAAATTCATAATTCTGAAAATATTTCTTGCATTTTTATGAGATATACTTTAAACTAGAGTTAACAAAGTTGGAAAAAACTTAAGGATTTATTATATTTCCTTAATTAATACCTCTTATCCTCTGTGCCTACGAATAATCCGAAAGCAGAGGTGTTAGTGGCAGTAGTCATTGGATAAAACTGCAACTTATAAAAAACAAGCTATAATTAGTTGGAGAAATAGAGATTGTAGCTATGCTGAAGGTTGTATAGACTGCTAACCGACTAAGAATGAAAGGAGAAATATATGATATCGGCAGGCGAATTTAGAAATGGAATTACATTTGAGATGGAAGGGGATATCTACCAAGTAGTAGAGTTTCAACATGTTAAGCCCGGCAAGGGAGCTGCATTTGTGAGAACAAAGATAAGAAATATTATTACGGGAGCTGTTATAGAAAAAACATTTAGGCCAAGCGAAAAAATGCCTAAAGCTCATATTGAAAGAAAAGAAATGCAATACTTATACAGCGATGGTGATATTTATTATTTTATGGATGGAGATACTTATGAACAGATTCCCGTAGGCAAAGATATTGTTGGAGATGCACTGGATTTTGTCAAAGAAAATGTTGAGGTTAAAATTCTTTCTCATAAGGCCTCTGTTTTTGGGATTGAACCGCCAAATTTTGTCGAACTGGAAATTACGCATACAGAACCCGGACATAAGGGAGACACAGCTACAGGCGGAACAAAACCGGCTACTGTTGAAACAGGAGCAAAGGTAAATGTACCTTTGTTTATAAATATTGGGGATTCTATAAGGATAGATACCAGAACAGGAGAGTATATGGAAAGGGTTTAATGGCAATAATATCAAAATGATTAACATTATTAGGAGGTTTTATAAGTGGAATTTTTAAGCGAAAGAGTGGCTTATCTTAAAGGTTTAGCCGAAGGAATGAAGATTGAAGAAAGTACAAATGAAGGAAAGTTACTAAAAAATATTATTGATGTTTTAGAAGATTTTTCAGAGGTAATTATGGATATTGAGGATTCACAAATTGAGTTAAGTGAACATATTGAGGAAATTGATGAGGATTTAGCTGATTTGGAGTCAGAAGTATATGAAGATGAATACGATTATGATTATAACGATGATGACGACTTCTTTGAAGGGGAAGATGAAACCAACTATTTTGAGATTGAATGTCCTAATTGTCATCAAACTGTTTATCTTGATGAAAATGTATTCGAAGGTGATGAAGAATTGCAATGCCCAAATTGCAAAGAGCCTATAGTGATTGAATTTGATTGTGGCTGCGATTGTGACTGTGAGCACCACGAGGAGTAGAAAAAATATTATTAATAAATTAGGTTAATAAGGATGGATAAAAAAGTGAAGAATAATTCTTCACTTTTTTTATGGACATGTTAAAAAAGTGATTGTCAATTAGACAATCTTTTTTTAATTCTGTCATAAAAATGGACAAAGTATAATACTAATATTATGAGGGGAGGTTGAGGTACAAATGATAATAGCAAATCAAAAGACCACAAATACATGTGTGAGGCAAAATGTCCATCCAAGACTTCTTGACGGGAGCATTTTGGATTGTCTGCCCGGTAATATAAGATATATTATAGAAAGGATACCTATTATAAATCTTCAGCATATGGAAGAAATAAGGCTTAGGGTTAATAGACCCCTTATGCTTTATGATAGCAATGCCGGCAGGCATATAAGCGCTGATAGCAAGATTTCTCATAAAAAAGAAGGAGCATATATAGTGAGCAGGGATGATATACATAAAACTATTGAGCTTATTAGTGATAATTCTATTTATGCAGTTCAAGAAGAACTAAGAAATGGGTATATAACAGTTAGGGGCGGTCATAGGATTGGAATTGCAGGCACAATTATACATAATAACGGAAAGATTTCCTTGATAAAAGACATATCAGGAATTAATATAAGAATTTCAAAACAGATTATAGGTGCTGCGGATAGAGTTATGAAGCACATAATTAATAAGAATAACGGAGTTTATAATGCACTAATAATTTCACCACCCCAGTGCGGTAAAACAACACTATTAAGAGATGTTTGCAGACAATTAAGCTATGGTATAAAAAAGTATAATTTTATTGGGGTAAAAGTGGGTGTAGTGGACGAACGTTCTGAAATCGCCGGGTGTCATAAAGGAGTCCCGCAAAACGATATTGGCCCTGAAACGGATGTTCTAGATGCTTGTCCTAAAGCCCATGGCATGATTATGATGATTAGAGCAATGTCTCCTAATGTGATAATAACAGATGAGATAGGAACCCATGAAGATATTGTAGCTCTTAGACAGGTTTTAAATGCAGGAGTAAAGGTGATAACATCTATTCATGGTTATGGAAGAGAAGATATATCAAATAGGATTGAGATGCGTGAATTATTGGACGAGGGTATTTTTGAAAGAATAATTGTTCTTAGTAAATCAAACGGTACGGGTACTATAGAGGAAATATATGATTTACAAGGGAGATTACAATGTTGATTAAATTATTAGGATGTGGAATAGTCTTATTCTCCACTACATTTATAGGGTACCATGCAGCAAACAAATACTCAAAAAGGCTGGAAACTTTAAGAGCATTACAAATATCCCTTGAAATGCTAGAAACACATATTAGCTTTTCTGCAACAGTTCTTCCGGATGCATTTGAAAAAATAGCAAATACCTCGGTGGAATATGTAAACGAATTATTTCTTTCCGTTTCCAAGTTATTACGAAAACGTTTAGGTATGACAGCAAAAGAGGCATGGAATAAATCTCTTGTAAGTCTTAAACAAAAATTATATATAGAAAAAGAAGATGAAGACATTTTGAAGGCATTGGGTAATTCATTAGGTAATACTGATTGTGAAAATCAAATAAGAATAATAGAGCTTACCCGCTCTAAACTTAATATGTTGGAAAAAAAAGCAGATGTTCTTAAGCAAAAAAATGACAGGTTATATAAAACTCTTGGGGTATTAAGCGGGTTGTTAATAATTTTGTTGCTAGTATAACGGGGCAAAGGATGTCCACCACTTCTGTAATGTGACATGGACTGTGACATGGGGACGGTTCCTCAGTCACATTGAAAAGAGCATGTGACAGACGAACTGTCTCGTTTCACAGAAAAGTGATTTTTAACTAATCAATCATTGGGGGATAAATAGATGGATATAGACTTAATTTTTAAAATAGCGGCGATAGGCATACTTGTTTCTGTACTTAATCAAGTTCTTATCAGAGCAGGCAGAGAAGAACAAGCAATGCTTACTACATTAGCAGGCTTAATAGTTGTTCTTCTTATTATAGTACGTGAAATCAACTATTTATTCAACACTGTGAAATCGATTTTTAATCTATAGTAAACAGGTGATAAAATGGAGATATTTCAAATAGTAGGGCTCGGAATAGTTGCAGCTATTATATCTATAGTATTAAAACCTTATAGGCCGGAGATGGCTGTAGTGATTAGCATAGTAGCCGGAATAATTATTCTTGGGGCAATAGCTGTTAACATATCATCTTTTTTTAAATTAATTGAGAGTATTACCGATAAGGTGAATATAGAGTTTTCATACATATCAAATGTTTTGAAAATAATTGGAATAGCGTATATAACCCAATTTGGTTCTGAAATCTGCAAGGATGCCGGAGAAAGTGCAATTGCATCAAAAATAGAGTTAGCAGGAAAGGTTTTAATAATTATGACCGCTGCTCCTGTCATATATGCAATATTAAACTTGCTTATAGAAATATTACCATAGAAAATAATTAGTCATAGAAGATGAAAAAGCTTTGATGCTCAACTAAAAGAAAGATTCTTTGCTGGCGCTCAAAATAAGAATGTCTAAAGAATACGGCGCATATTGGCAGCTCAGCAATGTGCATCGACAGCTTAGCTTCGAAAGGATTGGTACAAAAGATGAACAAAAAACTGTTTATGATAATTATTCTTATATTAATGTCTTGCATTAATGTCAGTGCAGAAACAACAAGAGAAGAAATCGTTGAAGAACAATATGAAACAGTAGGTATCAGTGAATTGGACAGGATTATAAATAATTTAACTGTTGAGGGAGAGTATGACGATATAATTCCTGATTTTAGTGTAAAGAGAGTTGCAGAAGACATGGTGCAGGGGAAATCCGGAATAAATCTAAAATATGTTCCTGCAAAAGTATCTGAGATTTTTTTAAAAGAGATATATATTAATATCCATATAATGCTTCAAGTAATAATATTGACAATAATATGTGCTGTCCTTTCCAATTTAGAAGACTCGTTTGGCAAGGAGGGTATAGGTCAAATAGCCTTTTTTGCATGTTATATATATTTAATAGGCATAATGGTAAGAAGCTTTACATATGTAGTTGGCATTGGAAGAGAAGTTATAGATAATATGGTTATGTTTATGCAATCTGCTATTCCCGTAATGGTAACTTTATTAACAGCAACAGGTTCAATAACCTCTGCAACAATATTTCAGCCTATAATAATTTTTATCGTTCAGATTATCGGAACCGTTGTAAAGTCATTTTTAATCCCATTAGTATTCTTGGGTGCGGCCATTTCCATAGTGGATAATGTCTCTGAAAAAATTAATATCAATAAGCTTAGTGAGTTTATTAACCAACTCGTAAAATGGTCTTTGGGATTATTTTTAACTGCATTTATAGGTGTTGTAACCATTCAAGGAATTGCATCATCGGTAGTTGACGGAATAGGAGGCAGAACTGCCAAATATGCCGTAAGTGCTTTTATACCTGTCGTCGGGGGTATATTGTCAGACGCAGTAGAAACAATTATTGGATGCTCATTAATAATGAAAAATGCAGTTGGTATTCTGGGACTGACATTTATAGCAATAATATGTTTTATACCCTTAATGAAAATAGTTGCAATAGTTTTTATATATAGAATTACAACAGCAATTATAGAACCTGTATCCGATAAAAGAATTATCCAATGCATAAGCGGATTATCAAATTCTGTGGTGTTGTTATTATCTTTAGTTGTATCAGTTGCGGTTATGTTTTTTATATCGATTACCGTTATCGTTGCAACAGGGAATATAGCGTCAATGTTTAGATAAGAGAGGGTGATTAAAATAACAGAAGTTCGAAGCTGGATAATCAATATAATTGTCATGATGATTTTGGCAGTTATTATGGAAAACATTATGCCCAACAGTAATTTAAGTAAATATTGCCGTTTGGTTTTAAGTTTGGTTATTATGCTTATGATAATAACACCAATTTCTAAGTTTTCTTTTGGAATTGAAAAAATCGAAGACTTTATATATGAAGCTGAAAGTATTGTAAATATGAATAATAATTTAGAAACAATAGAGAGATTTGAAGGAATGAATAATGAGCAAGTAGTTGCAGTATATAAAGGTAAATTAAAAGAAAATATTTCAAGAACTGTTGAAGAGATTACGGATATTCAGGAATCAAAAGTTGAAGTCACAATAAATGACAAAATTAACAGTAATGATTTTGGAACCATTATCTCTTTAGTTATAAATATAAGTAAATCAAATCAAGCGGACGGAAGCATAAAAGAAATTGAAGCAATTAATATATCGGGTAATTATAACTTTGAAGCTAAAGAAGCAACCAAGCAAGTGCAAAAAATACCGGAAGAAGATAAACAACTAATTGATAGGTTAATTGAGGAACTAAGTCGTATTTACGGTCTTTCAAAGAATAGTATCGAAGTAGAAATAGATTAAACTTGTAAACCATTAGCAATAATCGTCGTTCTGAGCCCGGCGAAGAATCTCATGTAAGTGGTGTAAAATCCATTGCGAATATCTAGGGTGGCTGAGGAGAAAGGGTTTAGATGAACTTAATAGATTAAGGGGGAAATAATATGAGAAGCTTAATGAAGTTAATTGAAAAATACATTGGAAAAGACAAGAATATTACAAACTTAATCATAATACTTATAATAGGAATAATAATTCTTATAGCCGGAAGTGCCTTTATGGATAAAGGGAAAAAAGCAGATGCAGTGCCACATGAATTAAATGACATTTCTGCAAAACAAGAAGACAAATTATCCTATGAACATAATTTAAAAATAAATATTGAGCAAATATTATCTTTAATAGAAGGCGTTGGAGAGGTATCTGTAATGGTAACACTTAATTCCACCGCAGAGATAATCCCTGCAGTTGAAATTAAAAACAATCAAACAATAACGAAAGAAGAAGATAATCAGGGTGGCAAGAGAGAAGTCACTCAGACTGAAGAGGAGAATAAAGTGTTAGTATTAAACAAACAGGGCGGGGAGCAACAACCTCTGATTTTGAAAGAATTGAAGCCCGAAGTGAAAGGGGTGATTATTGTAGCTGAAGGCGTTTCAGATCCCAAGGTTAAGTTTGAAGTTTATGAAGCAGTAAAAGCAATATTGGGTATAAAGGCGCACCAAGTAAAGGTTTTTGAAAGAACAAGTGAGTTTGAATCCAAAAACTATTAGTACTCACTGTAATTTTTAGTGCAGCGGGGAATCTTATGTTAGGGGGTAAACTTTCCGTCAACACTTAGGATTACATGGAGAAGAGGTTTAGAAGTTTTCAAATGTCTAGAAATTTAAGAGGAGGTAAGTGAAAAATGATGGTTTTAAAAAAAAGACAGATTGTTATTGTTTCTTTGATTATTATGATATTAATAGCGGGGTATCTAAACTGGTCATATCAAAATGAACTTGATAATTATCCCATAGTGGCAAATGATGTTGAAGATGCACCTGAAAGATTAGGAGAAGCAGAACTTGTAATTAACGATGATATTTCAGTAGAAGAACAAGATAGTAGCATTGTAGCAGACAGCAAGGATATTAACAGGTTTTTCTTAGAAGCTCATATGGATAAGGAAAGAGCAAGGAGTGAGGCATTTGAAGTTCTAGAGGAAATTGTGAATAATGAAAATTCTAGCGAAGAAACTAAGATAAATGCGCAGGAACAAATGATGGCTTTAGCAAAATCAATAGAAAAAGAAGCAATAATAGAAAACCTTATAAAAGCAAAGGATTTTGAAGATGCAGTAGTATTCTTTGATGAAGGGGTAGTAAATGTAATCCTACCATCAGGTACATTGTCATCTGCACAGGTTGCACAAATACAAGATATTGTGGTATCTCAAACAGGTTTATCCGCAGATAACATAAAGATTATGGAAAAAAGTAGATAGTTAAAATTTTGTTGTAAAAAGAGTGTTGTATTGATATAATAATAATACTAAGAAAAGGAGGTCAATTCCATGGAAGATAAACAAGAAATGTTAAATGAAGAGATTGGAACAGTAAAAATAGCTGATGAAGTTGTATGTATCATTGCCGGTATTGCTGCTACAGAGGTTAAAGGCGTTGCGGGAATGAGCAGCGGCATTGCAGATGGAATCTCCGAGATGCTTGGACGAAAGAATCTTACAAAAGGTGTAAAAGTAGAAATTAACGATAAGGAAACCTTAGTTGATTTATTCTTAATAGTAGAATATGGTTCAAAAATACCTGAAGTGTCTTGGGAGATACAAGAGAAGGTTAAAAATGCCGTAGAAACAATGACAGGTCTTAATGTGGCAAAAGTGAACATACATATACAAGGTGTTCATATCGAAAAAGAGACTAGGAAAGAAAGTGCTGAAGAGAAAAAGAAAGATGAAAAGAAAAAAACTAAAGAAGAAAAGTAATCAATAGTCAGTTGGACGGTTGGTCAGGGGTCAGGAAAAGCATGGGTGGCATGACGCCAACCGACCAACTAAAAAAACGGAGGATTTAATGAGCAGAAGATTAGCAAGGGAAGAAGCATTTAAGCTCCTTTATCAAATAGACATTCATAAGGGAGTAAAAGATGAAGTAATGGATGTTTTCTACGATATAAAGGAAATTAACGATAAGGATAAGCAATACATCGAAGATATTGTTTTAGGAACATTAAATGATATGGAACATATAAATAAACTTATTGAGGAAAATGCTATAGGTTGGAAGATTAATAGAATATCTAAAGTTAATCTTGCAATTTTACGTCTTGCGATATATGAAATGCTTAGACGAGATGATATTCCATTAAATGTGTCAATTAATGAGGCCATTGAAATAGCAAAGACCTATGAAAGTGAAAAGTCCGGTTCATTTATAAATGGAATATTGGGAAATATACTAAAGCAATTGCAACGGAAATGAGGTTACTGCAGGATGGAAAAACAGATTTTAACTGTAACTGAGATTAACAAATACATTAAAACATTAATGGACCATGATATGATTTTGTATAACTTATGTTTAAGAGGTGAAATATCCAATTATCGCCCTCATTCATCAGGACATATGTATCTAACCTTAAAAGATAAAAATAGTACAATACAGGCGGTAATGTTTAAAAGTGATAATATTAAGTTGAAGTTTGAACCTGAAAATGGTATGGAAGTAATGGTTTTCGGAAGAATTTCGGTTTATGAAAGAAGCGGTCAATATCAAATATATATATCAGACATGCAGCCATATGGTGTAGGCTCTCTTCATATAGCTTTTGAGCAATTAAAGGCTAAGCTTATGAGTGAGGGCTTATTTGATGAAAAAAGAAAAAAGGGGATACCTGAATTTCCGGAGCAAATAGGCATAATTACATCTCCAACAGGTGCTGCAATAAGAGATATACTAAACATTGCTTCGAGACGTTGCCCGGGAATAAAAATACTTATTTATCCTGTTTCCGTACAGGGAGACTCTGCTTCAAAAGGTATAATTGAAGGTGTAAACTTTTTTAATGATAAAAAGAACGTTGATGTAATTATAATAGGTCGAGGTGGAGGTTCCATTGAAGATTTGTGGGCGTTTAACGACGAGGCATTAGCAAGAAGCGTTGCAGAATCGAAGATACCCATTGTTTCTGCCGTAGGACATGAGATAGATTTTACAATTCTTGATTTCGTTTCAGATTTAAGAGCACCTACACCATCAGCTGCAGCTGAATTGGTTGTACCTTCAAAATTTGAATTGAATGATAAAATACTAAATGCCGAACAAAGAATGCTAAAATCATTAAATGGAAAGCTGGAATTATTAAACCTTAAATTAGTAAATTATAATGATAGTATTGGATTTAATAATCCATTAAAATATATTGAGGATTTTAGGATACATATTGATACGATAGATAAAACAATGTATGATATAATAAAAAACAACAGCTTAAAAAAGCTAAATGAATTATCTGCCCTATGCGGAAGTTTGAATGCATTAAGCCCATTGTCGATTTTATCTCGGGGTTATGGTATGATAAAAAATAAGGATGATAAAATATTACGTTCAGTTAAGAATGTGAAGAATGAAGACACCATAAATATTATATTAAGGGATGGGGAATTAACCTGTACAGTTGAGGGGGTTGAAACATATGAAAAACAAAGAAAAATTTGAGGAAATACTGAAAGAACTCGAAACCATAGTCAAGCAATTAGAAACGGGAGAGTTATCATTAGAGGATTCATTAAATCACTTTGAAAAGGGAATTAAATTATCGAAAAAGTGCAAGAAAAAATTAGATGAGGCGGAGGAAAGAATTAATATACTTATTAAATCAGATGATGGTGAACTTTCCGAAGAATCATTTAAAAATATTTAATTGAGTTGTTATGATTTAAAAGGTCGAACAGTGGTTAAAGCCACTGGGTAATTACAAATATAATTATACAAGGAATGAGCAAGTGAGTAATTTTAATAGTAACTATAATCAAAAAAAAGATATGGTTAATACATATCTTGATGAATATCTTATTAAAAAAGATAACTACCAAAAAATTATTTATGATGCTATAAGATATAGTATTTTTGCAGGTGGTAAAAGGTTAAGACCGGTTATGGCAATGGCTTGTTGTGAAATGCTTGGGGGAAACTTGACCGATGTTATGCCTTTTGCTTGTGCAATTGAGATGATACATACATATTCCCTTATCCATGATGATCTTCCCTCTATGGATAATGATGACTACAGAAGGGGTAAATTAACAAATCATAAGGTTTACGGAGAGGGTTTCGCAATACTCGCGGGAGATGCTTTGCTCAATAAAGCATTTGAAACTACCTTGGAGCAAACGTTGAAAAACAATATAGATTCAACCAGAGCACTGCATGCTATGTCAGTAATTGCAAATTCAAGTGGTATAGAGGGCATGATTGGTGGCCAAGTTGTTGATCTTGAATCTGAAAACAAGGCAATAGATAAGGAGACTCTTAACTATATGCATATACATAAAACAGGAGCTTTGATAATAGCGTCCCTTAAAGTTGGAGCCATAATAGCCGGGGCATCCGAGGAAGAGATTAAAATGTTGGAGGTCTATGGGTATAATATAGGTCTTGCTTTTCAAGTAAAAGACGACATTCTTGATGTAGAAGGAAATAAAGAAAAACTTGGCAAAGCAGTTAAAGCAGATGCTAAAAATGATAAATCTACTTTTGTTTCATTGATGGGTATAGAAAAAGCTAAAAAAGAACTAAAGAGATTTACAGATAAATCATTGAAAAGCCTGGATTATTTTGGCGATAGAAACGAGTTTTTAAAACAACTTACTTTATATCTTTCAGAAAGAGAAGTATAGGATTTGAGGGTGGATATAGTTGACTTTAGATAAATTTTTTGGCGATAATAGAATAATTGCAACATCCGTGCTCGCATGGTTTATTGCGCAAGCATTAAAGGTTTTATTTGTACTGATATCAGAAAAGAGATTTGATTTTTCAAGATTTGTAGGTTCGGGAGGAATGCCCAGTTCACATACCGCATTTATAGTATCCTTAGCAGTTTCAGTAGCTTTAACAAGAGGGTTTAATTCCGTAGAATTTGCTATATCGTTTGCGATTGCTATGGTTGTGATGTATGATGCGTCAGGAGTAAGAAGAGCTGCAGGACAACAAGCAAGAATTCTTAACAAATTGGTGTATGAATGGAGACAGAATGATTTAATATTTGTAGAAGAACAATTAAAAGAACTTTTGGGTCACACACCATTTGAAGTATTAATTGGAGCATTATTGGGTATAACCGTTGCATTGTTACGCAGATAAACAGCGGACAAAATCTACCTCTTTACAAAGGTATATGTATATGTTAATATTTATTTAGATAACGAAATAGCAAACACGAAAGCAAGGGAATCCTACTTGCTTTTGTAAACCAGAAATGTTATTATAGCTAATATACGTGATGGTAGCAGTATTCTAGTCAGTGCTGCCGGTTCCCAAGACGGGCCTAAAAATCCGTTGAAGGGCACATCGATGAAGTTCCTTGTGCTAGCTTTTGACGCCCAGTCGGGGGTTAGTGC
>LSQX01316576.1_pt3 | contig 29659 bp, 30 predicted proteins | sample 654561 | NCBI WGS metagenome assembly LSQX01 (sample SAMN04489861, study PRJNA283612) | anaerobic digester metagenome | isolation source: 4 biogas reactors fed with cattle manure at either 37C or 55C with and... | place: Denmark: Kongens Lyngby | collected 2014 | reverse complement strand
GCTAATTCGATGAGGCGATCGAGAAGCTCGGAATAGGGGAGACCTGAGCTCTCCCACAGTTTGGGATACATACTGATGGGGGTAAAGCCAGGCGTTGTGTTTATTTCATTGACGAGAATCTCATTTTGTTGAGTCAGGAAGAAATCTACCCTGCCCATGCCGGAACAGTCCACTGCCCGGAAGGCACGCATCGCCAACTCCTGGATACGTTCAGTAAGTTCAGGTCCAATGGGTGCCGGGATAATCAGACGCGAGTCTTCGCTGTGGTATTTCGCTTCGTAATCGTAAAACTCGTGGGCGGGTACAACTTCCCCCGGCACAGACGCCTGAAGATCGTTATAGCCCAATACGCCGCATTCAATTTCCCTGACCCCAACCGCGCCCTGCTCCACAACCGCTTTGCGGTCATACTCCAAAGCAATTTCCATAGCCTGCGCAAGCTCTGAACGTTCTTTCACCTTGCTTATCCCAACACTGGAGCCCAAATTGGCCGGTTTCACAAAGAGGGGATAGGTCAAACTAGCCTCTAAGCGCTCTACTACCGCTTGGGTGTCCCGCTCCCACTCATACCGGTAGACTACCTCCCATGGCAGAAGGGGTAACCCAGCCTCTTTAAAGAGGCTGCGCATGAGCGCCTTATCCAAGGCGGCAGCCGAGGCAGCTACCCCCGCCCCCACATAGGGAAGTCCAGCCATATCCAAGAGACCCTGAATAGTGCCGTCCTCGCCGTAGGGGCCGTGGAGTACCGGGAATACCACATCCAGACCGGAGTTTCGGGTTGGATCGGGGTAAATCTGTATAGGACCGTCCCAACTCCCATCCTTGTTGATCTTGATGGGTATGACCTCGTATTTCTCCTTATTCAGCGCTTCCACAACATAACGGGCGGACACCAAAGAAACCTCATGTTCCCCAGAACGACCGCCGTAAATGACCGCCACTTTCATTTTAGACATTTTCTGATCTCGCCTACCTTCTAGTCACATATACAGATAGCATCCATTTCCACTGCCACACCCTTGGGCAGTCCACTCACTGCCACACAAACCCGCGCCGGGGGATCTGTGGGGAAGAACTCCGCGTAGATCCTATTCATGGCCTCAAAATCAGCCATGTCCGTTAAGTAAACTGTTACCTTCACCGCTTGGCTAAGGCTGCTGCCCCCTGCCCGAGCGATACTATCCAGGTTTTTCAAGACCTGTGTGACTTGGTTTTCGAAGGAATGATATGCAATCTCGCCGGTGTTCATGTCTACGCCCAGCTGTCCTGAGATAAAGAGTAGATTACCGGCCTTAACTGCCTGGCTGTAGGGACCTACCGCGGCAGGCGCACCATCTGTGTCCACGATTTGACGCATAGTGCTCCCCTTCCTGATCTGAGTTTTATGTACCTTAACTACTTCCCGTTTTCGCACCTGTTTTCCTGTCTAGCTTCTGAAAAGAACAAAGGGCAGGTCTAAGCCCGCCCTTCCTCGATCTAACGCAGGAGAACTACTTCCACAATCTTGAAATAAATGATCAGCGAAAGGCCGTCCACAATAGTGGTAATGACCGGTCCAGCCATAATCGCAGGATCCAGCTTAAGACTCTTGGCGATTAGGGGCAGGACACCTCCTGTAGTCTTCGCCAAGATCACTGTAATAAAGAGGGCTGTACAGACCACAAGGGACATTAAGGGCTCGCCTGGATACATTATGGTCAGGCGCACGAAATTGACTGTCGCCAAAACGACACCGGTAATGGCGCCTACGCCCAATTCTTTACGCATCACCTTACCGAAATCGGCAGGTGTAATTTCACTCAAGGCCATACCGCGAATGACCAGCGTAGAACTTTGAGAGCCTGCATTACCACCCGTGTCGGTTAGCATGGGAATGAACGTGACCAAAAGGGGTAGGGCGATAAACGCCGCTTCATAGCGCTGCAGCACTGCACCGGAAATCGTGGCTGAGAGCATCAGGATGGTCAGCCAGAGAATCCGGTTTTTGGCCAATGTAAAAACGCTCGTTTTCATATAGGGTTCTTCACTGGGGGCGGTAGCGGCCATGATCTGGAAGTCCTCTGTGGCCTCCTGGTGAATAACCTCAACAATGTCGTCTACTGTTACAATACCTACCAAGCGGTTTTCGTGGTCCACTACGGGCAGGGAGAGCAGATCGTAATGGGCAAAGAGACGGGCCACCTCTTCCTGGTCGTCCAAGGTGTGGGCATAGACAATCTTTGTCTCCATAATGTCTCCAATTACCTCAGAATCATCGGCCAAAAACAGCCGCTTAACTGTTACAACGCCCTCTAAATGCCTGTTGCTGTCAATCACGTAGCAGGTGTAAACCGTTTCCTTGTTAAGGGCGGTGCGCCTGATCCGCTCAAATGCTTCCCTCACCGTCATGTGCTTTTTCAGATCGACAAACTCGGCAGTCATGATGCTGCCGGCCGATTCGGGCGGATACTGGAGAAATTGATTGATCAGGGCCCTCGTTTCAGGGGACGCGTTACGCAGGACGCGCTTGACAACCCCGGCTGGGGCTTCCTCCAAGAAGTCAGCGGCATCATCCACAAAGAGCTGGTTGATAATGCTGCCCACCTCTTGATCGGTAATGGAGCTAACGATCTGATTCTGCACGCTAGTGGATAGATAGGCAAAAACCTCCGCGGCCCGGTCCTTGGGTAGGGATCTAAATACCACCAGTGCATGCTCGCTGCGGAGTTCTTCCATCAAAACAGCGATGTCCGCATCGCGGATGTGGGATAGTTCATTGCGGAGTGTGAGGAAATCTCTGTCTTCAATCAGCTGTTCCAAATCACGCCAGGTTCTGGTCTCCATGTTTTTATCCTCCTTTTATTTAATTTTCGGAGTCTAAAAACGAGCGTCACCCCTGTTAGGCGTGGAAAGGGGGCCTGATTGTCAGATGAGCGCCTAAAGGCGTTTCATCCGCGCACGGCCATCCCTCCTGGTCGACACTCGCTTTTCTACTCGGACTACTGCCACTGGCCACTCATCTTCCCCCCTTTGGTGTGATCTACCCTTAGTCTAACATTATTGAGCTTTACGCGCAATTGGTGCAAGAAAAAACCCCCTTACGGGGGTATTCTTCCTAATTGGCAATTTTGTTAACCGCAGCTTCTGCACTGGGCGGAAAGATGTGGGTGAGGAACTCCTCCACATGCTTGATGGGGATTACCTCTACACCATCTGTAAAGCGGGAAATGTCGTCCCAGTTATCGGCGGGTATAAACACCTTTTTGATGCCAGCCTGTTTAGCTCCGTAAATCTTGGAGTGGAGGCCGCCCACTGCCTTAACCCGGCCGCGGATGGATACTTCACCGGTAACCGCAATATCCTGGGGTACGGGGAGATTCTGTACCGCACTGATGATGGCAGCTAAAATGGCAAGCCCGGCTGAGGGTCCATCGATGTTGCCACCGCCCACAACGTTCACATGGATATCGTAGTCCCCCAGATCTTGGCCAGTTAAGGAACGGAAGACTGAGGCCGCATTGAACACGCTGTCTTTAGCCATACTGCCTGCCGTATCATTGAACCGGACTACCCCTTTACCCTTCTCTCTGCTGGGAAAGGCCACCGCTTCGATTTCGATCACAGAGCCCAAATAACCGCTCACACCCAGGCCTAAAACGCGCCCCACCTCTTTGTCAGGGGACGCTTTAATGCCCACATAGGAGCTGAGCCGGGCAGACTGGATTACCTCCTGCACATCGGCTAACGTTACCAAAATCCGCTGTTTGGGGTCAGCGCCCCGGTACAATGCGTTTCCGTACGCATCGGCTAAGAGCCTGGTCGCCCTGCGTCCCTCAATTGTGTACTCCGCAATTGTGTCCGCCACACCCTCTTCCAGATCGGCCTCTAAGCGCCCAGCTGCCGCCTTAACAATCTCCACAATGTCAGGCGGGGTGAGGGGTTCAAAGAACACCTCTGCGCAGCGAGAGCGAAAGGCCGGGCTGATCTCCGATGGATCCCTGGTTGTGGCTCCGATTAAGACAAAGTCTGCGGGAGCACCCTTGCTGAAGAGGTGGTGAATGTATTTGGGGATCTGGGGATCGTGGGGATCGTAATAGGACGATTCAAACACGACCCGCTTGTCCTCGAGCACTTTCAGCAGTTTATTCTGCAAAACCTGATCGAGCTCGCCAATCTCGTCAATGAAGAGCACGCCGCCGTGGGCTTCCGTTACCAGTCCCAGTTTAGGTTCTGGCACCGAACCGTCGGCCAAATCACGCCGAGCCCCTTGGTAAATGGGATCGTGTACCGACCCGAGCAGGGGATTGGTTACTTCCCTCGGATCCCAGCGCAGGGTTGTCCCATCCACTTCCACAAAGGGAGCATCCTCCACAAAGGGCGTGTAATCACGTGTCTTGGCATACTGCAGCGCCAAACGGGCCACAGTTGTTTTACCCACACCGGGAGGCCCATAGAGGAGAATGTGCTGGGGGAAGGGAGAGCTCAGTTTGGAAAGGAGCGATTTGATGGCCGCATCCTGGCCCACCACTTCCTCTAGCGTGCGGGGCCGCATCAGCTCAGCGGTGGAATGGGCGAGACTTCGGCTTTCCAGTACCTCAAGCTCAGCGTATTTCTTCAAAGTCTGGGCATTATCTGGGCCAGCTTCCTCTTTCAACACCTGCATGCGGATTTCCTTAATGTAGTCCAAATGGCGCTCCTGCATCTTGGCGTTGATCTTCTGCTCTAAGCGATCTTCCACCGTACGCCGGGCCAAAAGCTCGGCTATGTTTTCCTCCAGATCCTCTAAAACAGACTCTGCCTCATCCAAAGATCTCTGTTCCACGATGGTGGGATCTTCGTAGATCAAACGCTCTAAGGCCAGCACCCTATCTTCCAGTTTATCCGATTCCATTAACTCCAAAGAGTCGAGCTTGCCCGCTTTTATGACCAGTTGGTCATGGCCGTGGATCTCGGTAAGTACGTTTAACAATGCTGTAACTTGATGTTCCAGCAGGAACCGCTTATCCGAGCTTGTCTCTTGTTTATACTGACTCATATCCAATGACATTTACCCCTTCACGCCAGAATTGCTGTTTAACCCCCCACCACTTTAACCTTGAGCGGTGTGTGGACCTGGGGATGGATTTTCACTACGATTGGGAAGGTCCCCAGGCTCTTAATTGGCTCCGCCAATTCTATTTTCCTCTTGTCAATTTCTACCGAAAACTGCTTGCGGAGGGCATCTGCAATTTCTTGGGTCGTTACCGAACCAAACAGTTTACCGCCTTCCCCCACCCGTGCCGTAACTGCCACTACCTGATCCTTAATACGTGCTTCCAAATCCCTAACTTCCTGCAGTTCACGCTCGGCCTTGGCCGCTTCCCGTTTCTTCTCCTGCTCCACCTGGCGCAGGTAGCCCGGTGTGGCCTCGGCGGCTAAACCCCGGGGAATTAAGAAGTTGCGGGCGTAACCTTCCTTCACATTGACAATGTCGCCCTTTTTCCCGATCTTGTTCACATCAGCCAGAAGAATGACTTTCATTCTGCCAACCTCCTTAGTTTTCTAATTCCCGCAGCTTGCGAAAATCAAAGACGTTGTCCGTCGCGCCCAATAGGACCACAAACATGGAAATGATTTCGGTTGTAAACAGGAAAAATATAAACAGCACCCGCAGAAAGCGGGCGATTTCCCGTTCGTTGAAAAAGTGCCAGACCACAGCCAGCCCCATAATTAAGTAAACCCAAAAGATCACAATAAAGGTGTTGATGCCAAGCCCTAGGATTACCGCCGGCAGTGGAACAAACCGGGAGAGAAGCATCACGCCCAACCCAAACAGCAGGACAACACCGAAATGGGGGGGCAAAGTCCATTGGGTGAAGGGCTTAACCCAAGGCACGGCTTGGTCCCCTAGGCGCTTTAGAATCATGCGCACCACACCCAAATTGAGGAAGGGAATACCTACTGCTGCAATTAGAAGCAGGGCAGGCAGTGCCCACTGCATGAGAAACTGGGCAGTCTGTAGAAGTTGATCATAGCGTTCCAGCGCTTGGGCGTCAAGTCCAAGGCCTTGGGAAATTTCCTTGGCCTGTTCTATGGACGTGACCATCATGTTCATCATTTCGGTAAGCATGTTCTCCCCTAAGATCAAGGAAAAGAGGAGAAACTCCAGCATGAGCACGACTATGGTAGCAATGGTGCCCACCACCATAAGTTTGGTGAAGGAGAACTTCTCCCGCAGCCCCATACCCAGTGCCACGCTGAGGAAGCCCCAGATAACTATGGAGATGCCTGCAAAAAGATGCCCGCCCACCAGTCCGGCCACCACTGCAGCTGCCAAGGCAGCAAAAATTCCGGCCCGAATGTCATGGCGGTAAACCAAAATGATCAAAGGCACCGGTATAAGCAGGGGCGGAAAGCCAAGGTAATTCCCAATTAGGGTAAGAAGGACCGTGATTGCACCGAGCATGGCCCCCTCGGTTAAGGAACGTGTTTTCATAATACTACCCCTCTTGTTTCGCCGTATTCGAAAAAGGAGCAGCTGAGCTGCTCCCGTGTTTGTTATTCAACCGTATAGGGCATCAATGCCATGTACCGAGCACGCTTGATTGCCACTGTCAGCTGCCGCTGGTGCCTGGCACAGTTGCCGGTAATCCGCCGAGGTAGGATCTTGCCCCGGTCTGTGATATGCCGGCGCAGCCGTCCTGCTTCTTTGTAGTCGATCTGATCTATTTTATCGACACAGAAGGAACAGACTTTTCTTCTGCCCCTGCGGCCTCTTTCTCTTGCCATTTTCTCGCCTCCAAACCAAATCGTTTAAAATGGAACATCATCAAACTCTGGTTCGGGCGGCCCATCTCCTGATTCATAACCTTGACCCTCGGAATCGCGACCCCAGTCCAAGAACTGGACTTGATCGGCCACAACTTCCGCTGCTTTACGCCGAATCCCATTTTGGTCATCGTAGGAACGGATCTGCAGGCGGCCTTCCACCGCAACGAGACGTCCCTTGTTCAAGTGATTGGCACACACTTCAGCCAGTTTGCGCCAAGCCACGATATCGATAAAGTCCGCTTCCCGCTCTCCGCTTTGGGATACAAAGGATCGGTTTACCGCGAGCGTAAAACTGGTCACCGCCACACCCGACTGGGTATAGCGCAGTTGTGGATCAGCTACGAGTCGCCCAATAAGAACAATTCTGTTTAACACCTTTGTCACTCCTCATTCTTTTCTTTGCGAACGAGCAGATAACGTACGACTTCATCGGTGATCTTTAGAATACGTTCGACCTCGGAAGTCGCTCCGCTTTCCGCCTGGAAATCGATCACCACATAGAAGCCATCGGTGTTATCGTTAATTTCGTATGCAAAACGGCGTTTGCCCCAAACATCGACCTTGTCTACCTCGCCGCCAACACTGGCAATGAGTTCCTTGGTCCGCTCGATCTGGGCTTGTAGGCCTTCCTCATCGAGCCTCGAGGCATAAATAACCATTAGCTCATAGTGACGCACCGTAGCTCCACCTCCCCTCTGGACAAATGGCCCTAAGCGCAGGCTTAGGGCAGGGCAAATTCATTATATCACCGCAGTGAATCGAAGTCAAACACCGTGACCAAGCTTTTCCGTTTCCTCCACCTTTGTGCTCCTGCGGCGGAAACGGCCAAACAGATCAAAGGAAATCTCCCGTTTGCTCAAGACGTCAAAGGCAACCGCTCCCAGCAGTACCAGGCCCTTGACAACTTGCTGCACGTTGGAGCTGATGCCCATGATGGACATACCGTTGTTCAGAACACCCATAATCATGGCTCCAATCAAGGTACCGCCCACCGTACCTACTCCACCGTAGGCACTAGCTCCCCCGATAAAGCAGGCGCCGATGGCATCCAGCTCAAAGGACTGGCCCGCCTGGGGCGAAGCCGAGTTAAGCCTGGCCGCAAACACAATTCCGGCCACCGCAGCCAAAAAGGCCATGTTGACGTAAGCCATAAACAGCAGCCTATTCGTCTTAACACCAGACAAACGCGCCGCTTTTTCGTTGCCGCCCATGGCATAGAGATGGCGGCCCATTACGGTGCTGGAGGTGAAGAAACCGTAGGCGATTAAAATGATGCCCACCGTAATCAAAACGACCGGAATACCCCGGTAAGAGGCTAACGTGTAAAAGAGCCAAATAATCGCAGGGGATATGACTCCGATCTTGACCAGTACCGTCCAGAAGGGATCGAGGGAATAACCCTTTCTCTTCCGAGCCATATAACCGGTCACCTGGAGAATGGCGAAAATGACGGCGGTCACAATACCGATGAGCAGCGCGGTTGTATTACGCACACCGAACAGGTGGGCATTGGGAAACAGATCGGGCAAAAACCCGGTTGAATAGGCCAGGTAAGCCTTGGGGAAGGGTGCCAGTGTCAGCCCACCCAGTACAATCAAGGTCAGGCCCCGGAAGACCAACATCCCCGAGAGGGTGACAATAAAGGCCGGGATCCTGGCATAGGCAATCCAAAAACCCTGCCACACACCGATGGCAATACCGATCAGGAGGCACAACAGGATGGAAAGGTGAGGATTCCAGCCCCAGGTAATAATCATGGTACCGGCACAGGCCCCAACCAGAGCAACGACCGAACCCACTGAAAGGTCAATGTTGCCGCCTGTGAGAATACAGAGCAGCATGCCCACTGCCAAAATCACCACGTAGGCGTTTTGGAAAATCAGATTGGACACGTTCATGGGTTTCAAAAGGACACCCTTGGTCAGAACCTGAAAGGCAATAATAATCGCCAGCAGTGCAAAGAGAATCATATACTGTTTCAGGTTGTTGCGAAACAAAGTTGCAATTCTGTTCATGCGCCAACTGCCCCCTTACTGTGCTGCATGATGCAGCTCATAATCTCCTCCTGGGTGACGCCATCCCCCGGAAATTCGGCAATAATCTGGCCCTCATTCATAACATAGATCCGATCCGCCATACCCAATATCTCGTTCAGTTCCGACGAGATAAACAGGATTGACTTGCCTTCTTCCGCTAGTTCGTTGATGATCTGATAGATCTCGTATTTAGCACCCACATCAACGCCCCGAGTCGGCTCATCTAAAAAGAGCACGTCCGGTTTGGAGTAAATCCATTTCCCCAGCAGAAGCTTCTGCTGATTACCACCGGATAGATTGCCAGCCAACCGATCCACATTAGGAGCCCTAATATCTAGGGCCTGGCGGTATTCCTCCGCAATGCGCCTTTCCAGATCCTGGTCAATTCGCCCTTTCTGGCTCACATAATCCATCCTGGGTAAGGTGATGTTGTGGGTAATGGTGCTGTTTAGAAGGAGGCCGCTTTCTTTACGGTCTTCCGTCACATAGGAAATCCCGGCCGCAATAGCCTCAGGTATGGACGTAAGCTCCAGAACCTCCCCGTCCTTTATGACAGTACCGGAAATTTTACTGCCATACGCCCGGCCAAAGGCGGCCATGGCCAGCTCGGTCCGGCCCGAACCCATCAGGCCGTATACACCCACTATCTCGCCTTTGTGAACCTTGAGGGAAACGTTATCAACTACCTTGCGCTCCGTAAACTGCTCGTGGTAGACTGTGAAATTCCTAAGTTCAAAGGCCACTTCATCCTGCACCGTACTTTGCCGCGTCGGATAGCGCTCCGTCATTTCCCGACCAACCATTCCCCTAATAATCCGTTCCTCAGAGATGGTAGTACCCCGGTTATCCAGAGTCTCAATGGTGGCACCGTCCCGCAGAATTGTGATCCGGTCTGCAACATAGGCAATCTCATTCAGTTTATGGGAGATGATAATAGAAGTAATACCTTTTTCATCGCGCAGTGCCAAAATGAGGTCGAGAATTGTTTGGGACTCGGCCTCATTCAAGCTGGATGTGGGTTCATCCAAAATGAGCAACCGCACGTTTTTGGCAAGGGCCTTAGCAATTTCAATCAGCTGCCTTTTGGCCACACTCAAGTCCTTAACAAGCTGGCGGGGATTTTCATCAAGGCCTACCATGGCCATGAACTCAGCGGCCTGCTCGTAAGTCTTATCCCAATCCACCACTCCCCTACGCTGCTGCTCGTTGCCGAGAAACATGTTCTCTCCGATGGACAGGTAAGGCACAAGGGCCAATTCCTGATGGATGATGACAATGCCCAGCCGCTCCGAATCCTTAATGTCGCGGTGCTGGCAGATCTGACCATCAAAGAGAATCTCGCCGGTGTAGGTACCGTAGGGATGAACTCCGCTCAAGACGTTCATGAGGGTGGACTTACCCGCGCCGTTCTCCCCAACTAACGCGTGGATTTCCCCTTCTTCCACCGTAATGTTGACGTTATCCAGAGCCCTAACGCCGGGGAACTCCTTCGTTATTGCTCTCATTTCCAACAAGTTCCTAGCCAAATTTCACACCCCTACTTCCTGAAGGGAACGGGTGGGCCCAAGGCCCACCCAATCCAAAACTAGAGACCCAACTGCTCCCGCGTGTAGTAGCCGCTTTCGATGAGCAGCTCTTCAAAGTTGTTGATATCAGCAAATACGGGTGGGCAGAGATAGGTCGGGACAATCTTTACGTTGTTGTCGTAAGTTGTGGTATCGTTGATCTCTGGTTCTTCACCATTGACGATTGCCTCGATCATCTTCACCACTTGGGCTGCCAGCATCCTGGTGTCCTTAAAGATGGACATGGCCTGTCTGCCTGCGATGATGTTCTTGACGTTGGCAATGTCGCAGTCCTGCCCGGTAATGAGCGGGAACTCGTCATCGTCAAACCCCGCATTGATCAGGGCGTTGGTGACACCGATGGCGGTGGAGTCGTTGGAGCAGAGCACCGCATGGAGCGGGGTTCCGTCCGAATAGTGAGCTGCAATCAGGTTATCCATACGTGCCTGGGCCCTTTCAGACGACCAAGCTAGGGTGGCAATCTGCTCAAATTCGACTTGGCCCGAAGGGATAATCACTTTGCCGGCCTTGATGTAAGGCTCAATGGCATCATAGGCACCCTGGTAGAAGTAGCGGGCGTTGTTGTCGTCGGGTGAGCCGCCTGTAATCTCGATGTTTACGGACCCTTCCAGCGTCTCAAGGCCAAGGGCATCAACTAAGTATTGACCTTGAATGGTACCAACCATGTAGTTGTCGAAGGTGGCGTAGTAGGTTACGGCATCCGTTTCCATAATCAAGCGGTCATAGGCAATTACCGGAATGCCCATATCCTGGGCAATTTCCAGAACGGTTCCCAGAGCGCTGCCGTCAATGGAGGCAATAACCAGAATGTCTGCTCCATTGAGGATCATGGTTTCAAGCTGGGATACCTGCAGGCCAACGTCATTGTTGGCGTACTGGAGATCCACCACATAACCGGCTTCTTCCAACATCTGCTTCATGTAGGCACCGTCTTGATTCCAGCGCTGCAGACTCTGGGTGGGCATGGCCACGCCTACCCTAGTCTGAGCAGCTGCCACACCAGTACCTATCACAAGGATCATAACAAGCAACAGAACAAATAGGCTTCTCCTCATTACAAAAAACAACTCCTTTTCTTATAGATAGAGTGATTTTTTACGTAACCGGACCGTTCTGTTCTTTTTTTGTGCATCCTCCTCTCTGCGGTGGTGATCCTGTGGAGTAAGTAAACCCCTCTGGGCGCGTGTTTTAGACGGATAGGTGGCATCGATGAGGCTCAATGCCCAACTGAGTCCCTTTCTGGCAGCAAGGGCTACTTCCCCCTAGACTAGTTATACTTAACGAATCATAAGCATCCTTTCTACGTTTGTTAATTATTTCCTTTAAATATATCACGCCTTTTGCGTCATCGCAAGAGTATTGTGAAACAAACCACACTTCGTACGATCCCTACGAATATGAAAAATCCCCCTCATTAGGGGGGATGAGAAGGAGCAGCGCCCTGCTCGACGAAATATGGGTTGGAGCGTGATCGCTTGGGGAAGAAAACTATCGTCAGGAGGAATGCAAATGATTAATGTGTTTGAGTCTGTGCGCGGACGGGAACTTCCCTCCGGTTTTAAGTGGCTGAATGAGCCAGAGCAGTGGGAGTTTACAGATGAAGGCCTTATCGTCCAGGCCGAACCCCGCACCGACTATTTCATCGATCCAGCCCGAACTGCCGTAAAAGGCGATGCCCACTTCCTTTACACCGAACAGGAAGGTGACTTTACCTTTAAGGCCTTTGTTCAGGCGGAAATGATCTCGGACTACGACGCAGCAACCATGTTGGTTATGGTTGATGACGAAAACTGGGGCAAACTCTGCTATGAGTTCACGTATAAACAACCCATGATCGTCAGTGTGGTAACCAAGGGTCTCTCCGATGACTGCAACTCTCTGGCTGTACCCGATACGGGAGTCTATCTCCGCGTCACCCGCTTTGATGACTGCTTCGCCTTCCACTATTCCCTCGATGGCGAGTATTGGGTGATGGTCAGGTACTATAACATGCCTGCGGCGAGCCCGGTCAAGGTAGGGGTAGTGGCCCAATCGCCCACCGGCGAAGGCTGCCGCGTGCGCATCGCCAATCTAGATGTATCGCCCAAACCAATCAGGGACATCAGATCCGGTAAATAAGAACAGGGATTTACACGTTAAACCTGAACAGAATCACATCGCCGTCCTGGACCACGTAATCCCTGCCCTCGATCTGCAGCAGACCCTTTTCCCGGCAGGCGGCGTGTGAACCCTGTTCTATAAGTACATCCCAAGGCACAACTTCAGCCCGGATAAAACCCCTTTCCATATCGGTGTGGATCCTGCCCGCTGCCTGTGGGGCCAGGGTCCCCCGGGGGATGATCCAGGAACGCGTCTCCTTGCCTTTGATCGTGTAAAAGGTGATCAAATCCAAAAGTCTTAAGCCGGCTTCCACCAGCCTGTGCAGGGCCGGTTTTTCCATGCCCGCATCGGCCAAGAAAAGTTCCGCCTCTTCCGGTTCGAGCTGGGATAGTTCCATTTCAAAAGCGGCGGAGACGGCAATCACCTCGGCCCCTTCTTCCTCCGCCCGGGCAACAAGTGCAGGGTGGAGTTCTTGACTACCTTCCTCCACATTAGCCACATACATAATCGGTTTAGAGGAAAGGAGCGGTAGCTCGTAGATGGGCTCTAAATCTGTCCGGCGTAGGGGAATCCCGGCCTCCAGTTCTGCCTGGTAAGCGTCTAACAGCTCAAGCTCTTCCTTGTAGCGGGCCTCACCAGTTTTTAACATTCTGGTTGTGCGCTCCCGTCTCTTTTCAATTGCCTGCAGATCCGCGAGCATCAGCTCCGTGTCGATGATGTCTATATCCCGCAGGGGATCAATGCTCCCCAGTGGATTAATTACATCGCCATCTTCAAACAACCTGACCACATGGACCAAAGCGTCCATTTCCCGGATATGGGCCAGGAACTTATTACCCAAGCCTTCACCCCGGCTGGCTCCTGCCACTAAGCCTGCAATATCAACGAATTCAATGGTATCACCGGTTAGTATTTCGGGCTTACTAACCTCAGCGATCCGTTCCAGGCGCCTGTCTGGAACTAACACAATGCCCTGGTTGGGCTCGATTGTGCAGAAAGGATAGTTGGCCGCAGGCACCTGCATTTTGGTAAGGGCGTTAAACACGGTGGATTTGCCCACATTGGGAAGCCCAATAATACCAATACGCATTCCCATAGATTTCCCCCCTTAACAAGGTAAACAAAGAATAATAGCGAACCCTAACCTTCAGGAACAGGAGTGATTACTGCATGCAACGTTGGGTTAGGGGCGGACTGATTGCTGCCCTGTATGTTGTTTTAGTTTTTGCTTTTCAATTTGCCAGTTTTGGGCCAATTCAATTCCGCGTAGCCGAGGCCCTCACTCTGCTGCCAATCGTGTTTCCAGAAGCGATCGGTGGTATCTATGTAGGGGTGCTTCTGGCCAATATAATCGGCGGCTTTGGCCCATGGGACATTTTCGGTGGCAGCTTAATCAGCTTGTTAGCGGCTTTTTTAACCTACCGCTATCGGGACAGCTGGATCGCTTACGCCTCCCCCATAGTGCTTAATGCCTTTTTAGTCAGCCTCTATCTGCGCTTTGTCTTTCAGCTGCCCCAATCGTACTGGTTCATGGTACTCACCATCGGAATAGGCCAGGCTGTAGTGGTGTTGGGCCTGGGTATACCCCTTGTACGTTGGGCTAAGAAAAACCAAGACCACTTATAGGTGTAGAATCTCCCCCAGTACCCGGTTCCGCTCTTGGGCGACCAGACTGAAATCCATCTGCTCTGCGTAGTACTTCTCTACCGCACCGTGGCTCGTTTCGGCCCGCTTCAGGCTCGCAATTCCCCGCTCAACCAGTTCTCGAAAGAGAGTCTGATCTCCTGCGACCCCGTCTTCAGCTGAATCCGCCGGGGCGCAGGCTATTGCGGTTCCACCAATTTTTTCCAATTTCTCCAATATCGTTTCGCTGAAAATGCCTACTTTGAGCTGGGGAAAGATAATATGTTGAATTCTATCCGGATTGAGGGGATAGTGGAAAATCTCCGCATCCAATCCTGTCAGCTCCGCCAGACTCGCGAGTTCTCCCAAACACGCTGCTGCCGTATGCCCTATACCACCAGTGAGGATATACCTCTCGTCACATTCAGCAGCCAGCCCCTCAACAAAACTCACATAACCCTCCGGCGTCAAGGCAGAGGCAAAAAGGCGGCGCACCCTTCCTTTTTCCCCGTTCCAGTCTGAACGGTTGAGAAGGGGAGCAAGTTTTTTGACTGCAGCACTAACCGCGCCTGGATCAACGGGGTTGCGGGCGATGATGTTTTCCTCAATTAATTTCGCCGCTGCGAAATAGCGGAAGGCTGCGGCGAAATGGGATTTCTTATCCCGGCCCGCTGCCACAATTTCATCCCTGCGCTCGATCAAACCTGCCTTAGACCAGAAATTGCCCAAGGGGATTAAGTGATCCCGACAACCCGGCCACTCCGCATCTATGGCGTGGGGAGCGGTGGCGTCAATGAGGGCTGTGCCCAATTGGGGCAGGTGGACCGCATCTAAGGAGAAGGGATCGGAACTGCAGTAAAACCGCTCTTGAGCCGTGTCCTTCAACTCAGGGGTTTCTGCCAAATCCTGCATAAAGCGGGATTTGCCCGTCCCAGGACCACCCTTAAGCAGATAGACATTTTTGGTCCCTTGGTTTGTAATATGAGCGAAAAAGGAAACGAACCCGCCAGCTGAGTTCGTTCCCGCAAATAAACGACGAATGTTAGCCATAAAGAAACCTCCTCGGAAATTCCTATTCTTTAGTATATTCCCCCCAGGAGGTCAGTGTCTATTTTCCCCTCACCATGCGTACCAGCCGATCCCGGGGCACCAAAATCACCCTGCCGCAGGTGGTGCATTTGAGGCGGGTATCCACACCGGGCCTGATTACTTCCCAGGTCTGGCCTCCGCAGGCGTGCTTCTTCTTCAATCGCAGTACTTGACCTACTTCGTGCATAGCCCATCCCCCAAAATTTTCCTGTCCTGCCTGTATTATAGCATAATACCATCGATTTAATAAAGGAGTTCCGCTCAGCGGGGAGAATAATGGGGACAGACCTTTAGAGAGGATGACAAGTTTGAAAAAGAGAATTAACGCTGCAATACTAACCCTGATTTTGGCCCTTTCGCTGGCCGCCGTAATGCCCACGCTTCAGGCTCTGGCCGACGAACCCATCGTTACAGTAAACGGAGTGGCGATCAGTAAGGAACAGTATTATGAACTTTTGAGCCGTAAGTATGGTGCCTATGCCATTGACGAACTGATAGATCGGGAACTGGTCAGGCAGAAAGCAGAAGAGTACGGTGCTGCAGTAGACGAAGAAGCTTTTGCAGAAATTATGGACATTATTCAACAGCAGCTGGGCGGAGCAATCGGCTTGCAGCAGTTCCTCCAGCAGAACCGGGTCACCTATGAGGAGTTCGAAGATCAGATGCGCTGGAACGCCCTGTTAAGTGAATTGGCTAAAGCGGAAGTCTCTGTCACTGACGAAGAACTGGAAGCCTGGTTCGAGGAAAACCGCGGCTATTTCGATCAAGAGGAAATGGTAGAAGTGAGCCACATATTGGTGGACACGGAAGAGGAAGCCCAGGAAGTTCTGGCTGCCTTAGCCGCTGGTGAAGACTTTGAAGCACTGGCCCAAGAATGGTCCCTCGATCCCCAGTCCGCAATCCAAGGCGGTTACATTGGCTACATCACATTAGGCGTAACTGTGCCCGGCTTTGAAGAAGTGGCCTTCAGTCTACCTGTTGGTGAGTATGGCCTGGGCGAAAGCCAATTCGGCTGGCATATTATCCTGGTTCACGACAGGGTGGAGGCCGAGGAAGCAGTGTTCGCAGATAACTATGAGAACGCATTGGAAGCATACCTCAACCTGAATGCCCTCGATCCCCAGACCTATCTGCAAAAGCTGCGCCAAGAGGCCCAGATCAGTGTGTTTCCTGTGACAAACTAACAAATTCAACCGAGCTGATTAAAGGAAAAACCGGCAGCCCAACGCTGCCGGTTTTCTTATCTCCCTTTATACTTACGCTTCCTTCTGCCAGCGCAGAACTGGCTGCCTGGCCGCCCTTGATTCATCCAGCCTGGTTACGGGAGTTTTTGAGGGAGCGTTTAAGACCAGCTCCGGATTCTCCTCCGCCTCCCGGGCGATTGTAAGCATCACCTCGATGAATTCATCGAGGGTTGCCTTGGATTCGGTCTCGGTGGGTTCGATCATTATCGCCTCATCCACATTGAGTGGGAAGTAAACGGTAGGCGCATGGTAGCCGTAATCCAAAAGCCTCTTGGCAATGTCCAGCGTCTTCACGCCCATCTCTTTCTGCCGCACGCCGGAAAGGACAAACTCGTGCATGCAGATGCGATCGTACGGGAGTTCGTACGCCTCCTGCAGGCGCCGCATCATGTAGTTGGCATGCAGCACCGCCGTTTCGCTCACTTCCCGCAGACCACTGGGACCGTGGGAGCGGATGTAAGCGTATGCCCTGAGGCAGACCAGGAAGTGCCCATAGAAGGACTTCATCCTGCCGATTGTGTGCTCGGGCTTGTGGAAGTAGTAGCGGTCTCCGTCCTTGCGCACAACGGGCTCGGGCAAGAAGGGCGCCAATTCCTTGGAGACCACAATGGGCCCAGCACCCGGACCGCCCCCGCCATGGGGAGTGGAAAAGGTCTTGTGCAGGTTGTAATGGACCACATCAAAGCCCATATCGCCCGGACGGACAATGCCTAAGATAGCATTGGCGTTGGCACCGTCGTAGTAAAGCAGCCCGCCCACGTCATGGACGATTTTCGCGATTTCGGTAATGTTTTCGTCAAAGAGCCCAAGTGTGTTGGGATTGGTCAGCATCAAGCCAGCCGTGTTTGGCCCAACCAGCTTTCTCAGCTCTTCCACGTTTACACCGCCCCGCTCATCGGAGGGAACCTCAACCACCTTGTAGCCAACCATGGCAGTGGTGGCAGGGTTAGTTCCGTGGGCAGAGTCTGGGACTATAATCTCATTGCGGTGGCCCTCACCCTGGTATTCATGGTAGGCCTTAATCACCATTAACCCGGTCAATTCACCATGGGCTCCCGCCGCAGGCTGCAGCGTTGTTTCCGACAGGCCAGAAATGGCTGCTAGGTACTCACCCAATTCGTACATGAGCTGCAGTGCACCCTGCACCGATTCCTCAGGTTGATAGGGGTGCAGGTTGGCAAAGCCAGGCATTGAAGCCAAATCTTCGTGAACCCGGGGGTTGTACTTCATTGTACAGGACCCCAAGGGGTAAAAGCCCACGTCGATGGCGTAGTTCAGCCTAGACAGCTGCGTATAGTGCCGTACAACGTCAAGTTCACTCACTTCTGGCAGTTCGGGCGGTTCTTCCCGGAGAAATTCCGCTGGGATTAACTCCTCAACCGCCACTTCCGGTACATCCAAGTCCGGTAGGCGGTAACCCCTCCTGCCCGGCGAGGAACGTTCAAAGATCAAAGGAACAACTTGTTTGGCGGTCATGTGATTAACCCCCTCAACAGGTTTGTAAAGCGGTCCATCTCTTCCTTGGTGCGTGCCTCCGTCACGGAGAAAAGCACCCAGTTGGGATAACCAAATCTATCTAGGGGCAGGCCTCCGAGGAAACCTTGCTCCAAAAGCTTCTCGTTGATTCCATTCCAGTCCACATCGCCCTCAATCACAAACTCCCGGAAAGAGGGAGCACTGAAGGGCGCTGAGAGCCCGTCAATCTCCAGTAATCGGTTCTTGAAATAGTGGGCCTTCTGCAGACACTGACGACCAACATCCAGAAATCCCTGTTTGCCCAGAAGGCTGAGGTAGATGGATGCGGTCAGGGCATTTAGAGCCTGATTCGTGCAGATATTAGATGTGGCCTTCTCCCGGCGGATGTGCTGTTCCCTCGCCTGCAGTGTGAGGACAAAACCCCTCCGTCCTTCCGTATCAACCGTTTGGCCCGCAATGCGGCCGGGCATACGCCTAATTAGGTTGCGGCCAGAAGTGGCAAAGAAACCAAAGCTCGGTCCACCAAAAGCCATAGCATTGCCGAGGCTCTGACCGTCTCCGACCACAATGTCTGCACCCAGTTCGCCAGGGGATTTGAGCAGGCCGAGGCTGATTGGATCAACCGCCATCACGAACAGCCCCTTAGCCTCCTTGACCAAATCCCGTACCGGTTCAATTTGCTCCAAGTTGCCGAAGAAGTTTGGCTGCTGCACAACGGCGCAGGCCACTTCCTCCCAGGGGATATCCCCCACACCACTCAAATCAAGTGTTCCCGTTGCAGTGTCAATAGGTAGGTCGATTATTTCCACAGCCTGGCTTCCCAGGTAGAGGTCAACAACCTCCCGCCACTCTGGATGGAGGGTGGCCGGTAACACTACTTTGTCCCGGCGGGTAACGGCACAGGACATTAGGGCAGCCTCGGCTAATGCCGTTGCCCCATCATACATGGAGGCGTTGGAGGCTTCCATACCTGTCAGTTCCGCAATAAGAGTTTGATACTCGAAAATGGTCTGCAGTACTCCCTGGCTGATCTCAGCTTGGTACGGAGTATAGGCGGTCAGAAACTCCCGGCCTACCAGGTGCGAAATGGCACTGGGGATGAGATGGTCGTAGGCGCCTGCGCCCATGAAGGATACCACCGAAGTGAGATCCTTGTTCTTGGCCGCGAGCTGGCGAAAATGCTCGATGAGCTCCGCTTCGCTTAGCGCGTCCGGCAGGGGCAGGTCGTCTGTTAGGACCATCTCCCGGGGTATTTCGGCGAACAGCTCTTCCACCGATTCAAGACCCAGGACGGCGAGCATCTCCTCCCTTTCTGTCTGGGTTAGAGGTATATACCGCATGTTTAAACCCCCTTCAGGAACTCCTCATACTCCTGTTTGCTCATGAGATCACCCGTCTGGGCAACACCTTCCACCTTGATTTCTGCAATCCAGCCGCGGTCAAAAGGAGACTCATTGACCAGTTCTGGGCTTTCGTCCAGTTCTTCGTTTACGCTGATTACTTCACCGCTAACCGGGGCGTACACATCAGCAACCGCCTTGACGGACTCCACAACTACGAAGCCCTCTCCCTCTTCCACGCGGTCGCCTACTTCCGGTAGGTCCACATAGACAACGTCACCCAGTTCCTCTTGGGCGTAATCGGTAATGCCAACACGCACTACATCGCCCTTAACAAGTACCCACTCATGTTCTTTGGTGAAAAGTAATTTTTCGCTCATCTTTGAACCTCCTTTTTAATTTCCCAGGAAATAATTACTTCTAACTTAGAAAGCGTCCTTTAATAATCTCGGCTTTTGCCTGCCGTTTTCTAATCTGAACCGTGATAACAGTACCCGCTTTGGCATACTCGGCCTTTACATACCCCATACCGATGGGCTGGTCCAAGGATGGGGAATGGGTACCGCTGGTTACAACGCCAATTTCCTCGTCTTCTGCGTTGAGCAGGGGGTATCCTTGGCGGGGAATACCCTTCTCCAGCATCTTAAAGGCGATTAATCTACGGCCCACGCCTTCCTCTTTCTGCTTCTGCAGCACTTCCCTGCCCACAAACTGGCCCTTATCCAGTTTCACGAAACGGCCCAAGCCAGCCTCGTAGGGTGTTGTCTCTTCCCACACGTCGTTGCCGTAGAGGGGCATTCTCATCTCCAGACGCAGAGTATCCCGGGCTCCAAGACCAATGGGCGCTACACCGTGCTTTTGCCCCTTAGCCATGAGATCATCCCAGAGCTGTTCTGCCACTGCGTTGGGGAAATACAGCTCAAAGCCATCCTCACCCGTGTAGCCGGTCCGGGAAAGGAGGAGTGGGCTGCCTTGATATTCCGTTTCGATAAAGGTGTAGTTCTTAATATCCTCAACCGAAATACCCAACGTTTCCTCCACCAAAGGCGCTGACAGGGGACCCTGCACAGCAATTAAGGCCAGGTCAGACGTGAGATCCTTCAGCTCCGTTGCGGGCTGGAGGCGTCCTTTGATCCAATCCCAATCCTTTGCGGTGTTGGCCGCGTTCACAACCAATAAAAACCCGTTCTCCGTGCGGTAGACCAAAATGTCGTCAATAATCCCGCCCTGTTCGTTAGTAAGGCAGGTATACTGAATTTCCCCCACCGCCAAGCTGCTGGGATCGTTCGTGGTCACTGAGTTCAAGGTGGCCAAGGCACCGGGGCCGGTTAGTTCAAACTCGCCCATGTGGGTTAAGTCGAACAGGCCCACTTTCGATCTGACAGTAAGGTGTTCCTCGATCAGCCCGGCATACTGCACAGGCATCTCCCACCCGGCGTAATCGACCATTCTAGCCCCTAAGGCTTTGTGTTTGTTGGTCAATGGTGTTTGCTTCACGTTCCCTCCCCTTTCCTCCGTATCCATAATCATCCTCTGCAGGCGTACTTCTCCCCGAAAAGCGTTTCTCCTTCTGTCACACATCCCACCCCAACGGTATAGGATAATAGACGAGAGTGGGCCTTTAGGGGGGAAAGACAATGGGTTTACTGAAACGGATTCTCGACCCTTTCTTAAAAGCACGCCAAAAAACAATGATCCTCATTTGGCGCAGGCGCCGCCCGCGTTAGCCAAGCTATACACATTATCCACAATCCATTGTGGATAACCTTGTGGACTATCTGTTAAAAATCCAGAAGAGAATTATCGCAATCAATCCGATTATCGCCCAGCCAACCCTGAGTATGCGTTTGGCTTCGGGCGATGTTCGCGCTTCCCGGCGGAATTTAGCCCGATCTGCTCTGTTAGCCTGTTTCAGCAGACTCACACCTTTACCAATATCGCCCGTCTTACGGTAGAGCACACCCAGATTGTGGGTTGCGGTCGGGTTGCCCGGATCGAGCACCAAAGCCTGTTCGTAGGAGCTTTTCGCCCGGTCGAACCAGCCCCGTTCCAAGTAAATGTTGCCCAAGTTGGAATGGGGTTCGGCCATGCGCGGATCAAGCCGGAGGGCCTCTTCAAAGCATTCTTCTGCCTGGCGCAGGTCTTTGCGTCTAGCGAAGAGTACCCCGAGCTTGTTCCAGGCCGGGGCGAATTCTGGCTCAAGTTCGATCAACTTGCGCAGTGTTTCCTCCGCCTTATCCAAGTCCCATTTTTCCAGGAAAAACAGGGCCTGGTCGTATAGTTCTTGTCTATCGGATGGCAAATAAATCACCGCCTTCTTTTCTTGTTCCTTTATTATACCTAAAGAGTTGACGAATAGCTAGAAATTGCCATCCCATAACTTGACAGTGCGCCACCGCCACCAAATGAGATTCAGGAAAAACCAAAGCACCGCCAAACCCAAGAGGGGATAGACGATTCGAATCAAGGCTGAAAAGCCTATGTAAGACAATGTGATAGAAAACACAATCACCCACCAAGCTGACCATCGCCAGCTCAGCCTGCCCTTTTCTGTTAGACGCCCGGTGAGGGCGAAGCTGTTGGCAAGGGCGGTTGTGTACATGGAGGCCCAGAGCACAAAACGATAGCAGCTGAGAATTACAGGCCCGCCTGCAGCAGCTATCCCTAAAACAGGTAGTTGTACGTCCAACTGATGTGGAGGCAGAGTGCTGAGGGCCAGGGTGAGAAGGAGCAGTGCCGAACCCAAAAGCAGGTTGCTTATTACGGCGAAGGCCCGACGCTGTTGAGCACGGGTGAACAGGCCCGAAACGGCTGCCAGTACGGCAACCGAGAAACCGAGGTTATACGAAGCATAAAGGAGACCCGCCTCCATTCCGCGCAAAACGCTCTCTTCCGAGAAGTGGGCCACCTTTATTTCAGAACTCTGGAGTTGCTTGGCTGCAAGGACAATCATAAAGAGGCCGATAAAGGGTCCAAGCCAGCGACTCACACCTAGAATACCCCGGCGTCCGCTGCTTAAAACAACAAGTAGAAGCACGCCCGTAAGCAGCCTGTAAGGTTCGCTCCATCCCGCTTCTGCTCCCAGCGCTGCACAGCCAGCCAACATTACTGCGTTACCCATAATTAATATGAAAGAATAGGCCCATTCAAAGGGGCCAGTGCGGTGAAAGCCAAACGCCTGGAATAGGCCGCGATAAGATGTAATCCCCCGTTCAGCGCAAAACTCCAATACCAGCCCAGATCCCACGGTCAATAGGGCCACCGTGACCAGCACACCGGCCAAACCGCCCCGGCCAAAACGGAGGAAAAAGACTGTCAGCTCTTGGCCTGAGGCAAAGCCTGCCCCAATTACTCCACCAATATATAAACCCACAACCCCCAGCAAATCCACCGTACCACCCCCGCTTGATCCTATTCCCATTTTGTCCCTTCCATTCGTGCATATAATTCTGTCAAACGGCATAAATTAAGACAAGTATCCTACAGCGGAGGTGTACTATGCCGTTACAGAGTGATGTTCTCGGGCGAATTCATTGGCAGGATCCATTGGCCGCAGCACACTTAGCCGTTGCCCTCAGTTCAGTTTCCCTCTCCAGTGAAATAGATGTGGTCTGTGTGGGCACCGATCGTTCCACGGGTGACGCCCTCGGCCCCCTGGTAGGTTCGAATCTGCTCAGCAGACAGGAGGAGGGACTCATTCCCGCGCATGTGAGAATCCACGGGAATATCCACGAACCGGTACATGCCCTTAACCTCCAGGAAACGTGCCAAAAAATCCACGAGTTCGGTCGCCCCAGTACAGTGTTGGCTATAGACGCCTGTCTGGGCCGAGCCAGGAATATAGGCTATATCACTCTCAAACAGGGTCCCTTGGAGCCGGGCAGCGGCGTAAATAAAAAACTTCCTGCTGTGGGAGATTACCATCTCATTGGGGTTGTAAATGTAGCAGGTTATATGGAACACGTTGTTCTCCAAAACACCCGGCTCAGCTTGGTGATACGGATGGCCGATGTAATAACGGAGGCTTTAACCCTCTGCCTCGGCGTTAAGCAAGTTCGGACGGAAGTGGCCCTGGCGAGTAACTAGCAGGGAAATGTTCCACGTGGAACATTTCCTTTAAACCGCTTTCTCCAGGCTCCGTGTCCTCAGTGCTTCCACCGTGTCGCTCGCCCGAATTTACACAAGCCATTACCAATGGTGTTCAAAACGATCCCCCACTTAGCTTTACAACTATACACAACCACAGCTCAAGCTGCCTTGGCGAGCGAACGCCAACAATGTTCCACGTGGAACATTTCTGTTTCTTCCATAAGCCGTCATTTGTAGATGGAGCCCATAGTCGGGTCAAAGTCATCCGCAATACAGCCCCCTCAGTCTAGTGGCATTCATGCGGAACGGACTGTCAGGCCCCCGGTTTAGTGTCAGACTGGCAGATGTCAACAGAACGCTGGGAAGACATCAAAAAAGGGTATGTTCCACGTGGAACATACCCTTTTGCCATTACCTTTGAAACTATAAACTGCGCAGCATATCCAATAAACGCTCGAGTTCTTCGTCGGAATAGTAAGAGATACTGATTTTCCCTGTGCCCTTTCTATATGACAACGACACCTTTGTGCCCAAATGACGCTGTAGGTCATCCTCCAAAGCAGCAATTTCGGGATCCTTTTTCCTCGATGTTCCACGTGGAACATTTTTCCCTTTCTCCACTAACTGCTCCAGTTGCCGCACACTTAACCCTTCCTTGACCACTCGCCTGGCCAACTCTAAGCGAAGTTTGGACTGTCCTACACCGAGCAGTACCTTGGCATGCCCAACCGAAAGTTCGCCCGTTTCCACCAGACGCCGTTCCTCATCGCCTAAGTTTAAGAGTCGCAGTGCATTGGCCACACTTGGCCTGCTCTTACCTACAGCTTCCGCGACCTCATTCTGCGTCAAACCGAACTTGTCCATTAAGATGCGGAACCCCTCTGCCTCCTCAATAGGATTCAGGTTTTCCCGCTGCAGGTTTTCAATTAATCCCACCTGCATCATTTCCAAGTCGTCGTAGTCCCGAACTATGGCAGGTATTTCCTCCAACCCAGCTAGTTGGGCGGCCCGCACCCGGCGTTCACCAGCTGCCAATTCATACACGGTACCTTTCCTACGCACAATAACCGGTTCTAACAGCCCAAATTCCTTAATTGATTGGGCCAATTCCTCTAAGCGCGCTTGGTCAAAATGCTGACGGGGCTGATATGGGTTAGGTTCTATCTTGTCCAGGGCAATGTCCTGAATATCCAAACCGAACTTCTCATCCGCCTGTGGGATTAGGGCCCGCAGCCCCTTTCCCAATCTCTGTGTACTCATGAGTTTAAGACCTCCCGGGCTAGGCTTTGGTAAGCCTGTGCTCCCTTTGATTTAGGGTCATATATGGCTATGGGTTCCCCGAAACTGGGTGCCTCACCAAGGCGGACGTTGCGGGGAATAACAGAGTCGTAAACGCGAACCGTGTTTTGGAAATAGGTACGCACATCGTCAATCACCTGCTGGCTGAGGTTTGTGCGCACATCATACATGGTCATGAGTACGCCCTCCCATTCCAAGTCAGGGTTCAAATGCTCCTGCACCATGGCGATGGTGCTCACCAACTGGCTCAATCCCTCTAAGGCGTAGTATTCACACTGGATAGGCACTAACACCGAATTTGCAGCAGTCAACCCGTTGATCGTGAGAAGGCCTAAGGACGGAGGAGCGTCTAAAATGATGTAATCGTAGCGGTCTTGAACCGGTTCCAAGGCCTTTTTCAGCCTGAACTCACGGGAAATAATGGAAACTAGCTCAATTTCGGCTCCGGCTAGATCAATGGTTGCCGGCGCCACGTGAAAATTTTCAACCTCTGTCTCTTCAATAATGGTTTCGATCTTTTCCCCTTCAATCATGACCGCATACATACAGCGCTGCACCAAACCCTTATCAATACCGACCCCGCTGGAGGCGTTTCCCTGGGGATCGATATCAACAAGCAGCACACGCTGGCCTTCGATGGCCAGGTAGGCACCGAGGTTTACCGCTGTGGTGCTCTTTCCTACACCGCCCTTTTGATTGACTACGGCAATTGTCCTAGCCATTATTCTCACCACCCACTGGTTTCTCTACTGTTACGATGATCTGGTATTCCTTCTCGTCCTCTTCTTCTTCTAACGATACGTTCAAACCGCTTTCTTTCAGTGTTCCGATCAATTGACGGATGCTGTTCGTAAACAAGCGAAGATCCTTTATAATCAACTTCCGGCTGCCTTGGCTGCCTACCCTTTCCTGCTTGTCCCGCAGGATTTGGTCCACAAGCCGTTCCGTTTCTTTGACACTAAGCTTGTCTGCAGCCACTCTCTTGGCAACACGCAGCTGATCTGCTTCTGTTTCCAGGCGGAGAAGTGCCCGACCATGCCGTTCACTCAACATTTCCCGGGAAATAATCTCCCTCACGGAAACGGGCAATTTGAGCAGGCGCAGTTTGTTCGCCACATTGGCTTGGCTGATCCCCAACCGCTCTGCCAGCTGCTCTTGGGTCATGTCAAACTCCCGCAGCAGCCGCTCATAGCCCTCAGCAACCTCTAAAACATGTAGGTCTTCCCGCTGTAGATTCTCAATTAGGGCGTATTCAGCCGCTTCCTTATCCTTCACTTCCCGCACAACGGCGGGAATTACTTCCCAGCCCAGCAGCTTACAAGCCCGCAGTCTGCGCTCCCCGACAATAACCTCGTAGCCTATTGTAGAAGGCCGCACCAAAATGGGCTGAAGCAGGCCATGCAATTTGATGGAGGCAGCCAATTCCTCCAGGGCCCCATCATCAAACTCTGTCCTGGGTTGAAATTTGCCTGGCGTAACGAGCTCTATCGGTATTGCCTGAACTTCCTGTCTCCATTTATCCTGGCCAGTCTCTCCAGACCCACTGCTTCGCTTTCTGTTCATAAGAAGATCAGTCAATCTCACGGGACTCACCTCTTCGCTTGTTGTGTAATCTATTCTCGTTCCAAAAGGGAGTTCCTTCCTGCAAGCTCCATATCAAAAAAGACGCCCCCTTCTGGGAGCGTCCAATTTCCTAAATAAGCGGCCGTTTCTGCACAATACCCGCCCGGCGCGGATACCGTTCCGCAAGCGGGCCAGTCTTCTTAAAAAGGAGGAGACTGCGGGAACCCATCTGCTGCGGAAGATCCAAACAAGCCACCTTTTCCAGCCCAAGATTCAATTCCCTTTGAGCCTTTTCGCTTCTAGCCAATTCCTCGGCCGCCTCACTGCCTTTGTAAGCAGCAACGATGCCACCCACTGCAACCAATGGAGCACACAATTCCAGCAGAACTGGTAGTTCTGCCACCGCCCGGCTCACAACTAGATGATAGGCCTCGCGGTGTTCGGGTTCCTGGCCGGCATCTTCAGCCCGAGCGTGCAGAGTGCTTACATTGGTCAGTCCCAACTCTTCAGCCGTTTCGGCAATGAAGTTAAGCCTCTTCCGCGTTGAATCCAGGAGCACCCACTGCCAGTTGGGTTTTACTATTGCCAAAGGTACACCAGGAAACCCTGCTCCTGTACCCAAATCGAGGCAGTGGAGTTCTTCCGGCAATTCAGCCAACACATCTGAACGGAGAATGGTTAGGCTGTCTAGGAAATTTTTGATTGCCATTTCCGCCGGCTCCACTAAACGCGTTAGATTCAGTGACTCATTTGTCACAGCGATTGCCTCAGCGTACTGGACCATCAGCTCCAATGAATCCGCTGACACTGTGAGACCTTGGACAGACAGACCTTGTTTTAGAGTTTCTAAGAATAAGGATCGATCAAATCTCATGTCGCATTACTCCGCTGCATCTGTTCTAGGTAAACCAATAACACACTAATATCGGCTGGAGTTACTCCGGAAATACGGGATGCCTGGCCTACCGATGCAGGCTTCACTTCACTCAGCTTGGCCACTGCTTCCCGGGACAAGCCCCTTACCTGTTGATAGTCAAAATCAGGTGGCAGATACTTCTTTTCCATCCGTTCAAAGCGTTCAATGGCCGCTTCCTGTCTGCGCAGGTAACCTTCATATTTCACGTTGATTTCAACCTGTTCCGCCACAGTCCTCGGCAGCTCGGGCAGCTCAGTAAAATGAGCCAAGTCCTCATATTTCAGCTCTGGGCGGCGCAGCAGATCGGCCAGGGTCACTCCATGCTTAAGGGGAGCGGTTCCCAACGCAGCCAGTTTTTCGTTCACTTCCGGTGTGCCTCCCAACACGGTACTGTTCAACCTCTCAATTTCGGCCTTGATCCTGGCCTGCTTTTTTTCAAAGGCCTGATAGCGCCCTTCACTGATCAAACCAAGTTTGTAGCCTAGGGGTGTAAAGCGCTCGTCGGCGTTATCCATACGTAACGTTAAGCGGTACTCCGAACGGGAGGTCATCATGCGATATGGTTCTGTTACACCTTTAGTTACCAAGTCGTCAATAAGAACACCGATATAACCCTGGGAGCGGGGAATGATCACGGGATCTTCACCGGCCAAGTAGAGATGGGCGTTAATGCCTGCCACAATCCCCTGGGCCGCAGCTTCTTCATAGCCTGAGGTGCCGTTGATCTGGCCCGCACAGAAAAGGCCACCAATCTCCTTCGACTCCAAGGATGCCTTGAGGGAAAGGGGATCGATGCAGTCGTATTCAATGGCATAGGCCGGCCGCATAATCTCCACATTCTCAAAACCGGGGATAGTCTTCAGCATTTCTTCCTGGATCTCCAAGGGAAGGGAGGTGGAGCAACCGCTTAGGTAACCTTCCTTGGTCTCCCAACCCTCCGGTTCCACGAACACCTGATGGCTTTCCTTATTGGGAAACTCCACAATCTTGCTTTCTATGGATGGGCAGTACCTAGGTCCGGGACCTGTGATCTGACCGCTATACATGGAGGTTCTATGTAGATTTTCCCGAATGATCCGGTGTGTTTCGGGGGTGGTATAGGTCACCCAGCAGGGAACCTGTTCTATCTCTATCGCTTCCGTTTCAAAGGAGAATCCGGGGATATTGTTTTCTCCCGGCAGCTTCTCCAATTTATCATAATCCAGCGAACGCAAATTAACACGGGGTGGTGTTCCCGTCTTAAAACGGGCAACAGGTAAAAGCTCAGCCAGATTCTCTGCCAAAGCTACCGCCGTATGCTGGCCTTGGGGTCCAGATTCGTACTGCAGCTCACCAATGTGGATCACAGAGCGCAGGTAGGTACCGGTTGCCAAGATCACAACTGGGGCTTCCACCCGGAAGACGCCTTGAATAAGCACGCCCTTTACCGCACCATTTTCAACTAGGAGTCCTGTAACGAGTCCTTCCTTTAAATACAGGCCAGGGGTAGTCTCCAGCACATACTTCATCCGCCGCTGATACAGCTTCCGATCCAGCTGCACCCTCAGGCTCTGCACCGCAGGACCCCTGCGGGTGTTCAGCATGCGCATTTGCATAAGTGTTGCATCACAATTCCTACCCATTTCACCGCCCAGGGCGTCCACTTCCCGTACCAGGGTGGCCTTACCCGAACCGCCAATGCTGGGGTTACAGGGCAAAAGGGCAACATTATCTAAATTTAGAGTGAAGAGCGCAACCCGCCGGCCCAGCCTAGCTGCGGCTAGGGCAGCTTCTGCACCTGCGTGACCTGCACCGACCACTATAATATCGTATCGTTCCCGCATCGCTCTCCTCCTTCCTCTGCCTATTTGCCAATGCAAAATTGGGCAAAAATGCGATCAAGTACGTTCTCCCGTACTGTCTCGCCCGTAATTTCACCTAAGAACTCAAGCGCGGCATATAAATCCACCGCTATCAAATCTAAGGGCAGGCCCTGACGCACCGTTTCAAGCGCCTGTCTAAGTGATGCTTGCGCATTCTGTACTGCCTGCTTATGCCGTGCCCGGGTTAACATGGCTCTGGAACCGACCGCACTCACGGTTCGCCCGCTGCCGATGCAGGCCAGTATAGCTTCTGCTAGCTCATCTACGACCTGGCGGTCTTCAGTCACCAAGGATGTCTCCAATACTGGGCTTTCGCTTAATTCTCCCAACTCAGCCGCATCCCAGACGGGAGGAAGATCGGCCTTGTTGATCAGAATCAACCGGCGTCTGCCCTCCGTCCTCTGCAGGAGAGCCAGATCGTCTTCACTCAAAGGTACGCTGCGGTCCAAGACATGCAGCACCAGATCGGCTTGGTCTAAAAGTTCCAGGCTCCGCTCCACCCCGAGCCTTTCTACAACATCACCCGTCTCACGAATGCCTGCCGTATCCACCAGACGGAGGGGGATACCCCTCAGGTTAATAGTCTCTTCGATTGCATCCCTGGTGGTGCCGGGGATGTCCGTAACCAGTGCCCTGTTTTCATCCAG
>LSQX01125799.1_pt1 | contig 29667 bp, 25 predicted proteins | sample 654561 | NCBI WGS metagenome assembly LSQX01 (sample SAMN04489861, study PRJNA283612) | anaerobic digester metagenome | isolation source: 4 biogas reactors fed with cattle manure at either 37C or 55C with and... | place: Denmark: Kongens Lyngby | collected 2014 | reverse complement strand
TAACTAATCAACAGTATCTAAAACAAGCATAGCTTATACCTAAGAAAAGGTAAAGAAATCTATGACTATATACTACGTGGAGGTAATAGATGAGTAAATATATATGCACTGTGTGTGGATATGTTTATGATGAGGTAAAAGGAGATCCTGAAAACAAGATTGCTCCCGGAACAGCTTGGGCTAACATTCCTGATGATTGGGTCTGTCCCCTATGCGGTGCTACAAAGGCTGAATTTGTTCTACATGGTGAATCAAACACAACTACCAGTAAAAGTGCAGAGGTTAAAAGGGCACAATTAGTTATTGAAGAAACTAGCAATATGAAAGAATTAACACCTTTAGAAGTTAGTGCTCTTTGTTCAAATCTGGCCAGAGGCTGTGAAAAGCAATATAAGCCTAAAGAAGAAGCTATGTTCAGGGAATTAGCTGAATACTTTAAAGGAGTTTCTTCTCCTTCAATGGATCCGAATTTTGACCAGCTAATCAGTATGATTGAAAGAGATCTAGAGGAAGGCCTTATAAATGCCAACGCAGCAGCATCAGATGCTAATGATCGTGGTGCAAAACGTGCACTTGTTTGGAGTGATAAGGTTACACGTATATTAAAATCGCTACTTAAAAGATATCAAAAAGAGGGCGATGCTATGCTTGACAACACTGGAGTCTATGTATGTACGATTTGTGGGTTCATCTACATAGGAGACAAACTACCTGATATCTGCCCTATATGCAAGGTTCCGAATTGGAAATTCGAGAAAATTGAAGGGGGGATTGTACATGTCTAAGAAATATGCAGTAAGAAATATAAGGTTATGTACTAAGGATTGCTTATGCTTATACGTATGTCCTACTGGAGCGAGTAATACTGAAAATAGCGTTATTGACGTTACAACTTGTATTGGATGTGGTGATTGTGCTGATGCCTGCCCGTCAGGTGCTATTTCGATGGTTCCCTTTGAATATCCCGAGCAGCAATCAAAGACAGAAGAGGTAGTAAGCGCAATGAATGCACTTTTACGCAGCAAGTCACAGCAGGAGAGTATAGCAGCAGGTCTACCCGGAAAACTTGCAAAAGCACTTGAAAAATCTAATCGTATTATGGCAGAAGATATTATTCGAGAAGCTGGATATATGCTTCCCCAAAGTAATAATACGCGCAAGTTTTTGCAGTCACTCTTAGATAAAGATCAAACTGAGGATTTTCCAAAAGAAGCAGTAAAAAAGCTTCTAACTAATTTAAAAAATATGGAGCATAAAAGCTCTGTTGAAACCAATAATGATTTTAATATATATAAGGAGGAAAATAAAGTGGATAATAATAAGTATGCAGGAACTAAGACAGAAAAGAATCTTATGGAGGCGTTTTCAGGTGAAAGCCAGGCAAGAAATAAGTATACCTACTTTGCTCATATAGCTCAGAAGGAAGGCTATGAGCAGCTAGCTGAGATATTCCTTTCAACCGCAAGAAACGAACAGGAACATGCTCGCCTGTGGTTTGAGGAGCTTGGTAATCTAGGAGATACTACACAGAATCTAGTACATGCTGCCGAAGGAGAGAATTATGAGTGGACTGATATGTATGTTAGATTTGCTAAAGACGCCGAGGAAGAGGGCTTTACAGCCTTAGCTGCAAAATTCCGCAGAGTTGCAGATATTGAGAAATCCCATGAAGAGCGTTATCTTAAATTATTAAATAATGTTGAGATGCAACAGGTATTTGAAAAGGGTGAGCAGACCATGTGGGAGTGCCGTGTATGTGGTCACCTTGTAATCGGTAATAAGGCTCCTGGTGTTTGTCCTGTATGTAAATATCCACAAGCATATTTTGAAGTAAGAAAAGAAAATTACTAAGATAATGTCACAACTAACTATAAAGAGGTTGTTGCTATTTGCAGCAGCCTCTATTCAATTATATATACAAAATATTTCTTTTCATGCTATTTTCATACTATTTCTTAAAACTACCCCAAAAACTACCCCTAAATAACCTAATAGATTATTTATATATATAAAAAAATAACTATAATATTAGTATAGCTATATTTAAGTCTTTTAGTGTTTACTAGAAGAGAATACTAGAATTTTGTTTATTATATAGATTAATAAGATCTGCTCTGTTTGGACAATCAGTTTTTTGTAGAATATTCTTAACATGGAATTTCACCGTGTTATCTGATATGAACATTAGTTGTGCAATTTCACGATTGGGGATTCCTTTAATTAATAATTGAAATACTTCCTTTTCTCTGGATGTTAGATTGTATTTTTGAACAAACTTATGTAATTTATCCTCCTTTGAGGCTTCATAAGAAGAAGCAGAGTGATACGCCTTTTGAATATAGATAAAAAACACAAATAATAAGAGTGCGAATAATACTGAAAATATTATAGCTGCAAGTAATTTATTGGTTGTATCGATATTGCTAAACCAAGTAGAGCTAGCCTCAACTAAACGAGATAACATAAGGCCCGTGCATGCAAATGCAAGAAGATTATTATCTCCTGCAGCAATATCCATAATCGTTAAGGACCGATATACAGCCACAAACCCTAAGAAGAGATAGGCAATTGTCAATAATGCCGATGCCAAAGAAGCATCGCCAGCAAGGATTATAGTTACGACTGGGAACAATAAAGAGGCAAATGTAGTTAATGCTAAATATTTCCTGCTTCTTAGGGAAATTAGTCCCGCACATAGAAGACTAATGGCATAAAAGGCTCTGCTAAAAGGCAGATTTGCTTGTCCTTCTACTATTACAGAAAATTGAAAATTATTGCCTAAGGAGCTTATAGAATTTACCAATATCAGAAGTAAAAGTATAAGAAGATAAATATGAATATTATCTTGAAAATTTCTTATGCCAGACTTTGTATTATCATTAGGCTTTTCTTGTTCCGCATAGGTAATATTCTTTGAAAAATATAATAATAATAAATTGATAATGTTAATGAGCATATACACAATTATTACATATTTAGTCTGCAGGAAATTACCGTTACCAATAACTGAGATTATGTATGTACCTACACTACCAATAGCATAAGCTGATGCAAAAGACACACCAAGCTTCCTTTTGGGTATATGGGCGGTTAACATGGTAAGGGTGTAACCTGAAGACAATCCTATTATGATATTGTATGCTATAGCGAAGGAAAGAGCTAATATTCCATTATCTGAAAACAAGCTAATAGCAGTCATCACACTTCCGATAGCAATAAACATAGCATAGGAAATGCGGTTGCCGGCAAGCTTTGGCACCTTTAGGAATAAGAAGATAAAAATCAGCATACCAAATGCCTGTGCAAAATAATTCCATCTCATAGCTATAATTGAGACAATATCTTTCGAGAAAAAGTTATAAAGATAGTACATCTGGGATATATAGACTGAGCCACATACAAGATATTGCAGACCAAGTATGCCAGTGTATATACAATAATTCTTAAAGTCTTTTGTTTTCATAGTTAACCACCACTCATTTTTTATTTTAATAGTATTAATTATATATACAAGCTATAAAGAAATCAATATTATACTGCAAGAAAGAACCTAAATTAATAAGAGATGACAAATATGAACAAAGGAGGAGAAGTACATATTATGAGTAATAGTATCTTCAACAAAACCAAAAGAAAGCTGTCTGTATTTTTAATTTTCAGTATGGTATTATTCCATCTACCCTTAAGCCAGGCATATGGCATTCCAGATCCACAGCCGGAGAGTGGGAGTGTGTATGTTAACGGAATTGATTTACTTAATTCTGATGAAGCTGCTTACCCAGAGGGAATCAGCTACAATTATGTTGGTAATGTGAATATAATAACTGTGTCTGGTGCTGCCATAACACTGGGGCACCATGATGGTGGGAAATACTCCGGAATCTTTGCTAACGAAGCCGGAGATGTAGAACTGGTACTTGTAGGTAACAATACAATAAATATATCTAATGATACCGAGCCTGATACTATTGGGGAATGTGTAGGAATCTTTACAGGAGGTGGAAACTTAACCTTTTCAGGAACTGGAAGCCTGACTATTAATTCAGATGGAAGATCAGTTCATCTGGATGTATATGGTGATCCCGGTAGAGCAATTACATTTAAGAATGCTGTTACTGTTAGATCAAATAATCAAATATTCACCGAGGGTGGGGGAGAGAGCCGTCCTGGTGTAAATATTATTGATACTGCAGATGTCACTTCTCATGGAATTGAGTGTGGTAGTGAAAATACACCGTATATAGCTGGGGGTGCAAGCTATACCAATACCGATATAGGAGGGGGAGACCCGGGCGGCGGTGATCCGGAACCCGGTTCAGAAAGCTTATATGTAAACGGAGTGGATATATTAAGTGAAGATTATGGTAATAATGTTGAAGGTCTATCCTATGATTTTAATTCAGAGACAGATACTCATATTATAACCTTAAATGGTGTATTCATTACTGCCGGAGATATTAGGCCGGGAAGACAGATGGGTATACATGCTCCATCTATTGGAGATATAGAGATTATACTTATTGGTGATAATAATATCATTATACCTAATGAAGCTGATCCGTATCCAGAAGCTGATCCACCTATGATAAACGGTGTGGGTATATATGTTTCTAATGCAAGTCTAACGATATCAGGAGGTGGAACACTTAACATTGAAACCGGTGACAGGGCTATTATACTTGATGCTCATGGAGCAACAGAGCCTCTGGCGATTACCTTTAAAGATTCTGTTACTGTGACAGCTAATAATCAGATATTTACTGAAGGTGGAGAAGAAAGTCGTCCTGTTGTAAATATCATTGATACTGCAAATGTCACTTCTCATGGAATCGAATGTGGTAATGAAAATACTCCGATTATAGCTGCAGGTGCAAGCTATACCAATACCGATGATGGAGGCGGAGATCCCCATCATCCTGATGAGCCTTTTAATCTGTCTATCGGTGGAGTGGATCTGGTTATAGACGGAGAGGTTCAGGACAAGGAAATCCCTAACCTTGAAATTATTTACTACGAACATATTGGTCAATACTCGCTGTATCTTAATGGTGGTACTTTTGGAGGAATATATACCGAGGGATATGGAAGACTTGGTATATATGTAGAAGAGGATTCAACAGTGAATAATCTGGAACTGCCTGAGTATGAGGATTATTCTATGGTCCTATCAGCAGGGGCTGAGATTACACCCTTTGATTTTCTGAAGGAGAGAGACCCCTCAGTAATATATTATTGGGATAACACTCTATCGCTAACAGGTGGTATCTTATCTGGAAATCAACTTGCCTTTAAGGATGATATTACCGTAAACATAGGAAGCACCGATGCAAGAGCGAATAAGGGTATCGTAGGAGAACCATCCCTGAGAGTTGAGGCAGTAAATCCCAGGAGTATAAATATTTGGGCAAATTCTGTCGGTGTTGAAAATGTTAGTTATAATGAAGGGGTTAAGCTGGGCTCTTCTGTAGTTTTAAACATTAATTCTAATGGTTTAGGTGCCACGAATACAGTGTTTGTGGTAGGTGAGGGTTCTACCCTTAATATGATATACAGCAATAAAGGTGATTTTGTACCAATTATATACAAATGGGACTATATGGATATGACCGGACCTATTGAAACCTATGCAAACATGCCATATACCATAGTTGATAATTTGTCTCTAGGAATAAATCCAGAGGATAAGTATAGCCTTAATGAGACAGCTACTAGCTATCAGCTTATATCAACTGCAAAACCGCTATATACATTAGGCTATAACTATGATAATAATAGAGATGGAATAGTTGACAATCCGGATGAGGAAATAATTAACGGCAGATTATCCATAAAAGGTGCAACAGGTATATGTCACGGTGATTCTGAAGGCTTCGTCGATTATAATTTTGAAGTAGGTACACTGGTAACCATTGAGCTTCTTCCTGATTATGGCTATCAATACGAAGCGGGGACCTTAAGCTATAATTTAACGGATACAATCGATACCACACCCGGGGAAACAAGAGCCTATTATACATTTATCATGCCCGAGCATCATGTACATCTGTATGCCCGCTTTACCCCAAGTAGCGATATCATACAGAACAAAACCCCCGTAATTACTGATGCCCTTGTAGATATCGGACAAAATAATATACATGGCAATGTGGCTTTTGAAATTGATACTGATTCTCCCAGCAATGATGAGATTGAAGAAATATCAGACCTGGCAGGCACCAAGGTGGCAGGAGCATATCTGGACCTTACCCTTAATGAGTATATCGCCAAGGCTGGTACTGAGGATGCCTGGATTACTGAGCTAAATGAGCTTGATGAGCCGGTAACAATTAGTTTGGAACTGTCAGCTGATTTATTAGGTAAGTCAGATTATAGTGTAATCCGAATTCATAATGGCGAGACTACTGTGATAGATACGAATTATTCTAATGGAGTAATTACATTTGACACAGACAAATTCTCCACCTATGTGATAATATATAATAATTCATCCACAACACCACCTGTAGTTAATCCTCCTGCACCAAGTGTTACAACGAATCCAACACCTTCTCCAATAGTCACACCTGTACCCGAGGATAAGGTAGTATTTGATATTGACATAGAAATATCACCCCAGGATAAGGATGATTCCAATATGATTATCTCTTCAGCTTTAATTAGACAGGCCATAGAAGCAGGAGAGAAGGTAACCGCAACAGTAAGAGATAAAGACTATAAAGAACTATATACATGGACCTTTGATACTAGTGAAGTTACAGGTTCAGGAAAGATAATTTCTGATGTTAATCTGTCGCTTGATGTATTACCCTTAACTGGTAATGAGAAAATCAATGAGGAACTAATAGGTAGCCAAGGATTAATTCTATCCTTTGGTCATAACGGAGATTTACCTACTACAGCTACAGTAAGAATTTATGTTGGATATATGGATAATATTGAGCCCGGTATGCAGATATATCTGTATCACTACAATAAAGAAACCGGAAAGCTCAATACACTTCCCTATAGCTCACGTTATACTGTCGATGAAAATGGCTATATAACATTAAACTTAATTCATTGTTCTGATTATGTAGTATTAAGGGAGGAAGCCAAGGCCAATCAGATAACCTCCTTACGTAATCAGATAGAGGTATTTGTATTAAATAATAAATTATATATAGGTGGAACAAGGGAAAATACAACCGATATAAGAATTAAGATGCCCGTCACTCTTCAGTTGGTTGAGGATTTGAAGGAAGCAACATCCTCCAAAGCAATAGGTGGAGTAACCGCAACCTTTGCCTCAAGTGATGAAAAAGTCCTTACTGTAGATAAAGACGGAACTATCACTGCTGTAGGTGTAGGTGAAACAATTATTACTACAACCCTTAAACTATATAGCGGTAAGGTAAAGACGGTAAAAACAAATATAACTGTAGAAGAAGCACATATTGATTTTAAGGTTACAAAGTCCGTCATGGAAGTGAATAGCAGCTATACCTTTAGGGCAAAAGCATATGGCTTCTATTCTAAGGAAATAATTTGGTCAACAGATGATGAATCAATAATAGCAATTGATAAGACCACCGGAAAAGCGGTTGCAAAATCCGAGGGGACCTGCTATATAATTACAAATGTGAAGGATGCAAAGAATAAAATCAAGATTACAGTCAAATAATAGCGACATACTTGTATAAACCTTATATTTGACTGATTATCTAATAATGAAATTCAAAACAGTTCCGAATATTCTTATATTTGGAACTGTTTTGCTATTCTCAGCGTCTATATACTGTAAGATCAAATAAATCACTTAAGGAGAGACAAAATGATAAAGAAAACATTACTATTTATGATGGCTATTATAGCAGTACTAAGTCTAGCAGCATGTAGCGGATCTAGTGAAAAATCAAATAATAAGTCTGGCAATCTCGAAGGAAGCCTTGAAGATATTATGGAAAAGATATATGAGACTGCAGACTTGGATGATGATTTTAGAGATTATATAAAAAATGGTATAATGCTGGAAGAAGTAAATGCAGAGAGAGCAGAGTACTTCCTTGGAAAATCTGATATTGAGTTTGAGGAGGCTTTGGCAAGCGAGCCTATGATACAACCCGGAGCTTATTCATTGGTACTTGTTCGCGCTAAGGAAGGCGCTGACATAGACAAGCTAAAAAGCGAAATTAAGGAAAATTCTAATCCTATGAAATGGATCTGTGTAGGAGTTAGCGAGGAGAACATAATAGTAGATAACATTGGAGATATTATATTCTTAGTAATGAGTGATGATGGAGCTAAACCTTTACATGAGGCATTCCGTGCATTGGAGAGTTAAGAATGCTGTTTTCTAGTATAAGCTTTTTATATTATTTTTTACCGGCTGTTTTGGGGCTATATTTCATAGCCCCAAAAAATTTCAAAAATTTAGTACTACTTATATTCAGTCTCTTTTTCTATTTTTATGGAGAACCGGTTTATTCTATTCTAATGATTGTGTCCATAACATCAGGATATCTTCACGGATTATGGATAGATAAGATGCGAGGTAGTAGATATGCCAAAATTCCAATGATATCATCAGTAATAGTAGGTATCGGTATGCTGGTGTACTTTAAGTATTTTGATTTTTTAATTATAAATATAAACTCTATATTTTCACTTAATATAGCGCCATTAAAGTTGGTTCTACCTATAGGTATTAGCTTTTATACTTTCCAAATATTATCCTATACAATTGATGTATATCGTGATCAAGCAAAGGTGCAAAAAAATATTTTGAATTTAGCTACCTATGTATCGCTTTTTCCTCAGCTTATTGCAGGACCTATAGTCAGATATACAACAGTGGAAGCTGAGCTTAAGGATCGTACTCACTCTACCTTATACGCAGCTTACGGAATTTGGCGATTTGCTATAGGTTTATCCAAAAAAAATTCTTTTAGCAAACACATTTGGAGAATTAGTAAAGATATTTTCTAATACCGGTAACAAGACAATACTCTTTTATTGGATGTCTGCCTTGGCATTTTCCTTACAGATTTACTTTGATTTTTCTGGATATAGTGATATGGCCATAGGACTTGGCAAAATATTTGGATTTCATTTTCTTGAAAACTTCAATTATCCATATATATCAAAAAGTATAACAGAGTTTTGGAGAAGATGGCATATGTCCCTTGGAACATGGTTTAGAGACTATGTGTATATCCCCATGGGAGGAAATCGTGTCACTAGACTTAAGTGGGTAAGAAATATTATTGTAGTATGGTTTTTGACAGGCTTCTGGCATGGAGCTGAGTGGAATTTTATTATATGGGGTCTTTACTTTGCCTTATTTTTAGCCTTAGAAAAGTACTTCTTAAGAAATCTTCTGGAAAAACTGCCATCCTTCCTTGGCCATATATATGTGATGTTTTTTATAACAATTAGTTTTGTAATATTTAATGCTAATGGAATGGGTGAGGTAATGAATAATCTTAGGGGTATGTTTGGACTTCTAAATATACCTTTATGCAATCCTGAGACTATCTATTATCTTAAAAGCTATGGACTTGTATTTATTATTGGTTTTATCGCTTCGACACCGCTAGCGGTATATATAGTAAAAAAGCTAAACTCTAAAAAATCAATCAAAAGCCTTATTGATATTCTACAGCCCTTAGCACTTATAGTATTATTCCTTGTGATAACAGCCTATCTGGTAGATGGATCATTTAACCCATTCCTCTATTTCAGATTCTAAAACGTGCCAGGCACCGTACCTGGTACCGTACCAGGTACTTATATAGTGTGCCAGGCATGGCACTAATCTAGCTAGTGAAAGTCTAGCCACGGGTATTTACCGCCAAGTGTAGCGAACCACAAGTTGGTGTCAGAAATGGCATGGATGAAGGAAGTGGTGTAGCGAAATTCTTGAGCCTACGAACAGAAACTTGATAAGGCGATTAGGTGGGTGAGGTTGCACAACAAACTTAAGCCCAAAAGGTAAACGTAAACCGAAGTTGTAAATCAAGAGGTTGTGGAATGAAAGATTAGTGTCTTACCCTGGGAGACCCTACCCACATATCAAAAGATATGGTCGAAAAAGGTTTGGGGAGGGAGTCAGACGAAGTCATAGTAGGCGTAACGGCTGAAGGACTGAAGCGATTTATAGTACAAATCGCTACTTATAAAATAATACATTAGCCAGAAATCAGATGAATGAGAAGAGTAGGAACGTAACCGAGGGATATCATTTATATCGAGAGGGGCGATGTGTAGAAATCTTATAGTAGAAAGAGGAGTAACAACAATGGGATTAATGGAAGTGATATTATCAAAGGAAAATCTAAACCGAGCCTATAAAAAGGTAGTCGCCAATAAAGGTGCAAGTGGGATAGATGAAATCACAGTTGAAGAATTGGGAAGCTATATCAGAGAAAATCAGGAAACAATTATAAATTCACTTAGAAACAGGACTTATTTTCCCAAACCTGTACGTCGAGTGTATATTCCCAAAACTGATGGTAAGAAGAGACCTTTAGGTATACCAACTGCACTAGACAGAACAATTCAGCAAGCAGTAGCACAACCAATATCAGACATCTATGAAAAGGTATTCAGTGAATACAGTTATGGCTTTCGCCCAAACAGAAGCTGTCATGATGCAATCAGACAAGCACTAGAATACTTAAATAGTGGATATGAATGGGTAATAGACATAGATATTGAACAATTCTTTGATAAAGTAAATCACGATAAATTAATCCAAATTCTTAGAGAGCAAGTAAATGATAGTAGTGTCCTAAATCTTATTCGTAAATATTTACGAGCAGGAGTTATGGAGAATGGAATTATCAAAGCTACCAAAACTGGTGTACCTCAAGGTGGACCAATATCGGTATGCAAGTGGCTGAATTTGGACAATAAAAAACTAGAAAACCTGGTTCGTACAGGGCTTTTACATGATATCGGGAAGGCAAAGATTAAAGATAGTCTTTTAAATAAGGCGGATGCATTAACATTAGAAGAGATAGAAAAATTGAAAGCTCATCCGGTCATAGGATATAGAATATTAGATAACGTCAATATATTCGACCCTGAAGTGTTACAAGGTGTTTTATTCCATCATGAAAGAATGGATGGAACAGGTTATCCCTTGGGCCTACAGGGAGAAAAAATCAATTTATTCAGTAAAATAATAGCAATAGCTGATACTTTTGATGCTATCACAGCTAACAAGACATACCGCAAAAAGAATTCACCTTTAAAAGCAATCGAGGAAATACAAGCAAACAGCCTCAATCATCTAGACCCATATATATGTGAAATTTTTATTAAAAATATTATCGAATACTATTGTGGTAGAGAGACTCGGTTAAGTAACGAACAAGTTGGTATTATAGTTAATTTCAACCCAATAGAATTAACGAAACCATTAGTTCGTTACGAAAATAAAATTCATGATTTGTCGGTAGAAAGAGATGTTGAAGTAGTTGAGATTCTTTAATGCTGGGTTATCCATAAGGCAAAAGCTGCTTGCTTTCAAAGTGGACAGGAACTCAGTATGTGAACTGGGGGTGATGTTCTATGACTGAAGCCACGCTTGGCTGGTTTATTGCAGGAATATGTGTGACTGCATTTGTTACATTGTGGTTTATTGTGAGTTTTAAGGAACTATCAGCAATGCAAAAGAGCCTTGATACCATCAGCGAGCAGGTGCGGATGCACCGTAGATTGTATATGCAGGAACGCGGTGGTGAAAATGACGCAGCCGCTCAAAAAATATTTGAGAATAAGCTCATGGTTTATAGGGAGACCGTAAAGAACTATAACGCCCTGTTAAAAAGACCGATGAATCGTATTCCCGGATATATCATGGGTTTTAGCCTTAAGAACAAGGAAGGTGAGCTGTGAATTGAAGACATAGTATTCAAAGCATGTATTTACAAGAGAAAAATTACCAGGAGGATTACAGATGAGAAAAATTATGCAATGTGAAAATCATAAACTATTAAAGATATTATTGGCGGGTGTACTTACATTTGCCATAACTCTAATGATTATGCTCTTTACAGAGACTCCTGCTTTTGCGGGATCAGAATATAATATCGATACAACGGATGTAGCAAAATTACAAAGTCGTCTAAGCAGTGTAGCAACAGTTAGTGGAAGTGCAATTAGTGTAAGTGAGGATATCATAACGATTACACTTATAAATGATGTTAATGGCATAATTCTTTTTGAAGGTCAACAGGGAACAACTTTTATACTGGATGCTTCTGGTCATACCATAAATGGCTCTGGTCGAAATGAGGCTGTTCAGCTTACTAATGGTAATAATGCAACTGTTATATTAAAGGGGAATGGCACCTATCAGTCTGGGATTAACCATACCGTTTATGTGGGGGGTTCGGGAAAACTTATAATTGAAAGCGGTACATTTAACGCATTAACGGCTAAGTATACTATAATTAGTTCCTCTATGTTCTTTGAACTTGCAGAAGGATATGATTATTATACCGTTACCACAGATAGTGGTAATTTATTTGCATCTCACAACAGAAAAGAGAAAGACCGTTATGGAATCCCATTAGATGCAGGGCAACTTGTAGTTTCACAGTGTTATGGTGTAGTTCCGACCTATAACATAGAATCTTTAACTACTAGTAACGGTAGCTTTAACGTTACGGTTAATAGTGTAGTTGCAAACTCTGCAAAGGTTGATGATACAGTTACTGTAGCTTTCAATCCAGAGCCAAATTATAGGTATTCAAGTTTGACTGTTAAGAGAAAAGATCTTGATAAAAATCACTTTAGTAGTTCAGGTGGAAGTGGAGTGAGTCGTGATTTTGATATGCCTGATAGTGATGTTTCCATTGAAGTGAGTTTTGTATGGCATAATCAGATTACGACACAGCCTACCCCAGAAAATCCTACTGTAGTTACAAATAATCCTGATGGTGTAAGCAGTTATCAGTGGTATACTACCTCCATTGTGGATTACCAGCTAGTATATGGACCTGCTGGAACTGGTGAGGTTTTAGCAGATTACGTTTTAGATGGCAACTATGACCCTATATCAAAATCATGGTCCAGCAATAGTGATTTATATATATATTATTATGGATTTAGAACAGGGGATCAGCTGATTATTTCGGAAATAACAGGTAACGTTACATATTGTAATGGAACTCTGCAGGCAGATGGATCATATATTATGACAAACCCTTTATACGAAGTAAGAGTTTCTTTTGGCGATCCTGGAGGTAGCTGCAAAATAACACTAAGAAGAACAGTTGAAGTAGCTATTGAAGGACAAACAAGTGACACCTACAAAGGTCCAAGAGGCAATGTGTATGCTAAAGTTAATTATACTAATGGCAATGTGCTGGTTTCTAATACAATCACTTACGAAGATATTTATCAACCAACACCAATACCAACACCAACACCTGCATGGACGCCGGCTCCTACTCCTATTCCAATCCTGGAAGGTAAGGTTGAAATGACTCGTCAACAAGATGACGGTGCTCCGGCAGGAGATGTCATTAACAGTAGTGAGGAGTTAAAGTTAAGAGTATTGACTTCGCAGGAACAGGAGATGGTAGCAAGGGGCGAAAATGCAAAAATAATATTGAAGGTTACGGACATCAACACCCGGGTCAGCGATGAAGAGAAGAAACTAATTTGGGATAAACTAGCTGAGGAGCATGAAGTAGTAGTAAATGGAGATACGGACATATCTGTTCTATATGTTGACCTGTCTTTATATAAGCAGATTGGCAACCTGGAACTGACAAAGGTTAGCGAAACCAAAGGTAAAATCAGTATAAGCATTGAGGTACCGGAGGAATTCTGGAATACAGATATAACAAAAAGTAGGGAGTTCTATGTTCTTCGGATTCATGATGGAGAAGTAATCAGGATTGAGGGGATCTATGATGCCCAAACACATCTGTTTAACTTTGAGACTGACAGGTTTTCGACCTACGCCCTGACTTATCAGGATACCATCAGGATACAGACCTATCATGATTTTCGCCATCTACAACTGAAAGCAAAGTCGGGCAAGACCTCAATATCCTTATCCTATAAGAGAATTGTAAAAGCGGATGGTTATCTGATCTACGGCGGAAAATGTGGGGGAGAGATGACGAAGCTGGCGGAGCTTCCTGCTAAAATCACAAGCTACGTTGATGAGAACCTGAAAAAGGGAACCTATTATAAGTACCAGGTAAAGGCATATCAGATAATTGATGGAGAGCAGATTATTATTATGACCTCAAAGGTAGTACATTCTATTACTGAAGGTAATAAATATGGCAACCCGATAAAGGTAACTTCGGATTCAACAAAGGTAAATCTGGAGGCAGGAAAGTCTATACCCATGACCTGCCAGGTGGTTCTACCTAAGGATAAAAAGCTGAAGGAGCATACTCTAGCCATTCGTTATGAATCTACCAATAAAGAGGTAGCAACCGTAAACAGCAAGGGAAATATTACGGCTAAGGCAAAGGGTAGTTGTTATGTATACGCCTATGCACAGAATGGGATGTGTAAGAGAATAAAGGTAACAGTGGATTAATACATCGAATAAAGCAAAGCTGATCTTCACACCTGTAAAATAAATAGTGACAAAGGCCACTCTAAAAAAGAGTGGCTTTTCTATTTTATGAGTATGTATTATAATGGAAGAATAAGGGGTACAAGTAAAATCAAAGGGGGAAATATGTTTGGATATTAAAAGAGTAGAGGAACTATCAGTAGTAATAAAAAATAATATTAATAAAGTTATTATCGGCAAATCTGACATCGTAGAACTACTATTAACGGCATTAATTTCAAATGGTCATGTTCTACTGGAGGATGTACCAGGTACAGGTAAGACTATGCTAGCAAAATCCTTGGCCAGGTCAATCGAAGCAGGATTTAAAAGGATTCAATTTACTCCAGATTTACTTCCTTCTGATATAACGGGTTTAAATTATTATAATCAGAAAGAAGGAGAGTTTACCTTTAGAAGCGGCCCGGCTTTCACGAATATTTTATTAGCTGATGAAATTAACCGAGCTACACCAAGAACCCAATCCAGTTTACTAGAATGTATGGAAGAAAGGCAGATAACCATAGATGGAGATACTCATATGCTTCAAAGACCATTCTTGGTAATCGCAACACAAAACCCAGTGGAGACAGCCGGTACATATCCATTACCTGAGGCACAGTTAGACCGTTTTATGATGCAGCTTAGTATGGGATTCCCCTCATTTGTCGAGGAAGTTAATATATTGAATAGATTTATTGATGATGATCCTCTTGAGAAGCTAAGGCCGGTATGTGAGGTAGATGAGCTTCAGGAAGCACAGAAATTAGTAAGATCAGTATATGTTCATCCTGCATTAATGGATTATATAATAGCAATTACCCAGAAAACTAGGGAGAACAAAGGGGTCTTACTTGGTGCTAGTCCCAGAGGAAGCCTAGCCTTACTAAAATCTGCTCAGACCTATGCTGCCATTAGGGGCCTTGACTATGTTACGCCTGAAATTATTAAATATCTAGCACCGTTTGTACTATCGCATAGACTGATACTGCGGGCAAGCTTCCAGAAGAGTGAAACCACTATAGAGATTATGAATAACATATTATCAGACATCCCTGTACCAACAGAGTATTTCCAGAAGGACTAAGTTTATTAAAACTTGCCTTCTTCTTAACAATTCATTCAATCTCTGGAGGTAAAACATGAATCTCTTAATGGCTTTACTAGGAGCAGTTTTGCTCTATAAATTACAAAATTTTTTATATAAAAAATCATGGAATAAGGGACTTAATGTTGATCTAAGCTTTTCAAAGGATGTTGCTATAGAAGGAGAGGAGATTTCACTTGTTGAAACTATCTCAAATCGCAAGCTACTTCCTTTGCCAATTCTGCAGATTAAGTTTATGACTTCACGGACATTTATATTCAAGGATATGGATAACTCGGCAGTATCAGATAATTATTACCGTAATGATATGACATCGGTTATGATGTATCAGAAGCTGATAAAAACTCTGCTATTCGAGTGTAGTAAAAGAGGCTTCTATACAATAAACAGAATGGACATTGTATGCTCTAATCTCTTTCTCACACAGGAGTATGTTGGTAGCTATGATTTGAATATTCAACTATACGTTTATCCTAGGCCTATAGAATTGATGAGGCTTGAAGTGACTTTTTCTAAGATGATGGGGTCGATTCTAACCAAAAGATTTATCAATGAGGATCCATTTGAATTTCGAAACATCAGAGAATATCAGTCCTATGATGCCATGAAAGCTATTAATTGGAAGGCGTCAGCAAGAACTGACACACTAAAGGTGAATGTATTTGATTATACCTCGTCACAACAGGTAATTATTCTTCTCAATACTGAACCTGAGACAATCTGGAAGTATGATGATTTGAATGAGGAGAGTATTCGAATCGCAGCTTCACTTTCTAAGATGTTAATCAGCCAAGGTGTACCAGTCTCACTATATACGAATGCTAAGGATTTAATTACTAAAGAAATACTAGAGCTACCTGCTGGTTCCGGGACTAATCATTTTCAGTCTATTCAGGAGACCCTATCAAGAATTGATCTGGGCTTAGAGCCAAAGCCGTTTATACCAATAATACAACAAAAGCTAATGGATACGTCAACAAGCGATTATATTATAATCTTATCCTATAATCAGAAGAAGGATTTACAAGAGCTTATGCTGGCGCAGAAGCAGGTAAAGAGGGAATTTGCTTGGATTGTACCTATCAACCAAGATATTAAAATAAGGATTATTAGGGATTTATCAGAGCATATTATCGAATGGAAGCTAAATGAGTAAAAGGGGAGTGGCCAATGAATAAAAATTATAGAATAAGAATAGATTTGATTAATTTAGTTATAAGATTCTTGGCCTTTATTACTCTTACAGCTTTTATTTTATTTTCTATAACGGGCCTTATTTCCTATGTTTGGAAAGGTTTGTTGCTTTTTCCAGCTGCTATAATATCGTTTCTAATAGGCAAATTTTCTAAGAGCATATGGTACTTCATCATTTTTCATCTGGTGCTACTAGGAGCTTATATTTTATTAGCAGATGATTCAATAATAAGGTTTGCTTATGTAATGAACATTGTAGGATATTCAATAACCGAATTTGTCTTGGATATTAATAAGAGAGTTAAAAATACACCGCTTGTATTTTCGCTCATAATTATTGCTTTGTATATTCTTTGTAAGGTCGTATTTTCTGGTGAGAATATATTAGGCCCATTTTTCTTTGGTTCCGCCATATTATTTGGCCTCTTATATATTGTAAATACCTATTATGTTAATTCATATATTTACTTTAAAAAACATGAGGAAAAAGCAAATATACCTATGAAGAAAATTCAATCCACTAATACCTTCTATATAAGTGGTTTTCTTATTCTTTCCTTTGTTGTAATGATACTATTTACAAGGATCCCGCTTGGCGGTATTGGATCATTTTTAAGTGATATTTTTGTAGGCTTTGTGAAAATCATTATATCTTTAGGTTTATTAATATTGAGAAAACCAGAGGAAATGACCCTTGAAGAAGAGGTCCTGGATTCTAATGGCCCACTCATTTTGCCGGAACCCACGCTTTTTTCTGATATTGTTACAGCAATATTCGGAGTACTAACAATAATTGTTATAGTTGCAGGGATTGTCTATGGGCTTTATAGAATTTATAAGATTTTCTACTCGAAGGCAATGATAATGGATGATGTAAGAAGAGTGAATACCACACAATTTACAAAAGATAGTAAGAAGTCAGAGAGTAAATCATCAACTGGGAGACGTAGAATTAGGACCCTATTTGACAATTCGAATAATGTAAAGATTCGAAGGCTATTCATACGGGCTGTGCAAAAGAATACTCAGTCTGACCATGTATTAAAGTACAGACTACCAAAGGAGTTGTCGGAATATGCATTGGTATCTGGCAAAGCTAATATTGATGAACTAACAATCCAGAATAAGAGAGCAGAGCTTACAGCTCTCTATGAAAAGGCTAGATATAGTAATAGGGAATGCAGTAAAGAGGAAGTCAAATTAGTAAAAGACATTCTTAGATAGGGGGAGTTCGCTTATGAGGGATAGGGTAATAGCATTATTTATTATAATTGCAATGGTATGCATAATAGCAGCATGTGATAAGAATATAGATAATGACATAGAAGTTTCTACAAATTTGACTGAAGAGCTTCAGATTAATGAACAGAATCCCGACTTTGGATCTATTAATCAGAAAATGAACAATGGGTTTTTCCAATAGCAGATGGTGAGCCACAACCATCAGCTGATATACGTAATATAAAATACGATGATATGTATATAACGATAACAGGATATGTTCGTCTTGGATATTGTGAGGAGTATTCTTATACATATGATCCATTATTTAAATTTGTTGCTCAAGCTGTAATTAATCCAGAGAGTAAATTTGGCTGTACACTTGAAGAAATTAGATATGGAAATAAAGACTACATAGAAAGTATTGAAGCGTCTTCTGAATTGACAGATGCCTATGGAACCTATTATGGGAAAAATATAATAGATGATGACTATAAAACAGCTTGGGTACCTGATAATAAAGGGGATGCCGTAGGCGAGTATATCTTAGTAAATCTAGATAAAGAACGGCCCTTGTATGGTTTTGCAATTGCAAACGGATATTTCAAATCTTTAAGTACATTTGAAAATAATGGAAAGGCTAGAAGTATAAAGCTAGAATTTGACAATGAAGAAATAAAGTATGATTTAACAATTCCTGATAGGTTTGAGGGTATAGATGGTTTGACAGATACGACAGCATATTCGGATATATTTTATTTTGGTGAACCTATGCATTTCAGATATTCAATTATTGTATTAAGTTTGTAGAATATTTATCAAAAACATACTACTCAGATGGGAATAATAAAAAATGATTGCATATATTACCATTATGCTTTATATTGTTATTACAAATATAAGTATTATGGTAATATTTGAGTGTAAAAGCACTATATTTTGGTATAAGATTTTGATGTGACATAATACAATTAAATTGGATTAGAATGATTTGAAAAAAGTTGAAAATAGGAGGATACATATGTTTTGTAATAATTGTGGAAAAGAAATCTCCAACGATAGTTTGTTTTGCACCAATTGCGGTAATAAGGTTGAGAAAAACATACCACCAATAACACCCCCTCCAACAACATCAAATAACACAGCTCTAGATGAGAAGAAGAAAAATAAATTATTACTTCCTTTAATTATTGTTGGAACTTTATTATTAATAGCTATCGGTGTAATGGTTGTGCTTTTTGTTAGAAAAAGCCTTTTCAATCGAAACGATATAGAGACAGATAATAATAAAGGTAGAAATATTGCTATTGAAGATGACGATGATGAATTAGATGAAATGGCTACTAATGATAGTCAATTGGATGATAACACTGACGATATGGGATTAGATGTTAGTGATGATCAACTAGGAGACAGCTCTAATACAGGTGATGCAAATATTAACTTTTATCCTATATACACTTATGACGAGCTTCCGGATGTACTAAGCATAGATTCCGATACAAGATTTAGTTATGTGGATTATTATCCTTTAGGTGATAGCTCTGTGTATTCCTTCCAATTTAATGAGGCAAATGCTACAGATGCTGATTTTTATAATGCATGTGAGGAATATAGTATATTGCTTCAGGAGCTAAATGGATTTACATATGAGTCAGATTATAGTGATCAGAAATATGCAGAGACTGGACTAATAGCTAATTATCTAACTAAAGGTGATTATGCAATATCTATTACTGCTAGTGTAGAAGAACCAGATTATTTTGCTTATGTAACTATATATCTTTTGGCAGATGAGGTAGATGGAGGTAATGTAACTGGTGATAATATAACGGTTGTGTTTGACATGCCTAATTATAATAAATTTCTGGCAAATAGAGACACCATATCCTTTACCTATGGACATGAGGTTAATATGGATAACGGAATAGCCTTTTATATCTATGATGCTATGGGCAACTTTACAGAGGATGGAAGTGCTGTTATGGATGTGGTATTGGATATAAGCTCATATTATTCAGACTACTATTTTAACAACGGTGATTTCTTTATGATACCTTTGGATGTAGAGGGAAATGTATTATCAGATGCAGTACCTGTAGCGTTGGTTCTCGATGAAGCGGGCAATGAAGTCTCTATGCCTTTTCTACTTAGTGCTTCATCCTACGATAAATATACATTCTATTTCCCTGTTCCTAATGAAACCTATTCAATATTACTGTATGCTACAAATGTACTTAATGATGATTATTCATATCCGGCTTATGTAATGCATATTGGAAATTAAAATTAATAATACTAAAAGTCCACACAGCGGTGTGGACTTTTTTTATATGTTAAGAGATAATAATAAAAGACATGTGATTTTCTAATAATATAAAAAAGACAAAGGATAACTAGTATGAAAAAGAAATTTAGCTTATATTGGACTTTATTTTCCTCCACCTTTCTCTTAAGTGCCTTTACATTTGGTGGTGGTTTTGTAATTGTACCTCTGATGAAGAAAAAATTCGTAGATCAGCTTAAGTGGATAGATGAAGAGGAGATGTTGAATATGATTGCCATAGCCCAGTCCTCTCCCGGTGCTATCGCTGTCAATGCTGCCATTATGGTGGGCTATAAGATAGCGGGTTTTTGGGGAGCGATTATTACTACTCTTGGAACGGTTCTTCCGCCTCTATTTACCTTGACAATAATCTCGTTTTTCTATCATGAATTTCGGGATAATCGATATATATGTGCAATGCTAAAAGGAATGCAGGCAGGGATAGCAGCTATAATTACAGATGTGGTATTTAGCCTCTCTAAGAATTTGGTAAAGAAAAAACAGAAGCTTTCTATATTAATGATGGTTATAGCTTTTGTTGCGGTATTCTTTTTTGATATCAACGTCATAATAATTATCCTGATATCAGGCCTAATTGGTGCCTTTTCCGCCATATATCAAAGTAAAAGAGAGGGGAGGGATAGTAGATGATATATTTGAAATTGTTTAACAGCTTCTTACAGATTGGATTATTTTCTATCGGTGGAGGCTATGCTGCTTTACCTCTTATAAAAGAGCAGATTGTTGATATCAACAGCTGGCTTTCTATTACTGAATTTACAGACTTAGTCACTATCGCAGAGATGACCCCGGGACCGATTGCAATCAATGCCGCTTCCTTTGTAGGCAATCAAATTGCAGGGATAATAGGCTCTATAGTCGCAACACTTGGATGTGTTTTACCTTCATTTATAATTGTACTGATACTAGCAAAGATTTATTTTAGATATAAGAAGCTGCGAATAGTAAGTGGAATTCTTGAAGGCATACGCCCTGTAGTGGTAGCATTGATTGGTTCTGCCGGAATATCTATTCTTACCTTGGCTTTTTGGGGAGAGAGGGGTATAAGTACTAACGTTGGAGATATCAATATAATAGCTGTAATATTGTTTTTGGCGGGATTATTTATCTTAAGAAAATATAAGCCCAATCCTATATTAATCATAATGGGATCAGGCCTTCTTGGAATGATAGTTTATCTAATATAGGATAATATTAAAAGGACTGTAGCAACAGTCCTTTGTTAGTTTCTACTTTGTTTTAATTTTTGCATTTGCAGGAATGGATATAACCTTCTGCAAAGGCTTCCATACGAATACAGCTATGGAGAAATCCACTAAGCTATGGAGGAATGTTCCGACTCCTACTAATAGAATGACAGAGACTAGAAACCCTTTCTCATAGTAGGCACTGGACATACCGCTTACTGAATAGAAATATGTTACTACACCTACCTCGGCGGCTCCATGAATTAGTGAAATAAAAATAGCATATAAGGCGGTACTTCTAAATGATTGTAGCATATGGCTATTCTTTTTTAGAATAAATGCGCCTATAAAGGCAAAAATTATATGTGTTAAAGCCCGAAATACAATTACAATTGGAAAGCCCGCTACTAAGAAGCCAAGTGTAGATACTAAAGCCACAAAAGCTGCCACTGTCGGAGAAATAAACATTGCAATAATTACAGGTACGTGGCTAGCCAATGTAAATGACGCAGGCTCCAGCCTAATACTTGGAAATGTCATTGGTATTAATATACCTAAGGCACATAAAAGTGCGGATATTGTCATTATTTTTACTTTATCTATTGTGTTTGTCATACTTATCACCCTTCTTTACTGACTTGATAGCTGTCTTGTCAGTAAGATTATATGCGATAAGTTTTAAAATGTCAACAAAAAAATTCGGTACCAGGTACGGTACTCAAAAAAATTCGGTACCAGGTACGGTACCTGGCACCGTACCTGGTGCCATTTTTAAATCCATCCACGAAGCTTTACAGCCTCAGCCACACGATTGATAGAGATTACATATGCGGCATCACGCATATAAAGATTCTTTTCCTGAGAAAGCTTATGAACAGCATGGAAAGCTGAGGTCATTTTTTGGTCAAGCTTTTCAAGAACTTCCTCTTTTGGCCAGAAGTAATTCATATTACATTGCACCTGTTCAAAATAAGAACATGTAACTCCGCCTGCATTACAGAGAAAATCAGGTATCAGATATATTCCTCTTTCCTTTATAAGCTCGTCGCAATCAGGTGTTGTAGGACCATTTGCACCTTCGCAGATAACCTTTACCTGCTTGCTGATATTTGCGAATGTTTCAGGTGTGATTTGATTTTCCAAAGCACAGGGTAGTAGAATATCTACATCCTGAGCAATCCACTTATCTCCATCAAGCAACTCACAACCTAAGCTGATAGCCTTTTGTTTATCAATCGTACCATAGGAATCCTTGATTGAGACCATCTGCTCTATATCAAGGCCATCTGCCTTATAATAGGTATATGGCTTTTTATCATTGTCATCCCAACATGAAATGGCAGTAATTTTTCCTCCCATGCTTGTATAGAGTCTTGCAGCATATTCTGCCACATTACCAAAGCCCTGAAGACTGGCTGTTGTAGAAGAAATATCAATATTCAGCTCTTTAAGGGCTTCTCTGAGTGTATATATAACACCATAACCGGTTGCCTCGGTACGTCCAAGAGAACCACCCATTCCAACGGGCTTACCTGTTATGGCACCTGGATAGCGTTCTCCGGCTATAGCCTCATATTCATCTAGCATCCATAGCATATGTTGTCCATTGGACATAACATCAGGTGCAGGTACATCTGCATTGGGCCCCATGTTTTTTGCAAGCTGTCTTATATACCCACGGCATAGTCTTTCCTGTTCACCCTTAGACATAGTGCGTGGATCACAGATAATTCCGCCCTTTCCTCCCCCTAAGGGTATATCTACGACTGCACATTTCCATGTCATCCACATGGAAAGAGCGCGGATAGTATCTACTGTCTCCTGAGGATGGAAGCGTATGCCGCCCTTTGCGGGTCCCCTAGCATCATTATGTTGGATACGATAGCCGTTAAAAACCTTTGAAGTTCCATCATCCATTTTTATCGGAATAGTAAAGTGGAATTCTCTGCTAGGCTGACTTAATAGTTCACGGATTGATTCGTCAAGCCCGATTTGGTCTGCTACATGATAAAATTGTTTTTTTGCTGATTCATAGGGGTTGTAAGAAGTATGTCCCATATTATCCCTCTCTTTTCATTATTTATTTTATGTGTATGAATTTGCGCTAACTTTGCTACTGTAAAGCATTGAAACGCTATATCACTAATTTTATACTTACCAATGGTATATTGTCAATATTTATATATAATTCCATTAAATATTTACACTTGTAGTATTTATTAAACAGATTATAATTGGATATGTAACTAATATTATCACTTAATGAGGAAACTATGAGAATACAAAATAAAAATTTTAATTTAAAGCAGATTGCCGATTCGGGCCAATGCTTCCGCATGAATCTTATATCGGAGAATAAATATAGTTTAATTGCATTTGATCACTACATAGAGCTTGAGCAGATAGAAGAGGATCTAATAGATATATCTTGCAGTAAGAAGGATTATGATTTAATCTGGAAGGACTATTTTGACCTTGATTATGATTATGGCAGAATTATTGATGTGCTAACTTCAGGCTCTGATGAATTTCTAAAAGCTGCTGCAGCTTATGGAAGTGGAATACGTATATTAAGACAGGATTCCTTCGAGATGCTTATTAGCTTTATTATCTCTCAGAACAAGAATATCCCATCCATCAAAGCATGTATTGAGAGAATATGTGAGACCTATGGAAAATACATGGTTGATAATACAAGTGGTACGGTCTACTATACATTTCCGACACCGGATATATTGGCTGAAGCTAAGAAAGAAGACCTTCGGGCTTTAAAACTGGGATATAGAGATGAATATATTATAGGGGCCTCCAGAGCGGTTATAATGGGTGATATTTACTTAGATTCACTTAAGAATCATAGTCATGAAGAGGCTGTAATAGTCTTAAAAGGCATTAAGGGAATAGGAGATAAGGTTGCTAATTGCATATCCTTATTTGGACTTCATCATATAGAAGCATTTCCAATAGATGTCTGGATGAAAAGAGTCTTAACCGAATACTATGAGGATAAATTTGATCCTATGAACTATAAAGGTTATGCCGGAATTGTTCAGCAATATATGTTTTACTATATTAGACATATACATGGAGAATCGAAATAAAAAAATTCTTTAACAATCACTAACAAACCATATAGCATTTGCCATGCGAAATTAAGCATATCTATTTTGTCTGTCGGAGAAAATAAAAATGAAATAAATTTTCTTAATGATAATAGAAAGGCGGATAAATATGGACAATAATAAACCCGGTGATAAAAAAGGAATTGAAAACGAACGAAGAGTAAATCATCTTGTTAATTTAATAGAAAAAAGCACCAGGACGAGGAGGCATCTGGAAGAGCATTCAGATATTTCCAAATCCCCTGAAAATATCGAGCATGTTAAGGATATTCAAAATGAACGTAAAGACCAGATTGAGAATTTAAAAAATATAATCGCATATGGAGATGAAACTAGCAAAGAAAGGCATATGAAAAATACTGAAAAGCGCTTTCTATATACAGAGGGTTATCTTAATAATAATGCAGACCATATGGATGAGGAGACATTTAGGAAAGCAAAGGAAAAGCAAGAGCATAGAAAAGAACAATTAGATTCATATAAATAAAATCATACAATATCTCTATTATAGATGACTTTATATTAATATCCCTCTTTACGTCTATCATTACGAAGCTGTTTTCTTCTAAGTCCTGCTTCCCATTCGGCATGCTCGGCTTCTGTCTCGAGAATGAGTCTTGGTACCTCAGTGGGATTCTCATTCTCATCTAGGGCTACTAATACAAGATAAGCCCTATTGACCACCTTCCTTGTACCGGATAGATGGTCTTCTACATAGGAATCAACTCTAACCTCCATAGATGTTCTACCAACATAAGTTACTCTTCCGACTAATACTAATAAATTGTTAATATAGACGCCTGCTTTAAATTGCAGGTTATCAATAGCGGCTGTGGTTACATCATGTTCACAGTGGCGTCTGGCTGTTACGGCTGATACCTCATCAATCCAAGCAAGAAGCTGTCCACCAAAAAGACGATTAGTTCCGCTTATATGGGATGGCATTACTATATGAACTTGTTCAGTTATGGATTCCTCTACACGTTTTGATTTCATATTATTGCTCCTAACTGTATAAAAATTTTTAATTACTAATAACGGAGCAATTTCACTCCTCAATAAATTATAGAATATTGATAACATACAACGGAGGAGTTATCCTCCCTAATTGTTTATATTTTATTACGGAAGGCATAAATAATCAAGCACTATTAGAAACTCCTATGTATTTGTAAAAATAACTTTGCAATAAATATATTTATGTTATAATAGATAAAGCATTTATTGTTAAATACTTTAGAAAATGGAAAGGAATGAAGATAATATGGCATTAGTAACAACGAAGGAAATGTTCCAAAAGGCATATGAAGGCGGTTATGCGATAGGAGCATTCAATGTTAATAACATGGAGATTATTCAGGGTATAACAGAAGCTGCAAAGGAAGAAAATTCACCTTTGATACTACAGGTATCTGCAGGAGCAAGAAAGTATGCTAGACATAATTATCTTGTTAAGTTGGTTGAGGCTGCTCTACTGGAAACAGATCTTCCTATAGCGCTCCATTTAGACCATGGTGATGATTTTGAAATATGTAAGGCGTGTATAGACGGTGGTTTTACCTCAGTTATGATAGACGGTTCAAAGCATAGCTTTGAGGATAATATTAAATTGACTAAACAGGTTGTTGATTACGCTCACGAGAGAGGCGTTACTGTTGAAGGTGAGCTTGGTAAACTGGCAGGTATAGAGGATGATGTTAATGTTAGCGCTGAGGATGCTTCATATACTAAGCCCGAAGAAGTAGAAGAGTTCGTATCACGTACCGGAGTTGATTCCCTTGCAATCGCTATCGGCACAAGTCATGGAGCTTTCAAATTCAAACCCGGTCAGAAGCCTTCACTTCGTTTTGATATTTTAGAGGAAATTGAAAGAAGACTACCTAATTTCCCTATCGTTTTACATGGTGCTTCATCAGTATCACAGGAATATGTTAAGATTATTTCAGAATATGGCGGTAAGATGGATGATGCAATCGGTATTCCGGAGGATATGCTTAGACAGGCAGCAGGCATGGCAGTATGTAAGATTAACATCGACTCTGATTTAAGACTTGCATTTACTGCTGGTATAAGAGAACACCTGGCAAATAATCCTAGCCATTTTGATCCCAGACAGTATCTGACAAAGGGTAGAGAAAATATTAAGGCTTTAGTTAAGCATAAGATTGTTAATGTATTAGGTAGCTCAGGCGCTGCAAAATAAACAGATATACGGGACTGTTACAAAACTGTAATTGGGATGTATAGATGTAATCAATACACGATGTGTGTTTACATGCATTATGGTTACACCTATACATCCCATATAATTTTTTAACAGCCCCTATTTATGCTTTATTAGGTCCTCTAGCTCCCCTGGATGGAGAGGATGTGAGAATACAAAGCCTTGTACTATATCACATTTCTTTTCTTTCAGTAATTCAAGCTGTTCCTCGGTTTCGACACCCTCTGCAACTACTTGGATTTTTAGGCTATGGGCCAATGATATTATGGTTTCTGCAATCCGGGCATCCTTTTTACTTGTGCATATATTATCTATGAAGGATTTATCTATTTTTAAGGTGTTTATAGGCATTTTAGTCAGGTAATTGAGTGATGAATAGCCTGTTCCAAAGTCGTCTAAGGAGATTTTGACACCCAGACTTTGTAGGTTCTGTAAAAGCTTTGTTGCATCCATGATGGAGGACACTAAAGTGCTTTCTGTAATTTCCAGTACCAGATATTCTGGAGGTAATCCTGTTTCATCTAAAATGTCTGATAAGAAATCTATAAAGCCTGGCCTGTTAATCTGTACTGAAGAGATATTAACAGAGACATATCTTGGTGAAATCCCATGATCTATAAGCTTCTTACTAAACATACATGCTTCTCTAATCAGCCAGGCACTTAACTCAATAATTAGTCCGCTTTCCTCAGCAACGGGAATGAATTCTTCAGGAGTTATAAATCCCATGTAATCACTACGAATTCTCATTAGGGCCTCAAACCCTATAATGGATTTAGTAGCCAGATCATATTGAGGTTGATATTGAAGATAAATATCATTATTTTCTATAGCACCTCGCAGAATATCAACAATATTAGTATTTCGGTTTAGCTCATCCTCCATTTTCGAATCAAATAGAGTATATTTGTTCTTACCGGTATCCTTAGATTTATACATGGCTATGTCGGCATTCTTTATTAAGGCATTGGGAGATAGTCCATTATCAGGATATAATGCGATACCGATACTCATAGATAAATAAATGAATTCACCCTTAAGCTCTATAGGGTCTTTAAAACGTTCTATTATACTTGAGGCATAATTTATAGCCTCATCTCTAGATTCTATGTTTTCTCTGAAGATAAGAAATTCATCTCCTCCTGCTCTGGCTAACATTCCGTTTTCACCGAGGGCTGTAAGTATCTTTGCAGTATGTATAAGTAGGGAATCACCATATTCATGTCCAAGGGTATCGTTAACTGTTTTAAAATTATCTAAGTCTACAAAATATACCGCATGAGATTTGTTAGATCCGGGAGAGGATATGAGCGCTGCATTGACATAATCAAGGAAAGCAAGCTTGTTTGGAAGGTTTGTTAATGTATCATGATATGCAAGATACTCTATGTGATCGTAATTATTTCTTAGCTGCTCCTCATTGGACAAAAGCTCCTCATGCATGGATTCTAAATCCTCATAGTTTGTTTTAATAATATGAAGCATTTTATTGAAATTCTTTGATAATTCACCTAGTTCATTTTTGCTTTTTATATTGGATTGAACCGCAAGATCTCCGTCTGAAGCTGTTCGCATGGCATCCCTTAGTTCTATGATGGGTTCAGTGTATCTTTTAGATAGGGAATGTGCAAATATAATGATTACGATTAAAATTATAGCGCAGATAAATATAAGCAAGGTCAATATAAGGCTGGTCATCGACCAAATCTCAGATATATCCTGCTTCACAAACAAAGCCCAATCAAGCCCGGGAATTACGCTATATCCATATACTTGGTTAGTTCCCTTATAGAAGAGCTCAAAGGATCCGCTGGCTTGCACCCGACCTTTATTATACTCTTCTACAATACTATTAAGCTTGGTTGATGTAATTTTAGAGCCTATAAGAGATTTATCAGGATGATAAAGAATATCTCCGTTGTGATCCATCAATATAGCATATCCAGTATCTCCAAAGGTTACGGCATCAAGATAATTATCAAAATAGGCTAAATTTAATGTGCTAATAATATATCCTAGAGGTGGATTATTATTGTCTGTATCAAGTATAGGAAAGCCTATCTCTATAGAGTCACCAAGAATTCCACTGACTCCTACGGCTGAATTTCTTGTGGCATAAATATATGAAAGGGTAAAATTGAACTTGCCTTTATTCTCAATATTTTTCATATCGGAGCCGGCAATTGCGAACCTGTCTTTATTATATAGGGTAAGAACTCTGCAGTATGGATTAACATTTTTTCGATCATTGAAAATCTGATTAACTGTATTAATCAGTGTAGAATCATATGAAGAGTTTTCATTTAGAAGCTCTAAAATGTTGTTATCATAGGTTAGCATGTCAATCTCGGTTTTATGGATTTCAATCATCGTCTCAAGACTTGAACGATTAAGCTCTGTGGCTTTTATTAAGTTTTCCTTCTGCACCTCAAGTAGTCTGTGGGACAATAAGCTCTGTGCAATTACAGATACAAACACAACAGGAATTATTGAGGATATTATCAATATGGTACGCAGAGATTTCTTAATGGACATATCAAGCCTCCGACTGTATTATGAGCATTATTGTGATTATAACAACACCATATTTATTCTACCAATTTTGACAATATAATGCAATCAATTTCTAATGTTGCTGTTTCTAGACATACTTTTTTTATGATTGAATTTATCTTGAGTTTCCGTAAATTGCACT
>LSQX01175906.1_pt1 | contig 29672 bp, 18 predicted proteins | sample 654561 | NCBI WGS metagenome assembly LSQX01 (sample SAMN04489861, study PRJNA283612) | anaerobic digester metagenome | isolation source: 4 biogas reactors fed with cattle manure at either 37C or 55C with and... | place: Denmark: Kongens Lyngby | collected 2014 | reverse complement strand
CCGGCCGCCGCGATGATACACTTCAGCCCCTTCCCGCCCGAGGCAGGCTGCGAGGACCCCCAGTGGGGTGACAGGGCGATACGGATGATACAGCAGTCCGGGCGGTCGGTGCCAGTGCTCAGCGGACACTTGCACAGGGGCAGGGTGGATGTCGTCGGCTCAAACCCGTACTTCAACGCACGCGCGCTCGTCCAGTCGCCCTATGCCTTCTACCTGCACGAATTGACCAGAGAGGGGCTGACTGTCTACGAGTACCTGTTCAACTCGCAACAGGGGCGCTGGGGGCGTTGGCCGACCAGATGGAGATTTGACCTGATCTGATGCGACCAGCCCTGACCCGGGTGGATCTGATGCGACCTGGCCCGCTGAGCAGGCTGCACCTAGTGGCCATGACTGGCTATGAGTTGTCGGCTCTGTGTGTTGCAGACGTGGGGATGGCGGCGGACTATTTTTCTATCGGCGCGTCGACCGAACCAGGCTGTCAATGTCAGATGACGGTAGTTCACCCACCAGCGTGAAACAGATACCCCCACCACACCAGTGCGTCGCGCAATCGTGCCGAAGGGGAGCCTGTGCGCTACTATGAGTGCATGGGCTCTGGAAGAGCGAGAAGGTATCAAGTCCGTTGGTAAACGTAAGCCACAGGGCCGGTTTGCCCTGATATACGGTGACAGCGACCTTGTCTTGCTCAAAAACATAGCTGGGTGGCAGATATCCGGGCACGATAGCCTTGAAACCTGCAGGCCGCTGTGCCTGGGCGAGCGTAGTGCGAGTGGCAGGAGGGGGCGCTGTTTTTACTGCCACACCGCGAGGTGGGACAAAATCGAACATGCCGTTGATGAAGCGGGGAGTATAGTTGATCGTGGTCATCTGCTGGCGTGTACTCAGCGCACCCCTCTCGCCGTACTTCTCCATCTTCAGCTCTACATTTGTGTGCACATCTATCCAGCACTTGCGCAGCAGCCGACCTGCTGAGTCGCGGATGATGATTTCGTGTACAGAGCGGGATGCGATAGTTTTGCGCCCGCCGTACTGCAACGAAAGCTGTGATGCGACCAGGTCCGCGGCTCGCTGGCGGTGACGGCGCAAGCTGTCTGCTGTCTGCATCTGCCGGACTACGACTTCCCTCTTCTGAGGGGTGTATTCCCAGATGCGCAGCCCGTTGCTGACAAATAACGAACCTGCCTCGCTGGGCGGCTCTACCGTCTCGATACGCTGTTTGTCGCCCTGCTTACAGTGGATGCGTTGCCGAACCACACGCAGCCTTTGCCCTCCGCTGTATACTTCGACTATGCGTTCACCGGAATAGTTGACGTTGCCCTTGGACATGATAGCTGCCTGCATCACCCGCGTAGCCTGGCTGTTAGCGGAGGCTGGAAACGGTGTGCAGGCCAGCGATAGCAACCCGAACAGGACGATTAGCGTAGGCGGCCAGTTTTCGATGATGGCGATGATGGCATGGTAGCTGACTGGATGAGATATGCACTTGCTCAAGGCTCAGTGACCGCCTGTTCACTGTCAGTAGATCGTCTGATTAGTCGATAGGGAAGGCATTCAGATGTCATGGTCAGTATCCAACGTCTCGTACCAGTCTTATGCCTGGATCGGTGGATAGCGGTTTGTTCATCTCATAATTCTCATGGCGCAGAATTAGATCTTCCAACCCCAGCACATCGGGCTGACTTGCCGACACAGGACGAAAATGCGACATCCCCACCGCCACAGATGCAGCTGCCGTCACAGGCGTCGCCCCATCAGCCACAATTGCGCCTCCAGGCATGTCCAGATCGACCGAGCTCCCCGTACGTGCAGCATACAGGCCGCCGCCGACCAGCAACGCCAGCACCAGGCACGCCACTGCGATGGTGTGCGTGGCAGGGAGCAGCGGTGAGGGGGCACGTAACGGACCGAACAGACCCGACAGCCAGTTCCCCACAGGGCTCACTGACCGCTTCGGCAAGCTGCCCATCACCCGACTGGTGAAATCATCAGATGGCTTGGGCTGCGCCATGGAGCGCACCATGTCACTTACCGCCCTAATCCGCTCCATCCATCTGCGACAGGCAGGGCATAGATCCAGATGTGTACGAAGTGGCTCGGGCAGGTCCTCCGGGTTGTACTCCACATAGTTGTGTGTACCCAGTTGCTTTCTCGCGTCACGGCATCTCATATCATGTCACCTGAATGTCTCAACATCCACTTCGTCTACCAGTATTTTCTTGAGCTGCTCCCGGGCGTTGAACAGCCGACTCTTCACCGTTCCCAGTGGCGCTCCTACGATACCCGCAATTTCGTCATAGCTGAGACCCTGCAATTCGTATAGTACCAGGACGGTTCGCAACTTCGGCGACAGCTGGACGATCGCCTGACTCACTTGCTGCTGCAGTTGAGCACTCTCAAACCGGCGCTCAGGACCTGCCGCATCATCCTCGATGTCACGTTCAATCGGCCCGTCACTGGTCTCTATCGGCTCATCAAGTGAAAAGGTGTTCTGCCGATACTTGCGTCTGCGCACCGTGTCAATCGCGAGATTGCTGGCGATCCGGTAGAGCCAGGTCTGAAACGCGGCCGCACCTCGAAAACTGGACAGGGATGAGTAGGCCTTGATGAAGGTTTCCTGTGCTACATCCTCTGCAGTGTCAGGATCGCCAAGCATCCGCAACGCATAATTGTATATTTTCGTCTTGTACAGCTCGACAAGCTGCTCAAAAGCAGCGTTATCGCCCTGCTGTGCACGGCGAACAAGTCCCTGTATTTGCTCGAGACTAAGTGTTGGCCCTGCAGTCATGATAGACGCAACCTTCGAGCGGAAGGTTCAGCAACCGAGCGCAATCTGTTCACTGCTCCTGTTGCCCGTGGGCAGCGCCCAGATATATGTAGCGGTCAAACAGTCGTTGGTACTCCGACCACCGGTTTCCTGAGCTTGTTCCGTGTTCGATTACCTGACGGAAATACTGCACGTGTGCATCAAGGTTGTCGGCATAGTGCAGTGCGCAGGCTTCAGCGGTCATGGGCACGATCGGAGCGCCATACTCCTTCTGGCCATGATGACTTAGCAGCACATGACACAAGCGATCCGCGAGCTCGTCATCGAAGCCATCTATCTGGGCGATGGCAGCGGTCACCATGCGGTCAGTGTGGACTATGTGGCCGATAAGCCGACCGGTGTCGGTATACTCGATTGAGGTGTGCGCCGACAGCTCCCGCAGTTTCCCGATATCGTGCAGCAGCGCGGCGGTTATCAGCAGATCTTCATCGAGCTCGGGATGGCACTGGCAGACCGTTAGCAGGATGTGGGCCACCGCCACAGTGTGCTCCAGCAGGCCACCAATGTGCGAGTGGTGTAGCGCCTTGGCGCCCGGAGCGTGAGCGAACTCATCTAGGAGTTGCGGGTCAGAAAAGAAGTGTTCGAGCACGGTGCGCAGATACGGCTGCCTGACCCGCTGGACAAGATCAGTCAACTGCTGGCGCATTTCCCCGATGTCACGTTTGCTTGAAGGCAGAAAATCGGCGGCGGAAAACTCGCCTGGGTGGCATGGACGCACTCCCTCTATGATCACCTGCAGAGTGCCCATGTACTCGTCCACCCGCCCGAAGACCATGACCACATCGCCGACATCGAACTGGTCGGCCACCTGCTCGGCGTTGTCCCAGAGCCTGCCCGGGACACTGCCTGTCGGGTCGCTGAGGGTCACGGCCAGGTAGTTGCCCGGCTTGTTGCGAAAACTGACCAAAGCCTTGCGACTGACCAGAAAAGGGGCTTCCACCCTGTCACTTGTTCTGAGTTGTGTCACTGTCTGTTTATCCATCGCGCTCTCCTAACACGTCTCCAGGTCCAACTGCTCGCCGGCGGTAGTCAGGGCCATGGCGCCGAAGATGATGCCCGCTGCGCTCTCGGCAGCCGGATGAGTGTGTACCAGCAAGCGTCGGTTCCTCACATCCAGTGCCTGCAGCAGGCCCAGGCAAATCAGGCGGCGCGCCGTATCCACAAAGCCCAGCAAAAGCCCATCAGGAAGCTGATTTGCTGCACTGGAATTGCCGCGCACCAGCGCCTTGTCGGCCACTGTCACCCAGCGTGTCTGAGCACCGGCAAGCGCCTGGGCGAAAAGCCTGCTGCGATGCTCACGGCGTGCAGCTGCAGATTTGGTTCGTATCACATCCACCGTACTCAGTCGCGTGATGTGAGCTGCCGGGAAGTTTTGCCAGCATTTCAGCAGTCGCTGGATAGGCCTGTCATCCCCGATCACCACTACATTCACGGGGGCCAGCATCTCAACCTTGGCCGCCTTGAGTGCTACCGCTTCATGGCCGGCTACAAATCCGGTGGTGTCCACTACGGTATATTTGGCCCCACTATTTTCGCTATCGCGCACCGCTCGCAACAGCCCGCTCAGCACGGCGGCAGGGCGACCCGCGGGACTGACATCGCCCACGAAGTAGGAGTGGATTACACCGGCATCTACCAACCGCCATCCTATCGTCGCCGGAGGACCGACCTGTGACTGTCCCACATCGGCATCCACCCATGCGATGGTGCCAGTCCTGGCCAGTTGCTCCGTCAGCCAGCGGGTCAGAGTGGTCTTACCGGTGTCCCCAGAGCCGATGATTATGATGCGGCCCCCGGCACCTTTTAGCTGCTCCAGAAGCCGAAGCCACTCGTCTGAGGCTTGAGTTGTCCGATCGCCGTCATCTGCTATGGCGACTTACCTCCGCCACTGCCCGATCGGCACGGTGATACGCATGAGCAGCGACTTCAGGAACTGCGTTACTGCACAAGAGCGTCTCCCCGATATGGACTGCACCATGCACCATGTGCCAGGGCGCGCGCTGGTCGGCTCCCCTTCGTGCATGAAGTCACCCGGCACTTGACTGACCCTTATTTTCATTTCGCTCAGGTTTGGCGAAGTCACGCATCTTGTCTGCCATCTGTTCAAGACGTGTCTCGGCGAGGGCGTTGATACTGTTTTTCGGATAGCGCCCGGTCTTGCCCCGCTTGCCCGCCTTCACGCCAGTCAGAAGTTCGATGCCTTCGTCTATGGTCTTGACCGCCCAGACATGAAACTGTCCGCTCTCGACAGCCTCGACTACCTCATCGTTGAGCATCAGATGACGCATGTTGGTCTCAGGGATCATCACTCCCTGTTCACCGGTCAGACCGATGGCCTTGCATACGGCAAAATAGCCTTCTATCTTGTCGTTGACGCCACCGATGGCCTGAATCTCGCCCTTCTGGTTCACCGATCCGGTCACAGCGATGCCCTGCTTTATCGGCACATCGGCCAGGCTCGACAGCAGCGCATACAGTTCGGTGGAGGAAGCCGAGTCGCCATCAATTCCCTCGTAAGCCTGCTCGAACGATATGGTAGCACTCACCGACAGGGGGCGCTCCTGACCATAACGGTTGCTCAGGAAGCCTGCGATGGTGAGCAGTCCCTTGTCGTGTATTCGGCCGGTCAGCTTGACTTCGCGGTCAATGTTGACCACCCCGGAACGGCCTAGATATGTCAGACACGTGATGCGGCTGGGCTTGCCGAGGCTGTAGTCGCCAAGCTGAAGCACGGCGATCCCGTTTATCTGCCCGACAATCTCTCCGTCCACATCTACCATGATGGTGCCGTCTTTTATCATCTCGACGATACGCTCTTCGATGCGGCTTGATCGCCACGTGTGCTGGTCGAGGGCATGCTGGACATCATCGGCGCTGACCAGTTTTCGCTTGCGCCTGGACGCCCAGTATGCAGCCTCCCGCACAGTGTTGGACACTGCAGAGATATTCAGGCTCAGCTTGCCACGATCTCCGGTCAGCCGACTGGCATGCTCGATGACTCTGGCCACCGCTTCTGCGGAAAAGTGAGGCAGCTCTTCTTTCCGACAGATCTGCCCAATTAGCGCGGCGAATTGGCGGCTAGTGGCGGCAGTGCGGGCAATCTGATTGTCGAAATCGGCCTTGACCTTGAAAAGCTTGCGGAAGTCTTCGTCATACTCGTACAAGAGATAGTACAGCAGCGGGCTGCCGATGAGTACCACCCGGACGTTCAGAGGCACCGGTTCTGGCTCCAAACTGACGGTGGAGACAAAGCGGTACTGGTCACGCAGCGATTCGATGCGTACCTGGCGGTTTTTCAGTGCACGCTTGAGCGCCTCCCAGGCAAACGGGCGCATCAGCAACTGATGGGCCTCAAGTACGAGGTAGCCACCGTTAGCCTTGTGCAGTGCACCAGCCTTGATCATGGTGAAGTCGGTCACCAGCGCCCCCATCTGCGTCTGATACTCGACCTCACCGGTGAGCGCTTCGATGGTCGGATTTGACTCGAAAACCACAGGTGCGCCGCGGGCTTCTCCCTTGCTGATGAGCACGTTGACCCGATAGCGGTCCATCAGAGGCATCACACCGCCAGTAGGGCCGCTGGGGCCCATCGCGCGCGTATGCTCGTCTCCGTCCTCGGCAGCCTGCCTGGCCACACCGATGTTGTCAAGCAGATCCTCCTGGATGGCCTCCAGGTGCTCCACTACCAGCGGGTGGTCGCGATGGCGCTTGCGGATGTCTTCAAGCAGAGGCTCGATCACATTTCGCGCCACTTCCCGGTCAAGCTCCTGGACCAACTGACGGGTCTGGCGCTCCTCACGCTGTCCGCGACGCATGATTTCGGCAAGTTTGTTCTGCAACTCCTGCCGCTTGCGCTCCAGCTCCTCCCTCTGCTCCTCAGGCAATTCGCGATACTGTTGGGGGTCCATGACTTCGCCGTCGCTTGCCGGTGCGATTATCAGCCCGGCCGGTGAGCGTCCGAGGGTCAGCCCCGCAGCCTCAACCTCTCTCTCAAACTCCTGCAGTTCGCGGTTCCGCTCTTCACGGAAGCTACGTACGATGTCATCGCGCTTGTCTATGTACTCTTCGCTCTCGAAGGCAGACAGTATCTGGCTGCCCAGTTCGACTATGACTTTTTCCATGTCGGCCTGCCACTTGGAGGCTTCACCAGCCGGAAGGCTGATCGCCTTGGGCAGTCGCGGCGAGGCAAAGTTGTAGACATAGCACCAGTCATCCGGCACAGGTTCGCGAATGGTACGCTTTTCCAGTAGCTCTCGACTCACGGCCGAACGGCCAGTGCCCACCTGTCCCATGACATATACGTTGTAGCCATCGCTTTTGATGTTGGCAGCGAAGTCCACTGCGTCAACGGCGCGATGCTGGCCGATGGGCCCCGGTGGGTCAGTCAACTCGCTGGTGTCTGCAAATCTCAGTACGCTTACATCGCATCTGTTGCGCAGGTGTCTGGGCGTTAATTTGCGCATATCAGCCAAATCCTTTCCTGCAGAGTCTGCTCATGCGGCAGGAATGTGCTGGAATCAGCAACATGTACCCGACTATATTCCGCACTCGACGGCCTGTGACCTGCTATCGCCCGGCAGGTATACGATTGTAGCAGGCGGAAATGCATTGCTAGAGAAGCAACTGTCTCTCCTTTTGCCCGACAATTCCCGCTCCTTCGACGCCCGGAGAGCTTGCGGGATGCGAGAGAGACAGATAGCCGGATAGCGACCACCTGAGGCGCAGCTCTACTCAGAGGATGCTCGACTCATGCAACAGTACGGCTTGATCCTGCTGGCTGCGACAATCGTGGCCAACACCTCGTATGCGCTCATCCTGCGAGCAGCTCAGAAACGCGGGGCCAATGAAATCGCGGTGGGGCTGGTCAACTACCTGTTTGCCTCAGGCCTGTACCTGACCATCGGTCTGCTGACCCTCCCCGTGGGCAGCCTCACAGCACTCGGATATGGCGCCATCGCAGGCACCTCGAACGTCGCCATCTTCCTGCTGCTACTTGCAGCGATGACGATCCGGGGTGTGGCTATCTCGGTGGCAGTGGTACGCCTGGCAGTAGTGGTGCCGATGACCGCGGCGATACTGGTGTGGGGCGAAGTGCCCGACTCTCTGCAAATCTGGGGCATCGCTCTCGCACTGCTGGCCCTGCCCATGCTGAGTCTGGACAGGGGCGTGAACCATCAGCCGTTGACCTCCCGGAGGCTGGCGATCCTGGTAGGGCTGTTCATGGCCAACGGCATCACCCTGCTGATGCTGAAGGCATTTCAGACCACCGGCTATGGCGCAGCCCGCCCCATCTATCTTGGCACCATGTTTTTCGTCGGCGCAGTGATCTGCGGGTTAGTCTGGGCGCGCAATCCTCAGCCCTGGCACGGTACACTGGAGATCAAGTGGGGCCTGCTGCTGGGGGCCTCCAACGCGATCATCAACATCCTCATACTGGCAACTCTAGATGTGCTGCTGGCGTCGGTGATGTTCCCCATCCTCGCAGCGGTCGGACTTGCACTGACCACGACATTCGCTGCGGTGGTGTGGCGCGAGATCCCCGGCCGGCTCGGTTGGGCAGGCATCGGTCTGGCGGTGCTGGCAGTGGTGCTGGCCAACATGTAGCCTGAGACTAACCCATAGCGACTTGCCAAACGTAACGGGAAACGGCAAAATAGTAGCATATGGACATCACACGTTTTGAAGACACAATCGCAGCGGTCTCAACTCCGCCCGGTCGCAGCGGCATCGGCATCGTGCGGCTCAGCGGGCCGTCTGCGCTGCAGATTGCGGCTGACGTTTTCCGCCCTGCCAACCCGCGACGCAACCCCCTGACCCAGCCCACCTATACCCTATCCTACGGCCACGTTCTGGACGATGAGCTGATCGTGGATGAGGTACTGCTGACCGTGATGCGCGCACCGAGCAGCTATACCACCCAGGACGTGGTGGAGATCAACTGCCACGGAGGCATAGTGGCGGTGCGCCGCACGCTAGAGTTGGTTCTGCACAGAGGGGCCCGCCTGGCAGATCCCGGAGAGTTCACCAAGCGGGCATATTACTTCGGCCGAATTGATCTGGCGCAGGCTGAAGCGGTGGCAGATGTCATCAACGCCCAGACCGAACACAGCCGCCGGGCCGCGATGGCCCAACTGAGCGGGCATCTATCGGAGGCGGTCAACGGCCTGCGCGAGGGCATCCTGTCGCTGCTTGCGCGCATGGAGGCCGCGGTTGATTTTTTCGAGGAAGGGCTAGAGCTTCCCGATCATGAGCAGACGGCCACGGCCATATCCGACCTGCGAGAGCAAGTGGCAGACCTGCTTGGCACCGCTGAGCAGGGACGATTGCTGCGTGATGGGCTTCAGGTAGCGATAGTGGGCCGACCGAACGTGGGCAAATCCAGTCTCCTGAACGCACTGTTGCGGTCAGACCGCGCGATTGTCACTCCTATCCCCGGCACTACCCGCGATGTCATCGAAGACAGCCGCAACATAGCCGGGATACCTGTGCGTCTGCTGGACACGGCCGGGATGCGATCAACCGACAGTGTCGTGGAAGCTGAGGGGGTTCGACGCAGTGAGCAGGCTATGGCAGATGCAGATCTGGTGCTGCTGGTGATAGATACCTCGGAAGCGCTGACGACACGAGACGAGGAACTGCTCAGGGATGCCTTGCGGCGCACGATTGTCGTCATGAACAAGGAGGACTTGCCGGCTTGCGTGACTGCTGAAACAGTCACGACTCTCACTTCTGCGCCGCAGATATGGATATCGGCACGCGATGGAACTCACCTGCAGGACCTCGAGCAAGCCATCAGTGACACGGTGTGGGCAGGCGGCAGTGGCGATGTGACTGACACGATCGTGACCAACGTGCGTCACAAGACGGCCCTACAGCAAGCCGATGAGGCCCTGACACGAGCTGGGGATGCACTCGACTCGGGCTACAGCGAAGAGTTCATCGCTGCCGATTTGCGCGAGGCACTGGCCAGCCTCGACGAAATCGTGGGTAACTTCGTACCCGAGCAGATACTCGATCGCATCTTCGCCGAGTTTTGCATCGGCAAGTGAGCCCTGATTTCAGCGTTCGGCGAGGGCGCTCTGCGGCGTACCGAGCAGAGCGGTTGCGGCCGGTTTCAGGCAATACAGATTGCCATCACCGGCACCGACATAGACACGCCCAGCCGCAATTGCCGGAGAGCTGTAGACTTTGCCACCCAGAGGTAGTCGCTGCAGAACCCGACCGCCACGTTTGTCCACAGTATAGAAGTGCGAGTCGTGCAGGCCAAACAGCAGATGATCCCCGCACAACGCAGGTGAGCTGTCTGCCACACCGCCTAGTCGCGCCTTCCATACCTCGGCTCCATCCTGAAGCCTGGCCGCAAACATCTCGGTGGACGACGTGTAGCCGCTCACTATGCTGTAGTACACCCTGCTGCCATCGGCGATCGGGGTGTGCAGCACCGAAGACTGCCCTTCTTTTGCCCACACCTGCCGACCTGTCGTCCGTTCGAGCACGACCAGATGTCTAATTCGAGGTACACGCAATGCAGACGGTGCCATGACACCGGCAATCACGTGGTTCTCGGTCACCAGTGGGGCACTAACCACACCCCCGTCCATCTCGACTTCCCAAAGCTCCTGTCCGCTATCGGCGCGCCGCGCCCACAGCCTCCCCTCTTCATCTCCACAGTAGATGATCCCATCGCTGTCAGCAGCTGGACTGGCGCTAAACGGCCCTCCCTGGTGTTCCCAGACTACCGCACCGGTTGCCACCTGCAGACACTTGAAGCTGCCATCCAGCGAGCCGATGTAGGCTCTATCCTCCAACACCAGAGGCGAGGCCACTATTGGCCGCCAGGTACGCACTCGCCACAGCCGCTCCCCTGTATTGGCGTCGAAAGCATAGATGCATCGGTCAGCGGAACCAACGCATACCACGGCCCCATGCACCGCAGGTGATGAGACCACTGCACCGCCCGTACGGGCCTGCCAGAGCAATCTCCCATCCTCGGCCTGCAGACAGGACACGGTGCCATCATCGCTGCCCACATACACCTTCTCGCCCACCACCGCAGGCGAACAGTCTACGCTCAGGCCCAAACGCACGGTCCATGCCACCTGCAGCTCACCGCTCGTGAGAGCCTGCGCTAAACCGCTGCGTTTGATATCACCTCGGAGCATCGGCCAATCGGCCGCTGCAGTTCCGATATCAACTGCGAGCAAAAGCAGGACTGGTAGCCACACGACCGCACTACGGTTGCGCACACGACATACAGGAGCTTTCAAACCGCATCCTCCGAATTGAGAAACGCCGCCCGCAGTTGGCACGGGCGGCGCATATGGACGGTGAGTGAGACTGCCGAAACGTGCCTACAGGGATGGCACGTCGGGTGGGAGCTCGCCAGCGGCAATTAGCATGACTGGAGCCGGCAGGTTGGTAGTCTGCCCGGCAATTATGTCCACGTACACTGGCTTGGAGCTTGGTACGGTGAGCCAGCCCTGAGGAGTGAACTTGACAAGCCGCCCCTGGCCCGCGTGCACACCAGTAATCTGAAAATTGCCGTTAGCGTCGGTTTGCGTACTTTTCTCGACCATCTGCGGTCGGCCATTTACGGTAACCGTGTACTGAACTGTAACCGTAACTCCTCCTAGAGGCTGATCGGTATTGAAATACATTACCTTACCAGCCACTGAACCGGTGCCTGCCGGAGGCGAAGCAGCTCCGCCTCCACCGCTGCAGCCGGCAATGAGACTGATTAGCAGGCAAGTTCCTCCAATTGCGGCCCACAGGGCGATCTTGCGCATAGTCAATTCACTCCTACATTTCATCAGTACTAGACATGCGGTTAGCAAGATGCGGTTAGCGCACCGTAGCTATCGGGCCAATTGGACACGGGCAATTGCCCGAGCTTGCTGGCCATCTTCACCCATCGCGCGGATCTCGACCAGGTAGCTTCCGACAGGCACTCTGGCACCTGCATCGTTCCGCAGGTTCCATGACAGTGTCTGAAGGCCGGGCCCTACCGGTTGATCTGACGTTAGTGTCCTGATTGGAATTCCAGCGATGTTGCGCACGCTGATGTCTACCTTGCAGCTCTGTGACACCGAGTAGCTCAGTACACTATTGTCTCCTTGCTGAACTGCAGAGGCCGGGGTGACAGCCAGACTGGCCGTTGTGCGAGGTCTGACCTCGAGCCGGAAGCGGCGCAGACTCTCTGTCTCGGCCGTCCTATACGTGTATGATGGTGATGTCCGGACGTATACGCTCCGGTTAGCTGCGACATCTGTCAGGATCACCTCATACTGGGCAGGAACCGCACTCAGGTCCGGAAGCGCAACTGAGACATCTGTTGGGCCTACGGCACAACTGACCACAAAGTCAAAGCTCTGTGCGCAGTTGGCATCGTTGCGAATATCTCGGGATAGCAGCTCTCCGGAGCTGCCCACGAAGTAGAGGTCCACAGTGTCCGGAGCTGTGGGCGGGTTGGGCAGAGTGTGTTCAGCACCCGCACCGGGTATGGCTCCGGCGACGCTGGAGGTATCGCTTCGCCCGGCCGCAGTAGCCACTACTGGGACCAGATAGCCTCCACCGACTGGGACGGATTCGGGTTTCGCCACAGCAGCCGTCGCCGCCGATGCGGTGACATTCAGCGATGATCCTGCAGTCATGCACAGGATCCAGGCGCCCTCCCACGGCTGGAGGCTGTCGCGCGCCGCATGGATGGCTGGTCTCGAAGAGACTAATTCATAACTACCTGTGGCGTTATTGTACACGAAAGCATAGGGTCGCACAGCGTCAGTGATGCTCGTCTGGAAGTTGGCAAGGGAGGTGGGATTGGCAAACGGGTTCCCTACCATGTTCCAGCCGACAGCGAGCGGGATGCTTATCGCCCGTGTCGGATCGGTCGGTTGTCCAGCGATAGCCAGGTTGGTGACACTGGAGTACCGGACGAAGTAGCCTGAACCGGGGCGTACCCGCATCAGGTCGCTGCTGCCCCACTCGGGCCCCCGTCGATACGCCGGTGGTGTTGCGGATGGATCCCAGCGTACCACCTTGTCCGTGGAGAAGACGTTCACGGGGTTATCGTTCATGTCTGTATCCGCCATTGTTGCCGGCGTACCCGGTACTGCCACCATGCTCACACCAGCAGGGAAGGTGTTCGACATGGCCGCGTAGCCGGTGAAATCAGCACCGGAATAGTCTGGAGGCACCTGCACCTGCAAACTGGCAGGCACAACCTGGTACCCGATGCGAGATGCGGAAAGCGTGTGTGTGCCCATCGGCACGTTGCTGAGAGTATAGCGCCCAGTGCCGTTAGTCACTGCTGTTCCGCCGGAATAGCGCACTTCGACGCCCTGGATCGGCTGACCTCGGCCGTCGAGCACCGTGCCCGAAATACTGAAGGTGTCGGGTATCGTGGTGAAATTAACACCGGTGATGTCGGCGTCGCTAACTTCCACTACTCGGTTGATCGGCTCAAAATGGCCGTACGATACCTCGGGAGTGAAGGTGTAGTGCCCCGGGGGCAAGTTGTCTATCGAATAGCGGCCATCTGCGTCGGTCTGCACGCTGCCAGTGTCCCATGTGATGGTGACGTCGCCGGCACCGATGCCGTCCCGATCAACCACACGGCCACTCACCTGGAAGGTGACGGGAATGCCAACGAAATTGACGTTGGTGGCATCGTCGGGCCCCAGGATGATCTGGCGTGAGATCGGTTCAAAAGTCCACAGTGCGCGCGATGGCGTCACAGTGTAGCTTCCGCTCTCGAGCCCCAGCACCTGGTAGGAGCCGTTGCCATCGGTCAGCACTGCGCGTCCGCCAACCGAAATGCTCACACCTGGTACCGGTGCCCCGTCTGCTGTCATGACGCTGCCGGCGATGACGAAAGTCTCTGCCGACACGGCGGTAAAGCCATAAGTGATGTCAACGACATTGCCCACACGGTCTTCGGCATAGATGCGCACGGCCACTGCCTGACCGAGAGCGAAGGACTCAGGCGGCGCATAATTGACAAGCACGCTTGCACCCTTTCGCGTCTTGGACAGGGCATCGCTGACTTCGGTGCCATCCACCCACATGCGGATGCTGTCGGCGAACACGCCCGACTGGTTATCGGAAATGTGCACATCAATGCCGGTATCGATGGCTACATCGGTCTGGTCAGGTGCCGGATTTTGTTGGCCTATTGTCGGCGGTGTTGTGTCCATGGCCATGTCAAAGCTCCATTCGACTGCTTCGGAGCTGTTTCCGGCCGCATCCTGCACAACAACGCTGACCGTATGGCTGCGATTGTAGGCTATGCCGCCGGGCGGACTGTAGCTACATGCCACATCCAATTTTCCGTTTATCTCAGTGGCGGCAATGCTATCGGTGATGTCCTGGCCGTCGAAGGTCACCGTAAGCCGACTCACAGACGGATCGATAATCCCGTCGACAATACTGATGTCCACACCGGATTTATCATCGGTCAAATGGAAGCTGACTGGCGATGATCCCGCAACTGAGGTAGCGCCATCAGCCGGCGCTAGCTGCGTGACCTGCGGGGCAACGTTGTCAGTTACAACACTGAAGGCCCAGGCTTCGACTGCCTGGTTGCCAGCGCGGTCTGCAACTCTGACTTCCACTTCGACCTGAGCATTCCACTCAAATGGCTGTTCAGGCTGAGCTTCCACTTGCCAGAAAGTAGGATGCTCGGTGATGGTGATGTCTGTCGGCACAAGATTGCCTGAAGCAGTGACTTGCACCTGGACACTGTCGGCAGCGTCCACATCAATCCCCACGCCCTCATCCGTCACGCGGAAGCCAATTGATGTGTCAAGCGCCAGTTGCGTGGCCCCATCTATCGGCACTGCATTGAGAATCTGCGGTGGGGCAGTGTCCGCTGTGGTCGCTTCGACGGCATTTACCGGTATGCTCACATCAACGGCCGGGTTAGGCACTTCGTCGAAGGCCACCACTGCAAAATAGTATGTGTTGTCCGGTTCCAGCCCGGATACACTGGTAGTCTGCTGGCCGGCTGGTACTGTGCCGTAAAGCTGTGCACCCGCGTCGGTAGTGCTGAATATCGTATCTGACAGATACACGCGGTAGCCGACGATGTCAACTTCGATGTCTTCGTCGTAAGCTGTCCAGTCCAACTCTACGCTGCGGCCATGCGCGCCGCTAACGGCTATGAGCTCGGTAGTAGGTTGCATAGCGCTCGGCTGATCAATCGGGCTGGGAGCTCTGGTATCGATTACCTGGGCGATTAACAAGTGCTCCTCTATTGCAGGACCCGGGAAGGTGGGATCGGTCACATGGTCCTGGCTTACATAGTGTAGACCGATGGGCCGACCGAACGGTCCAGCGATGATATTTAAGGCGCCATCTTCATTGGCACCCACTCGCCCACGGAGCTGGATGGAGCCGCGATACACTCCTGTAGCAGAGCCGGTTTCGTCAAGCACAACCGTCTCTCTGTCAGTGACGACGCTGGCTGCGTCATCGCTGTAGGCAAACATCGTGGCTGTGATGGTGCCCCAGCCGACCTCATCACGGTCGTTGACTTCGATGTAAACGCGGTCGGTTTCTTCGAAAATATCCTTGTCATCCCAGTTTTCGTCAGTCAGACGCACGCTGCTATACAGCGGCGGAGGGGATCCGGGCTCAGCGATCGATTCTGCACGCACTCTCGGGTTCGCGAAGCCGTAAGCGTTGTCCCACATCAACACCTGAGTGTCTCCGCCAACCGGGTACGGCATGACGACGCTGCCGCTCGGCCCGGTGTGAGAGAACCAGTTTTTGGTGATCTCTGCCTGCAACTCTGGCACACCACGTATGGCGATGGCGCGTTGCGTTGCGCGGAACATGTTGTGGTCCATCTTCATCCAGGTTCCGGCAATGTCGGTGCCGTCGCCGCGGTCGCGGCCGCCGTGCATGTCAAAGCAGTGGCTCAGGGATACGCCCAGCTCCACGTTGTGCCGAGCCCAGTAACCGCTACCCGGCACACCGCTGCCGGCGATGGAGTGACGATTGGCGTTGAATACGTTGTACTCAATCAGTGATTCGGACGGGCCGTGCACTATGCCATATCCCAAGCCGTTGTACTGGTTATGGTGAATGAAGCTGTGATGGATGTGGTGGTCGACGCCCCCAGCCAGATAGACCCCGCCGTGGCTCCAGCCAGAGATCTCACAGTTGTCCACCTGCAGACCATTCTCCGACGTGCGGATTCCATCTGAGGTCGGAAACAGGTAGTAATACGAGCTTCCTGGCGGATCAGTGCCCCCAAAGGCACGCGCATGGTGCTCCAGACGCCGATTGGGCTCGGGGCCGCGCAGCCAAAATCCTGTCAACCGCACGTTCGGGCCCACTGCCTGGAACAAGGGACTTGTGCGGAACTGGGTGCTGCAAACAATCGCGCCGCGTGACCCGTTGTAGCCCCGATTGCTTGCGATGGTCACTCCTTCGGGGATGTTCAGACGTAAGTTGGGAGTCACATACAGTAGAGTGGTGAAGTCAAAATCGCCAGTGGGTCTGAGATAGATGATCTCCCCAGGTTGGGCCACCTCTAACGCAGCCATCAGTTCCTCAGGAGTAGCGACGTTATAGTCGCCTCCGGTGATGATGTAGGCATAGCCCTCACCGCCTCCGAGCGGCCCCAGGCTGTCAGGCACTGCTCCGTAGACTTCCCCGCCAAGCTCAATCCAGGTTTGGCCGAGTTGCGCTGGAGTAGGCATCGGATCGCTATCAGGCCGGTCGGCCTGCCCCCAGGCCAGGGCCGTGGTCAACAGTAGTATCATGATAGCCACGTACACGCGGATATTCATTCACGCCACATCCTTCCGGCATTTTCATTACGGGCTCGGCTGAGTGTCCCCAATCCGCAGCGAGCCACACTCCGACTATACAGAGTGCTCTTCGGATCGGATGGTATGCCTGAAACGCATTCAGACTGGTCATAGTATACCGAAATGCGATTCACAGAATCAGCAGTCAGGCAAGCACAACCGCCCGGTAGTCTGTAGAGACCGCCGGGCGGCGCAGAATGGCTGTGTTGTGTAGGACAGGTAGGGCTTGCCGAGAGTCGTAGCAGGCATATTGCCCCGCTCCACCGTACTCCCGCCATAGGTTACGCCAGCGGCAGTTCGGGTCGCCATGGGTCGAGGAGTTGACTGACGGACTGGTTCATAGCGCTCCACGATGCCCGCTCCTAGTGCAATAGTTGAGAACACTTAAGCAGTTGCACACTCTGTTCATAGATTGCCAGGAATCAGCCTATCCTCATCACACCAGTAGGCAACGAAATCAGCATTTGTCAACATTTGCTCGATAAACAACCACTCATGTATAGGCAGCCGCAAAGCCGCCAGGGGTGGCTCAACAGTTTTATCGGTTCACATGCACCGGCACTACGCTACGTGCCTGCTGCCCACTATCTGTCGTGGCAACGATGGTGATCAGGTAGCGACCGGCGGGCACCATAGTACCGTGTGCTCCCATGAGATCCCAGGTCTCCGAGTTCAGTCCTGCAGTTCCGGCCTTGTCACTGGCCAGTTGTCTGACGGTGCGGCCACTTATGTTTATGACGGTGATACCGACCGCAGCGTTTTGCGAGAGACTGTACGACAGCGTGACCGGGCCACCAGGCTGGGCATTGGCTGTGGCGGCCGAGATGGCCAGGGCGCCTACCTCGCGCGGCGCGATCTCGAGCTGGAAGCGACGCGGACCGTCTGCATCCGACTGGTACACATACTGTGACACGGTCCGTGCGTACATGCGCTTGCCAGTGACTGTGTCGAGTAGTGTCACCTGTTGGTCAGTAGGCACCATGGACAGGTCAGGCAGGCTGACGGTCACCGGTACGTCGGCCACCGCACAGCTGACCTCAAACTCCCAGGTCTGTGCGCCCACACTAGCGGTGCGCAGGTCGTAGCTCAGCTGTGTGCCGTCCGAGCCAAGCAGATACAAGTCTACCGGTGAATCGGCGACAGGTGGATTGACCAGCTGTCCTCCGCCGGGCAGTCTCGCCGCTGAGCGGATGACTCCGACACCAGCGCACCCGTCTGAGAAGCCGGCTGCGGTGGCCCGCAACGGCACCACGAAGTCGCCGTCGGACAGTTGTAGGGAGGAGCCTGACGCAGCGGCAGTTGCTACTGGCGGATTTGCCAGCACCTGCCGGGCAGTGCTGGAGTACATCCAGAAGCCTGCGCCAACCGGTATCGTTTCACGGAAGCCGACAATCCCAACATCGGCGACGACGCGATACTCGCCAGCAGCGCGATCCCAGATGAAGCCATAGTCGGCAACAGCACCACCAGGCGCGACAGCCAGGCTCTTCCATGGCAACGCGACCTGGAAGGGGTTGCCCACCATGGTCCAACCCGCATTTAGCTGTAAGTCAAAGCCAACACCGGCGATCTCACTGCCGGGCACGTACTTCGTTATCGGCGCAGCCGGCCTGATCCAGTAGCCTCGACCTGGAGCCAGGTTGAGGATATCGAAGTTGGGATGTGTGGTCATAGAGTTGGTAATCCATCGTGCGTCCGGATCGGCAACCGTTGCGTCCCATCGCGCGACTGGTGTTGTAGCACCGAAGGCTGCACGGAAGTCTGTCACATCGGTGCGTATCGGCACGGTCACGAAACTGAGACCGGCGGGTAGGGTGATGGCGTACATCGGCGTGCCGACGAAGTCTACATCGGCCTTGTGGGTCATCAGGTCTATGACCTGCCTGGCAGGCGTGAACTGGTAACCGGCGGCTTGCGCGGGTATAGTCTGGGCCGTCGCGGCGACTGTGATTTCGTAAGTGCCACGGCGCAGTTGCTCTGCTGCCTCGCCCTGACGGAATACATAGAGCCCGGAGGGGCCTGTCATGACTTCCACACTCTTGCCGGTCTCAAGGTCCCGTGCTGTGACCGCCACATTCTGCATGGGCTGACCACCTGCGGTGCGAATTGTACCGCTGAGTTGGTGGCTTTGCACATGGGCGGTAAACCAGTTTTCAGTTGATGTCGGGCCGAGCGTCACTTCTCGGGAAGCTGGCTCGAACTCCAGTCCTTCGAATGTCGGTATTAGCTCATAGGATCCTGCAGGCAAGTCCTGGATGCGATACCAACCGTCTACACGTGTCACGACTGATTTTTCGCCAGCTACGATAAGAACGCCGCCCTGCGGCTCGCCGGCTTCGTCAAGGACACGTCCAGTGATATCGAAGGCCGGCTGACCGAGGAAGTCCATATCCGCTGCATCCGGTGGGACTACCACAGCCTGTTCGGCGGGGGCAAAGTACCAGCCTCGGCGTTCGACCCGCACAGTTTGGTTTCCATCAGCTACGCCACTGACCGCATATGTGCCGTCTTGCGCGGTCCTGTCGTGCAGTAAGCCAACGTATACATCGACTCCCGGTATTGGGGTGCCGTCACTCTGGACGACCTTGCCACTGATGATCGAGGTAGGCTCGCCTTCTGTGATAAACGTCCAGGTAACGCTCAGTGCATTGCCGTTGAAGTCACTTGCATCCACCTGGACGTGGACATCCTGCAGATACTCAAACCACGCGTCGGGAGTGTACTCCACGTTGTATCGAGCAGGGGTGCCGCCGATGGCAGGAGTGCCTGGCACGGGGACACCGTCTACGGTGATGGCGACCTGGATGCTGCCACGATCGACACCGACGCCATCGTCCTCGACACTGAACTGGACAGTGGCATTTCGCCGCACTGCGGTAGCATTCGGAGCCGGCTGGCGGTTGCTGATTGCTGGCGGCGTGGTGTCTGTCGAGGTTCCGGGGCCAGCAACATCAGAATCAGCGCTTTCGTTGGTCCCGTCGAATGCGCGCACCATGTAGTAGTACGCCTCACCGTCGGCTACCGTGCGGTCGCGGAATGTATCGCTACCTGCTTCGACAGCGCCTACAGGCGGCTCAGAGAATTCAGTGGCGCTAATGGATCGGTATATGCGGTACTCGACGACATCATCGGCGCCCGCACCATCGTCAGGTGAGGGGGTCCAGGTGATGTCAAGAGCGCCTCCGGAGGTCGGATTGCTGACACCTACACCGGTCGGAGGCCGCGGCGGTATGCTGTCTTGCGCAACTACCGGTCCGACTTCATTTGACCTGTCGGATTCCAGCCGCGCACCATGGGCGTCAATGTATGCACGCACGATATAGTAGTAGGGTATATCGTTTACAGGTGGAGACAGCGACTGTGGTGCGGCGTCTTTGCTCGCGTACGCACCAGCACCGGTAGCAGGTATCGTCAGCACCGGCATGTCGGCATACTGTCCCTGTGTCGTGGTGCGGTATACGGTGTATCCCGTCACCTGGAAGTCCTGTCCACCATCATCTGGACTGGCGGTAAACTCTATGTCTATGGAGTGTCCGTGGTCGTTAGGCGTATCCTGAGCCAACAGGCCACTTGGCACCTTGGGCGGATCGAGTACTACCGGGCCCTCGTAGCGGTCAGGGCTGTCGCCGGTCAGCGGCAGGCGGGCTCGGTCGAGACCATCCGAGGCGAGGAAGAAGTAAGTGTGCGGTACTCCGGCCGTCAGGTTCGATGCGGTGTACTCGTACATGACGCCTGCGGTGTAGTCGTTGGCGGACGCGTCTACCGGTGTCATGTCATAACCCACACCGTCTATGAAGACTCGCACGAACTCCGGCGGGTTGCCAAGGATACGGCCCAGGCGCACCGACGAAGTGTAGATCACTCGGTAGGTGAACACCGTATCGCGGCGGCCTGCGTTGGGTTCCAGGCCTGGAGGGTCGAGTGCGCTTGTCGGGTCGTTCGGATCAACTAGCTGCGTACCATCATCATCTTCAGGGAACGCAAGAGTTGGTGCGATGTTGGCCACGACCACCGGTCCTGCTACAGATGGCTCATACGTGCCTGGGTTGTCGGCATCTTCGGGCCCACTGAAGTAGGGCGCCACGTTCGGCGGAACGGCCGGGAAGCGCACCTTGCCGTCCGAAGTCTGCGCATAGAATATGTGGCTGCCCTCAGACAGTCGCACGGGTGGTGACTTGAAGATAGATCCATCAGTGTACACTTCATCCGGTGTGCCGCCTTCAGGCGTATCAGGAACCATAGTCAGCACGATGTCAGGCGCCTGCGCCGTGCCGTCTATGCCGAGGCGGACAAAGGCCGGAGGATCGTTGTCGGCATCCTCGTAGGTGACGTAGAAGACAAACTCCGTGGCAGTAGTGCCATCAGCTTCTCCCGCGACCACCGATTTCGGACTGAAGCGGAAATCGCGTAGGATTGGCGCGGTATTATCTCGGACCTCCGGGCCAGTGAAGTAAGCGTCAGGACTGGCAGGATAGCGGACCGTCTCGCCCTCAACCTTGATATTCGCGTTGTTGGGGTAGAGCCAGCCGCCCCAGTCATCGGTAAATTCGAAATAGTAGCGGTGTACGCCAGGGCCGATTTCTACGTTGGTAGCTGTGTCGAATTCGTACACAACACCCTGGCTGTAATCCGTATCAGCAGGATTGGCAGGCTTCATCGTGCCGGTGAACCACTGGGCTATCCGGAAGCTGTCGCCTGATGCCACGCCGTCAGTAGACAGGTTAGTACCCGGCGCCAGGGTGATAGTGTCACCGCTATTTGCCACGAGCGCGTAGCTCATGCCCGCAGCCTGTCCGGTCAGCATGGTCAGGGTGTAGGGCACGTCGACATTCGTCAGGGCACCGGCATCATACAGGCCGCCGCTGGCAGTGGAGTAGGTCAGAGTATCAGGGCCGGTGATAAGCCCAATCGTAGTGGCCCCCAGTGACTGCCCGAATAAGTCGAGGTTGAGTTTGGCCAGGAATGGCCGGTCGCCACGAGCTCCGGCGTTGAGAACCTCTCCGTCAACGTCTGTGTAGGTGACCTGGAACTTGTAGTTCTCTCCGGTGCGCCCTGCTGCCGGTGAGACTGCCTGGTCTGCCAGTTGCGGCCGGCTGTTTACTCTGAACCAATAGTATTTCTCGCCTGCATTACTGCTGGGCACGCCATACTGGCCCAGAGTTTGGCCGAAGGCGTCATGGCCTGGATCGCGGATGCCTAAGGCGCCAACCATGTCTCCAACGCCGGGACGGTTCGGGAACAAAGTCACGCGGGTGCCATCGCTGGCAGTGAAGTAGTAGTTATAATCGCCCGCCTCTTCACTGCCAGGTAGTTGCCCGGCAGTAGCCTGGAACTGGAACACACAGCCGTCGGTGTAATTTCTGTCTGACGGATCCAATTGCTCCATGGTAAACGATTGCCAGTCGCCATCGGGTAGCCACGCAAGCGTCTGCCCGGCAGGAGGATTAGGATCTGGCAGCACCTTGCGGATGTGAAGCCTCACATAGAGTGGGGCGATGTTGTCAGACTGCCAGTAGTTGATGCGGAACGTGTAAATGGTATCGTCAGTCCATTTACCGCCGCGGAACGGCGTCAGCGCAGTGTCAGGATGTGTGTTCACGTAGTTGGGCAAAATTGTGTCGTCATTGGTGAATCGAACCGGCGGATTGGGGCCGAATCCGGCTTCGGTAGGGAAGGGACTATCAACACGGACTCCGCTAGCATCACGCGGATTCGGATTGAAATCGCTGTTAGAGCGAATGGTGCCGCTCGGGAAATAGGGATGGGCAGAAAGGACTGGATCTACCTTCGGGTACCGGGTCGGGTCTTGAGAGTCATACGGATAACCCGAAGAGCCCGGTGCCCCATCACGGTCCTCAAAATGAGTGTAGATTGATGGTACAGTCGAGTCGTGGCGGGTCCGCGTGGTACCATTTACTGCAAAGCCAACCAGCTCGCCAAAGAGGTTGCGCGTGAAACGAATATAATCGGCATACATGCCGTTTCCGGGACGCCCTACCAGAAACCAGGCGCCATTGGCACTGGGGCAAAAATCGTTGGTCATGATGAATTCATAGGTGTGCCCACCGGCCGGTAGTGAAACATAGTTATTGGACATTGGACGCCCACGTAGCTGCAAGAAGGCAGAATCCAACGGATCTCGAGCGTATGGGTCGTAAGGGAACTGGAAAATGTTGTCTATGTAGCGCTTATAGTCAGTAGGCAAGATGTCGTAATAGTACGTTACTCCAGCAGCAAAGTTTGGTGAAGCTTCCTCTATCTGCATAAATCGCGGACGCGTCAGGTCACCGTCTATGATGAGCATGACCTCTGGCTTCTGGCTTGTGTCATTTTTGTCGGCACCAATAGTGTCAGCGGTATACCAGTCATCTATCGGTGCATAGCCCCAGACATGCAATTGGCGGTCGCTTTGTACGGAAAAAGTGCCTGTAGATGGGTTGTAGGCGACGAAATTGCCTGCAGTCCCCGGCGGAGGGGAAGCGGTGAAGTTCTGAGGTGGAACCTCTGCGTTTCTAGCCACGTAGCGAACGCGGAAACGATAGCGTGAGCTGCCCGTGCCGTCATCAGGGGTGATGGTCGAAGGGTCCACGCTGAGCGGGTCAACACCTGTGGCGTCCCCGCTAAACCACTGGAAATAGCCGTTGTTATTGTGGACCACCCGCTCACCAATGTAAGCTGTCTGTACGGTACTGGCAACAGGAGGATCGGCGTCGGTGGCAAAAACGGCCGTAAAACGTGCCTGCCCTGTAGAGACCGTACCAGGCGTCGTCGGGGTCTGCAAAGCGTTCCCGGGGTTGAGCACCGAGTTAATCGTGCCAGTATGAGGGTTACCCCAAACGTCATATCCAGCGAACGGGCCGATCGTGTATAAGATTACACGCGACGTGGTGCTGGAACTGATCGTGCGCGTGGCCACACCCTGCTGAGCGCCTGCGTCAGTTCCTCCCTGGCGGAGAACATACTGTCCGGCAGTACAGGACAGGATGAGGGAATTGAAGGTCTCCTTGGAAGGGTCGAAGGTGACCTCGACACGAAAGTAGCGCTCGGAGTTGGCAGTGCCGATGCGTGGGTAGATGCCATCACCGTCATACCCAATAGCTAGCGTCCCTGCCGATGCGGCACTTGCCCCCCACACAGCCAGGATTAGTGTCAGAAGGATCGCGCATGAGATACGCCGGCTCAGAGAGTTCACCTGGTGCATCCTCCCATCTGCTGCTTACGCCTCAGGATGTAGACTTGACCGGGCTGTGGTCGGCGACCGTTTCGTTTGTGCCATCAAGCTTCCGTATGCAGTCGCTTAACAGCGACTCGAGCGACCTGATGATCCCGAAGTACCTAATTCATGGGCCATCTAGGGCCATACTGGCACCGAAACTCGCCTACCTCCCGGCCATACTGACAGTCTCGACATTGTAAACTACCATGACCGCTCAAGTCAACCATAGCTCATGGGAACCGCAGCCGGCATAGATACATGCCGGATACATACCGTTCGCACAAAGCTAACCGCCTCTGACGGTTGGCCAGACTTACTTTTCGCCCCCAAGATGTTCCCGGTCCTCGGCTGAAAAGGAACTGTTGACACGTTTGACACCGGTCTGTTCCAGCCCAAGTAGCGCGTGCTTTTGTGGCAGACCGCCACCAAATCCGACAAGACTGCCGTCTGCCCCGACCACCCGATGGCATGGCACCAGCAACGGTACCGGATTGGTGGCCATCACCCGGCCCACCGCCCGAGCGGCACGTGGCCTGCCGACTGCTGCGGCCAACTGACCGTATGAGCGGGTACTTCCCGGGGGTATTGCACGCGCCTGGGCGAGCACTGCCTGCTGAAATGCTGTGGTGTCGGAGAGATCAACCGGTACGACCAAGTCAGCAGATTTGCCCGCCAGATAGGCGCGCAGCTGCCAGTAAGCTCTACAGTTCATCGGTGTCCAAACAGGTGCTCTGAGGTGGCCGTCAAATGCCGTCTCGGCCGCTGTCTTGAGCGATCGGGTGGGCAATCCGAGCCGCTTGACCCCATGCTTTGATGTGGCCAGGCCGATCCATCCCGATAGTTCAGCATCCCCACAATCATTTTCCGGGAGCCATACCACAACACATGCTTCGTCAGCCGGATCGTCTGCAACCGGCTGAGAACGCATCTGGGCCGTATTCACGTTGCTCATCGCTCTCACTCTACCGCCTGCACCTGCAGCTCCAATCGATCGGGCACTATGTCTGGCCACCGCGACTCCGACAACCATTGCAACCGACAGTTCACTCGCACTTGATCTCGCAACTGACTATGTACTCTGCGTCTGGCTTCACCTTCGCGTTGTCCGACGCTCCGGTACATCTACACTTAGCTCAGCACGGCTACACAACTAACACAACTATTATCTGAGAAACACCACTATCTGATTCTATCTGCTCCAGGAGCAGCCGATCTCTGCAGCACGTCTGTACCTGACAGTGCATCTGTACTGTCTCGACACTCCTGCATGGTACGACATTCACGCTGGCGGGAGAGCCATAACACAGGACATGCCTAACAAGCCTGTATGCGCACCCTACAGCCACCTGAGATCTGTCATATCAGCCTTCCCGCCACCACAAAGCATCTCACTTCGGCCCTGTTCATGGCAAGACAAACCTGCTTACTCTCGCCTCCGTCACCGTACAGCGTGCCGCTTTCGAGCCCTGCGCGCCTGAGTCTGCTTGAGCCCTATCTGTCGCCATGCGAAGCGCTTCATTTAGCGCTTGCCTAGCTGTCTCCGGGCATCGCCGGGATCCAGTAGACAGGCTGGTCCATAGCGTCCTCACGTGCCCACTTGGCGTGGCCGTCAGCATAGCCCCAGTTCAATCCATCGTTGTGGACTTGAGGCCTTCCGATATCAGTGAAGCTGTTCAGATGTGGCTCTTCGGTCCCTGCCGACGCAACTCCCGCGCTTGCCGGCACGTTGCAGATGTCGTTACCCGGGTCGTTTATCCACCACTCTGAGCCAAACGATTTGCCCGTGGCACCCAGGCATTCAGGCGGCACGTCTGCCAGAACGATTTTTGCCGATGTGTCCCAGAACTGCCCCTCAGATATGCCGTGGCCAACCAGCCAGTTGTATCCGTAGCCGATTGCCATGTCGGGCCGGTCGGGGCAGCGCAGTATGGCGCGATTGCGCGTGTAGGGATAGATAGACTGGTGCCAGAAATCATCGCCAAGTTGCCCATATGGATATAGCCCGTCGTAGTCCTGGCTATACATTTTGATGGCCAGCAGGATCTGCTTGACGTTGGACAGACAGGCCGTCTGACGCCCCTTGGCGCGCGCTCTGGCAAATACAGGCATGAGCATGGATGCCAGAATTGAGATGATAGCGATGACCACCAGCAGCTCAATCAGCGTAAATCCTCTGCTGCCAGCTTTCGTTGTGGCTCGCATTATCCGTCACCTCCGGATGCTAGCTGCAGCACCGAACTGAGGACTGTTTCGCACATAAAGCGGTCGTAATCTGCCACCCCCCCTGCCGCTTTTGGCACCCCGCCGACGCCCGCTACTGGTCCGTATGGATGGTATGAAGCATAGCGTCGAGCTGGCCCCATGCATGTCCTGCAGACGGTTGTCTGTGACCGGATAGCCCCACGATCATCTCTTGACAGTAGCAGTGTCAGAATGTTTGTGCCGCATACATAAGGACGCGTGAAATGCAGCCTGTATTTCCTATCTTTCGCACCCCCAGGCAGAAAGACGGCTGTACCATCACCAGATCACCAGATCGGCCAGGTCGGTTAGATGATCAGATCATCGGCACCTCAACCGGACGTCCCACACGAGCCGATTCGTTGGCTGCCAGCGTTACGGCGCTGGTCTGCAGGCCGCTGCGGTACGAACAGGGTATGTGGCCGCCATCGCCGGTGCGGATAGCCTCCATAAATGCGTCGTCTATGCTGGGCGTGTCCACCGGTGCGGCGGTGACTTCCGGATCGTCGTCCGGATCAAGCGCGTTGCCACCGGCACCCCAGGAAAGCACATGATCACCAACCAGAAAGCGCAGGTCGTTAGCGCCGCCACCCTGTCCCATCATCGGGCTGGTAGCTACCATGCCGATTGTGCCGTCAAGAAACTTGAACAGCGCACCCTGGCTGTCAGGTATGTCCATACCTTCGATGTCATCCATCACGCGACGGCTGTAGTGAGCGTATACCTCGACGATTTCGCCCGCCAGATAGCGCATCAGATCCACCTGGTGAGTGGTCTGTTCGTGAAGCTGCCCCCCTGATTGCGCCATCACCTTCCACCACGGCACGCCCGGCAAGCCGCCCCAACGGTGAGCGGTGACCATAGCGACGGTATGAGTAGCCAGGTAGCGCCGCGCCCGCTGAGTGGAGTCGAGCAAGCGGAGCTGATAGCCGACACAGGACAATACTCCGGCATTGTCTATCGCCTCGAGTATCTCGTACCCCTTGTCCATGTCCACTACAACCGGCTTTTCCACGAACAGATGGCAGCCCCGACGGGCAGCCAGCACTTCCGCATCCTCATGGGCAAATGGCGGAACGCACACGTACAGTGCGTCAAACTGGGCCTCATCAAGCAGGCGGCGATAGTCAGTATAGTCTGCAGCACCGTACTGCTTGGCCACAGAAGACGCTCGTTCGGCATCCAGGTCACATATCGCCGAGATGCTGACACCTTCGATCTCGGCCAGCCGACCCATGTGACCCTGTGCATTTCCTCCGGCACCAACGAATGCAACGGCTATTTCCTGCGACATAAGACGGATCCTCCCGGCACAACGATTTGTGTTTGTATACTGTGTATACAGCGATATCTATTACCTGTCATTTACGGTTCGACGCAAATGCGGTGTCACCTGCTATCCCAAACAAAAAACGGAAGCTCAGAGCGGTAAGCAGGCGTAGATACTCTGCCCTACTCCAAAATTGAAGTTGGGCAGATGCGAGAACCGATCAGCGTCACACAAGATCGTGTGGCCTCGACCACTGCCGATCTGACCAGCCCGGGCCGCCTGCCAAAAGACTCACACTGCTGAAGCTCGCATGGACGTGCCAGAGTTCGAAACGTGGGTGCCTTCAGTCACCTGCTCAAGCAAAACGAGCAACTCCCTGACCTCGATCGGCTTTGTCACATGGGCCGACACCCCTGTACTGCGACGCTCCTGCGGCTCGATCTCCAGCGCTGTCACGACTACTACCGGGGTCTCACACAGGCGCTCATCTGCCAGCATGTGTTCGAGCATCTCGTAACCGTTCATGCGTGGCATCGCTATGTCCAGCACGACTACATCGGGGACCTCATCCTGCATCCTGTGCAGGGCCTGCTGGCCATCGCTGGCCGTCACTACATCGTAGCCGGCACGAGATAGTGTGATCTCAAGCAGACGCAGAATGGGTAGCTCGTCGTCAACCACCAACACTCTTTTGGCCATGAAAAATCACCGCTACTTTCAATACCGAACAGATGATGGATGTGATAAATGCAGCTTTGAGAGCCGCAAAGCATTCTTCGCTCGCAAACTCTCTCGCGCCTATAGTAATTCCTCCCAGTATAGCATACAGCCTCTTCGTTATCAGCAAATCTTGAACAACTCTTGCGTCTTGCACGAGGTTAGCTGCTCACAATGCGCAGTGAACGGCTTCAAACGAAACGACATTTGCCCGCCACGGTTGATTGCAGGCACGATTGCAGGCATAATACCACCCGTGATGTGACCATGAAACACGATGAAAGCCTACCTATGCGCCCGATGACTTATGTCGCCATAGACACACGTGCTCTGGCCCGAAACTTGCGTCTGGTGCGTACCAGACTGGCCGAACGTGTGCGGCTGATGGCGGTGGTCAAGGCCAACGCATACGGTCATGGCCTGAAGCTGGCCGCACATGCGTTCGCAGAAGCCGGTGCCGACTGGCTGGGCGTCAGTACGCTGGATGAAGGCATCCGCCTGCGCCAGCACGGCCTGCAGCTACCAGTGCTGGTGTTTCTTCCGGCGCTGGATCGAGAGGTGGAGCCGCTGGTTGAGCACCGATTAACCGGGACGGTGGTAGCCTGTGATCAGGTGCCGGTGTACGCCGAAGCAGCCCGAAAGCTGGGCCACGAGGCAGGCGTGCATGTATACACTGATGCCGGGCTGGGGCGGCTCGGCTCCGATGATTCGCTGCCCGATCTGCTGACGGCGGCCGCATCTTATCCGCGAGTGACGGTTACAGGAGTGTATACTCACTTCGGGCCGGGCGGATCCGGGACGATGCTAGAAGGCCTCGATGCGCTTCGGCCGGGTGCCTCGGCGCGGGCGTTCGGGGCGCTGGCGCAAAATGCCGTGGCCGGAGCGGGGCTGGGGCGAGTCAGCGTCCACTGTGCGGCCAGTGAGCTGCTGCTGAGCATGCCCGAAACACACTTCGACATGGTGCGCGCGGGCACTCTCCTCTATGGCCAGCTTCCGCCCGGTGCCGCAGACGATGCGCCTGCGCTGCAGAAAACTTTCGAGCTGCGCAGTCATATCGTGGCCATCCACAGCCTGCCGAAAGGCTCACCTGTGGGCTATGGCGGGGAGTTCGTCACAGGTCGCGACAGCCGCATCGCCACAGTGCCGGTCGGCCTGGCGCACGGACTGGGCGTCACGCCCGAGTCACTGGGGCGCAGTCTCCGGCAGATCGCCGGCAGCTACCTGCGCCGACGCAGGGCACGCCGAGGCATCAGCGATCGCGGCCCGTGGGGATACGTGCGCGGCCAGCAGGTGCCTGTAGTGGGGCGCATCTCGATGGATCAGTGCTGCCTGGATGTGACCGCTACCGACGCACAGGTAGGCGATGAGGTGGCCCTGGACACGCGCCGGGTCACCACCAGCGCTGCAATTCCGCGCATCGCCGTGGAATTGTAGATCCCAGTTTTGAGTAGCCCACTGCCCTGCCGCTATGCCCACACTCCCGCCCTCGACAGGTGCAGAAGTCTCCTGTAGGCCGGGGTTCTGAGCCACGAGCGACCACTGCTCCGGACTGGCGCCACTTGGTTGCCGACCACAGACCACCCCTCT
>LSQX01090621.1_pt1 | contig 29672 bp, 24 predicted proteins | sample 654561 | NCBI WGS metagenome assembly LSQX01 (sample SAMN04489861, study PRJNA283612) | anaerobic digester metagenome | isolation source: 4 biogas reactors fed with cattle manure at either 37C or 55C with and... | place: Denmark: Kongens Lyngby | collected 2014 | reverse complement strand
GTAGAACAGTGTTCTCGATGAAAGACTGGAAGGCTTGGGCATTCAATTCTTCAGAAACATCACACAATACTCTTCCTTTTTGATAATCGAGCACACCAAATAGTCCAACACCTTTATGTTGCCCGTAAGTCTTGACCTTCTTTTGCTACCCCTTCAAGAACCAAGTTGCACACAGCGCCTGATAATCACGGATATAGCTTTCATCTTCGAAAAGTATTGTTGTGTGCTCATCAACGCTTGATAGCAAATTCTGGAAGTCATCCTCGAACTCTTTGATTTTTTTTATCAGCTCTTGCGAGCGTGTAGGTTGGCCGTGTAAATGAAAAGCCCATTCTATGTACCATCTTCTGAATTCCTGTTGTTGTTAATCTCTTCCCGAACTCATTTTCGATGAATTCCTGCATCAGAGGGGATGTCCGGTTCTCACTGACCCCGATTCCGGCATCTTTAGGCGACCGTTGAAATACTTCGAAGCAAATTTTGCGCTCTTCTTCGCTTAATTTGCACGGTGCGCCGCTGGCTTTTACGTAATCAAGAACCTCGTTTAATCCACCCCTGTTAAATCGCTTGATATAGTTTCCCACTGTTGTGTTGCTCATCTTTAAGATGCGGGTTATTTCCAATACACCGTGCCCGTCCATACACATCATGATGACCGTTATTTTTGTCTGCGCTTTCGGGATGTTTTGGTGGGTTGTTTTCGCTTTCTTCAGACTATCTATCGTTTCGCCGTGTGTATTTGTTATCTCAGCTTTTTGCATCTTTCATCACCGGTTCTATTATACCATATTATCCCGGTATTTTAAATACTTTTTCAGTTATATATAGATGGCGAAGAAATCACGTTTATCGGGATACCGGGCGCAGATTCGGCTTCTGTATATATGGAATTTCTAGTTGCGGTATCGGAAAACTCTAAGAACCTTGACGGTGCGAGGGAATTTATCGACCAACTGTGGTCGCTTAATTTCATGGCTCGTGCTTCCGGTGACCTTGTGATGCTGCCATTGAAACGCTCTACCCTTGATAGCTTTATTCAAAATATGATAAAAAGCACTAGTACATTTGGTACGAATATCTTGCTATATTTAGATGACGGCTTTAAACCATACACACTGTTTGAATTCGAGGAATTTTAAATTTTATTGACGAAGCGCGGTTACCCGTACGCACGCCGCTGGCGTCTTACATACCGCCTTATAGTCGGTCTAGCTTATCCCCTGACGCAGAAAGGCAAGCGCCGTCACCATCGTCGTTTATAAGTTCGATCATCACGGAGGAAGTCCAGGCGTTTTTCTCAGATACCCAGGATGCTGCGAGAACGGCGGAACTCATTCAATCACTGTACAGTGTTTACCTTGAGGAACAGAATGATTAGAGTTGTGTTAAATTAAGGGAATGATAATCTTTAAAAGTATCATTTAGCTCAACTATCGGTAAAAGATAACGGACAATCGTTTTTTTATTAAAATAACGAGGAATTCTATCGTATAATTCATCCCTGGAATTGATCCTAACAGCGCGAAGCATTGGCCTAACATTACATCATTTGCTGGCCGCTGCTTAACTTCAATGTTGCACAAAAGACAGGGGGAACGTTATGAAGGCCGAAAGCGGAAAAGGCAAGTTCGGAAGGGACGGGCTGACGGCTTTTTTTCGACGATGGCATACTGTCTCGTGCTATCCTGGAAGGCTTCGCGTTTCTATACCCTTGTGCGTTTGATCGGCCGGATCGCAACACCGGCCTACGTGATCCTCTCCTCGTTTCTTGTCAAGTACATACTTGATTTGCTCACGGGCGCTTATACGCCGGTATTAGGAAGGCGATCCAATACTGCCAGACGATGCACGGCGAGCTGATAAGTCGGCAGATCACCATGCAAATGATGGAAAAAGCGCTGAGCACCGATATCGAGTTTTTTGACAATCCCGCGTATTATGACAAGCTGACGGCAGCTTCACGCGATTCGTATTCGCTCGTTAATATCCTTTGGAACGTGCTGGAATGCATCAGCTCATGCATTACGTTTGCGGGCACCTTCGCGGTGCTTTGCGGAAGCAATCCGCTTTATGGCATTGCCGTGCTTCTGGCCGCGTTCCCGTCGGCGATTGCCGGCGTTAGGTATACGAAATCTCTATTCAAGCTCAGCGTGGAGCAATTGAACGGAGAGCGGCGCAAAAGCTATATACACAGCATATCCACCACGCGGCAGCACGCGCAGGACATCCGCCTGTTTGACGCGGGCGGCTATTTGAAAGAACGCTACGCCGGTATATGGAACGCGCTTTTCGGCGCGCGGCGCAAAATGCTCAGAAAACGCAGTATCCTTACCGGAATTCTCGAGCTACTTCCCGAGCTCGCAATTCTCGGCATCACTATAGTCGTTTGTTTCCGCGTGCTGTCCGGCGGCGCGACGGTGGGCGATTATTCGCTCTACACCGGCCTTGCGGTGCAGCTCAACGCGAGTGTTTTTGCCCTATCTTCCTCCGCATTGCAGATCTACGACGACAAGCTTCGGATCGCGAACATCAAGGCTCTGGACACATTTCAAAACCGCGTGGTGAATAACGGCGGAAAAATGCTTGTCGCCGTGGGAACGATCGAATTTTGCGGCGTGACCTTCGCGTATCCGGGCACAATGCGAAATGTATTGGAGGACATCAGCTTCACGATCGCCGGAGGTGAAAAGGTCGCGCTCGTAGGCCTGAACGGTTCGGGAAAAAGTACGCTGATCAAGCTGCTGCTGCGCTTTTACGACGTCGACCAGGGAAGCGTAAAAATCAACGGAACAGACATACGCGAATATGAGCTGAAAACCTTGCGGCACGCGTTCAGCGTATATTTTCAGGATATGCAGAACTACGGTTTTACCCTTCGCGAGAATATGCAACTCGCCGACCGGGACCGTACTGGCGGCGACGGTGCGATATATAAGGCGTTTTCTGACAGCGACGCGAAAGATTTGCTGGAAAGATTGCCGGGCGGTCTCGATACATACCTGACCCGCATATTCAAAGACGACGGCGCGGAGTTGTCCGGCGGCCAAAACCAGAAGGTCGCGCTTGCACGCGCTTTTTACCGCCGCAACACCGCGCTCATTCTAGACGAGCCGTCCTCCAATCTCGATCCCGAGGCGGAGCACAGGGTGTTTGAGGGCTTAAAGCGACTCTGCGAAGGTAAAACGACGCTATTTACCTCGCACAGGCTATCCAATATCGTGCTCGCGGACAGGATCGTCGTCATCGAAAACGGCAGGATCATCGAGCAGGGGACGCAGTCGGAGCTTATCCGGAACAAAAACCGCTATGCCGAGCTTTTTAGGTATCAGCAGGAAAAATTCAGGGAGCCGATATGTTAGTTGCCGTGATAGACGACGGGATCATTCCGGAAATGTTCTCGATCGGACCGCTTAGGTACGATATGTGCGTCACCAAAAGAGGCTGTGTGCGCCGGCGAAAGCCGGAAGAAAAAATAACCACTAATCACGGGACGACCGTAGCAGGAATCATCAGGAAATATGCGCCCGATACCGAGTTTTGCAGCGTGCGCGTCTTTTCCGATAATCTTATGAAAACCACATGCGGAAAGCTTTTTGCGGCGCTGAAATGGTGTTTGAAAAAAAATATTCCTGTGATCAACCTCAGTCTCGGGACAGTCGACCCTCTGGATTTTAAGAAAATCCGAAGGATAACGGATAAACTGCTGCGAAACGGACAAATCATTGTCGCGGCGTGCAACCGAAACGGAAAATACACGATGCCGGCCATGTATCCGGGCGTGATCGGCGTGAAGACACACAAGAAGCTTACGGATGACGATTATATGTCCGCAACCGATACGGAAGGCGTGAACTTCATAGCTTCCTCGAGCCATGAGCTTGTTTCGCCGGATGGGCGCGTGTTACGAACGCTGATTTCGAACAGCTACGCCGCGCCGACGGTCACCGCCGCAGTGCTGACGGGCCGAATCGATGCCGAAATACAAAGAGAAAGCTATAATTTTGATCACAATTAAACAGGGAATCAGGATTTTTCCGTTAACGTAAAAATTTATGTAAAAATTCAACTCCGGCTGAGATTGCGGCGTCCGAGCAGCCAATGAACAATACCATCATATCGAATATTTGCAATTTTATGTTAGGATGATATTGGGAAGCGGAAATCGGTAATACATATTATACGCGCAAAAAACGAAAAGGAGGCATGTGAAAATGTGCGCAAAAAGAGCCGCCGCGCTGCTGCTTCTCTTCATGGTCGCCGCTCTGACGGGAGGCTGTGCTTCAAATGATGTTGAAAATGCGGCGACCGTAAGTCTTTCGGCGGATAACGGCGCAACGGGCGGCGGCCTTACATACCTCTCCGAAAAGCTGGCGCTGCCCGCCGGATTTGAGGGGACGTTAGACAAGGGCGTGTCCTCCGGAGAATTGCTTTTCCTGACCGACGGCGATAAGCTCTATTGCATGGGCAAAGACGCGTCCTTCCCACAGGAAGTGAGCGCGTACGCACCGCTGGAAGGATATACGATCGGCGCGCTCGGAGCGGCTTTAGGCAGCGGGCTGCTCGTGATGGAAACCGGCGGCGAGAGCACGATCATAAGCCGGGTAGCGGAGGACGGCACGGTGGACTTTGTGACGGACATAACGAGCGCCGTCGCGGGATATGACAATTTCCTGCCTCAGTCGTTCTTCTCGGACGAGGACGGCAATATTTACGCGCAGACGGACGACTGCGTTCTGCTGATTGGCGCTGACGGAGAGCGCGCGTACGAGCTCATACCCGAAAGCAACAGCGAGGCCGCGGACATCGCCCTGTCGGGCGGCGGAGAAGCCTGCGTCTTAATACACGAGAAGCTGAAATCCGTCTATACCGTTTATAGGCTCAATCCGGACGGAAGCCTTGGCGGAGGCCTTTTTGAAATGCCTGAAGCGCAGATACCCCCGCGGCTTTTTAACGGAGGCGCATCCTTCGACCTTCTGTACAGCGACTACGACGGACTTTATGCGATCAATACCGAAAACAAGAGCGCCGAACCGTTGTTCGAATGGGTGACGCACGGTCTGTCGGGATCTTTTGTGTTCAATGTCTGGGATATGTCCGGACGCGTCCTGATCTGCCGCAATTACACCAATGAGCTGATTGCGCTTCAGGAGGGCGTCGAGGATCCGCGCACAGTCCTGAGGCTGGCCATCTACGGAGAAAGCTTTATTCTGCCACAGATTATCAGCGAATTTAATATGAACAGCGATACCTATAAAATCGTCGTGGAGGATTATGCCCGATATGACGAGGGCGTTGACGGCGCCGGGCTCATGAAGCTCAATACGGAAATCCTGGCGGGCAAGATACCCGATATGATCGACTTCGCCTACATTCCGGCGGTTGATTATGAAGAGCAGGGGCTTCTTTTGGACCTGTACCCCTTAATAGACGCCGATCCGGAGCTTGACCGCTCCGACCTGCTCGCGCCGTATATCAGGGCGTTTGAACGCGGCGGCGCGCTGTATCAGGCGCTGATGAGCTTCGCTCTGGACGGCTTTATCGGCAAAAGCGACATTGTGGGAACGGAGCATGGCTGGACACTCGATGAAATGCTGGCCCTGCAGGCGCAATACGCGCCCGGCGCGCCCGGCATGGGCGGCCTGTCGAGGGACGCGGCGGCGGGGCGTTATATCGATTGCATTTATACGGAGTTTATCGATTGGGAGACGGGCGAGTGCAGCTTCGACAGCGATGAGTTTGTCAAGATCATAGACTACCTTGCGACTCTCGATGAGAGCATAGACGACGACAAACGGCGCGTAACATACCTCCTGGACGGCGAAAAAATCATCTCGCCCATCACATGGCATAATGTGATACATTTGATGTCATATGACGTTGTGTTCGGAAATATAAAATATACGATCAAGGGATACCCGACAAACGGCAAAAACGGGATAGCATGCAGTTATACCAATTCGCCCGCCCTGGGGATCACCACCGCCTGCACCGACCCTGAAGGCGCGTGGAGCTTTGTCCGTACATTGTTCAGCGAATATATCGGTGATTCGGGCATAGGTCTGCCGACCTGCAAAAAAGCGCTGGATGTTTTCAACGCCAAATGGATGACCGAAAATACATGGATAAACGAAGATGGCGAGGAAGTCGTCGAATGGAAGTTTGTCGGAGGCTTGGTGGACAACGAGATAGACCCGAATATCATGCTTTATGCCGCGACGCAGGAGCAGGTGGACCGGTTTTATGAACTGATAGACGCCTGCGACCTCGTATGGGGTAAAGATGACACAATAACGGACATCGCAAAGGAGGAGCTCGGGCCTTTCTTCGCGGGAAACAGGACCGCACGCGAGACGGCAAACAGGATACAAAGCCGCGTGCAGCTGTATGTGGCGGAACGAAAGGGTTGACGGATTGAAAGGAAGCTCACTCAAAAGCAAAACGGACCGTCCGGAAAGAAGGGTCATATATGCGCCTTACTCTGTCGATCAAAACACTGTTTCACCCACCGGGGTTATTGGCCATTGATTTAATATGACGAAGGGGGTTTGTAACCAATGTCAAGCATAATGCTAAGCCATGTTTCGTATACATACCGGGGCGCGCAGACCGCGGCGGTCAAAGGGGCGAGCTGTACGTTTGAGCCCGGGCTGCTTTACGCCGTCGTCGGGCCCAGCGGCAGTGGGAAATCCACACTGCTTTCCATGCTCGCGGGGCTCGACCTGCCAACGGAAGGTGAGGTTACCTTTGACGGAAGAAATCTTAATGATCTGGATCTTGACCGATACCGCCGCGAGAGCATCGCAATGATCTTCCAGGCCTTTCAACTGTTTCCGCTGCTGACGGTTTTGGAAAACGTCTGTTACCCGATGGAGCTTTGCGGCGTAAAGCCGGCAGATGCGCGGGAGCGCGCTAAAATTTTGCTGGAACGTGTGGGCATAACGAAAGACAAGCATAACCGGTTTCCGTCTAATCTGTCCGGCGGAGAACAGCAGCGGGTCGCCATCGCCAGAAGCCTTTCAGCGGGCGCAAAAACGCTGCTTGCCGATGAACCGACGGGCAATCTGGATGTGGCGAATACAGAGAAGATCATGGAGATACTCCAGGGGCTTTCGCACAACGACGGCTGCTGTGTAATCGTCGTTACCCACGACCAGGAGGTATCCGGTATTGCCGACGTCGTGTTTACGATGAAGGACGGCGCGCTTATGGTACAACAAACCGATAAAAACTGAAGCTGAGCGCCGATTATATTGTATTACGGATTGTTATTTACGCGAAGCGGTTCTGCTTACGGGCGCTCCGCTTCTGATTCCGGCGATATCGGTATTGTTCCCGCCATATCGTTGTTTTTCATAAGTTGGTATGCTCTCAGGCATACGATCACAGCTTCCTGCCTTTGGGCATTCCGGCCGGGCGCAAAGCACCCGCTGCCGATGCCGTTCATAATCCCGGACTGCGTGCAAACATATACGCTTTCTTTTGCATACGCGGCGATGGATTCGTCGTCTTCATAAACAGGTATTTGAACCACAGTACAATCCCTGTCGGCGTCAATGGCCTTGAGCGTTCTTACCATCACCGCGGCCATCTGCTCTCTGGTCAGGCAAGCATCCGGATCAAACCGGTTTCCGCCCACCCCCTGCACAAGGCCGAGCCGGCAGGCCTCGCTTACCTTGGGATTCTGCGTATCGGCAAAGACCGGCGCACTTTCTCCGGCGCTATAGCCCGTATACGCCTGATAGAGCATAACGGCCAGTTCGGCAAATTCCTCTCGGGTTATTTCTGCGGACATATTTCCCCTGATCGTTTCTGATATCAGACCCAGTTCATATGCCCGGTCAAGCTCCGGGTTTGCCCATGATGCGCTGCCGAGATATTTAGATGTCCCGCTTGAAAGCTCATTGGACCACTCGGAATATACCCGGTTCTCGCCCGCGCCGCCTGAATATTCATAACAAAAACGTGCCCTGTATGTAAAATTCCTGTCGTTCACGTCGGTCTCGGTCAATCCTCCGACATTATCCAGTTCAACATAGAGATAATAAGTATCGGGCGAATCCGGAACCGCGTTTCCTCGAAAAATCTCAAGGTAACCGTTTCCCCCGCCGCCCGAGCCCCAGTCCTGCGCGTCAAGCTTTCCGGAAAACTCCAGCCATACTGCGCCGCTTTCGGACCTTGTTTCATCGAGGTCCAAAACCTGCCGGGGAACGGTAACCTTCAGGCAAAAATAGGGCACCTTATTCTGTGTCGTTAAAAGCTTAAGGTCCGAAATCACCGGAGCTTCCAATTTTTCCGGCAGGCCCGGACTCGCATGAGCCCTGACCGAAAACAGGTTCATTGCCAACAGCAATGACAAGGTAAAAAATAATAATCTGCGTTTCATGAATACTCCATCTTCGCCCGACAACGGGCGACGCCGCTTTATCGGCAGCGGTATACCGAAATACGATGTCTTTTGTTCTCTTTCCAATCACCCCTAAATGTTTGTGATTCATTTTACTAAAATTAATCACAATTGTCAAACAAAAGGTTACAATCCGGGGCATTTCAGGCGCTATATTGTAATCTTTTGTCATTTTTCGACCAGTTTATTATTTATTTGACATATTGTTACTTCTCATGCGCGCTGTAAATCACTAAAAGGGGCAGGTATGCTTCATTTCAGGTTTTAACATTTTCGGTGATTGACGAATGGGTATACCTGATGTATTGTTAAACTTTGAAAGGAATGATCGGAATGTCCGCAAGCCTCCGTCTTGTCAAGCCCGAACCTGCCGATGAACAGGAATTTCAAGCGATGATGCGCGAATGGGCGCACAATGACAAAAGAGGAATGATCACCGTCTTGAAAGGATTCCGGGGAGATTTTCATCTGTTTTTGAAAAGTCTTGAGGATCACTCCGCAGGCATCGGACTGCCCGAAGGCCATGTCCCTTCGACGACCTATGTGCTTAAAGATGACAGCGGTCGCCTTTACGGCATCGTTTCCTTCCGCCACCGCCTTACCGATATGCTGCGGCTATTCGGCGGGCATATCGGATATGGCATCAGGCCGTCAGAAAGGCGTAAGGGTTTCGGAACGAAGCAGCTTCGGCTGGCGCTTTTGAAAGTGATTGAGTTTGGCCTCACAAAAGTACTGCTCACTTGTGATGCGGACAATCCGGCATCTGCAGGTGTTATCGAAAACAACGGCGGTGTCCTTCAATGGGAAGGTTTTTATCCCCCTGCCGGCAGAAGCATCAGACGTTATATGATAACCTTGGCAGAAAATAATAAGGAGGAATTATCATGATTTGCGTGCGCTGCGGGAGCGGGAATGTGCATCTTCAAGCCGTTACGACTGTGAAGTCCCGCCATCGGGGCTGCTTTGGCTGGCTGTTATGGATTTTGCTTGCCGTTATAACGATTGGCTTGATTCTGATCATTCCGCTTATAACCAACACAAAAGTTAAATCCAAAACCCACACGGAAGCAATCTGCCAGAATTGCGGCTATCGCTGGCGGGTTTCGTGATCTGTCGGGTAAAATCATAAAAATAATAAAAGCTATTCCTTTTTACAGATTAATATAGTATAATTGCCGTAACAGTAAAGCTTATATCAAAAAAGGAGGCTTATATGAAAAACGACAGAATGTTCATGAGATGCGAAATATGTGGGAATATCGTCGGTGTCATCGAGGATAACAGCGTAACACCGGAATGCTGCGGACAGAACATGACGCTGCTTACCCCCAACACAGTCGATGCCGCTCAGGAAAAACACGTTCCGGTCGGCGTTATTAACGGGAACAAGCTCAGCGTTCAGGTAGGCTCGACGCTTCATCCGATGATAAAGGAGCACCATATCGCTTGGATTGCGATTGCCCAGGGCCGTCGTACGCAGCGCGTTCAGCTCGACCCGACCGGTAGTCCCACGGCTGATTTCTATGTTGACGATTCCGAGCCGATTACAATGTATGAGTATTGCAATCTCCATGGCCTTTGGGCAGCTGATATGTAAAACGGATCTTCTTAAAATATAAATTATACTGTTCTCCATTAAAATATGAAGAACAGTATAATTTAAAAGGGCTGATGCAAATGCCTGACAGGCATTTGCATCAGCCCTTTGTGTTGGTTCAAATTAGCTCAAGAAAGGAAGAAATCTCCGCGGTTTCCCGGTTAATTTGATACACCTTTTTTCCTTTTTTTACTGCGCCGATCAATATTTCGTTTAACTCGTCGGAAGGGGCGGAAGGGATAATGATTAAAACATCCGCCTCCTCCTCGATGACCTTCAGCTGTGACGCGCGGCTTTTATCGGATTTTTTGTTTGATGTCCGGAACTCATAGTCGGCCATCTCCATCAGCCGGAAAAAACGGTCACGCTCTTTGCCGGTCCACTCGATCCATTGCTCCTCCGAGGAAATGATACCCCATAATGTTAGGTTATATTGTTCTTTGAGCTTCAGTACAAGCTCCGCTCCATGCTGTTCAATACCTTTGTTCATGCCGCTGATGAACGTGCGGCAGTTCATTTCGGTGATAACACGCTCCATTAACTGCCGCAGGCTGTATATCAGGTTTTCTTCGTTTGCCATGACTGCCCCGCCGTTTTCGGTCAGTCCGCCGATGATTGCGCAGGTTCGTTTAGGTTCCTGCCTCTTGCGCCCGGTCATTTAATCACCACTCTTTTCCATGGAGTCCGGTTTATAGGCGGCAATCATACGCTGAGCTCGGACATTTTCTCTTTGATATGATCGATAAAGACGGTAAGTGCGGGATTCGCGTTGACGGATTTCCAGCAAAAGCTCAGCCCGGTCAGTGAGTGTTCGGAAATCAGCGGTATGCTTCTGATCCGATCGTTTTCTGCCATGCGCAGAGAGGGACCGGCAACCCCAACGCCCATGCCTTCCTCTACATACAGGAATATGGATTCAACCGAATCAACCCAGTGAATATGCTTCGGTTCAATACCAAGCTCCTCCAGGATTTTTACAACCGATTTGTTTACCCTGTCTTCTATTTCTATTGGGGACAGAAAGATGAACGTCTCGTCTTTAAAATCGTCGATAGTCAACTCGGCATTATTTCTTTCTTCCGTTGGGTGATAAATTAACCTGTGATAGCCTTGCGGCAAGTCCATCGTCATGACAGAGGGATAGTTGCTGATTTCCTCTGCTTCAAAGGAAAGCAAAATCACCCCGTCCAGTTCGCCGTCCAAAAACAGCCTTTGTAATTCCTTGCGCCTTGACAGCAGAAGGTCCAGCTTGATATTTGGATTGTTGATCTGAAAATCCCGGATCAATCCGGGCAATATCCGTCCGATATCCAAAAACTGAAGGATACCGAGCTTAAACTGTCCGACAAGACCTGTGACCATGGATTTTGCTTTTCCGACAGCTTCCTCGAGACTTTTCAACATTTTTGTAAAGTCATTATATAACGATTCTCCGGCAGGTGACAACGCAATCGTTCTTCCCGATCTGTAAAACAAACTTATGCCCAATTCATCCTCAAGGGCCGCAATCTGTTTGCTTATAGTAGACTGTGATACGTAAAGAGATTGAGACGCCTTGGTAAAACTCATGTTTTCAGCAACCGAAATAAAATATTTGATTTGTAAAAAATTCATAGACAGCGCCCCTACTCAAAAGATTCGCTCTTTTTGAAATCAAAAATGATAGCAGTCCCGGTAATTTTCACTGACATAAAGCGATCACTTTATGCCCTTACACAGCGGCTGTCATGACCGTCAATATTCGCCTTTTTATGAAATATATTATACCATACCTGAGCATCTGATGCAACAATGTGATTACCCGGCAGGGCCTTTCCAAAACAGTTGAGGCAATCTTCCGACCGGCAAACGATCGGAAAGGCCGTTTGTATCAGAACGGGAATCCCAAAGCGGGCGCAATCGCTTAGTCTTTCAAAAAAGTGTTTGCAATATGCGACAGATTCGTTTATAATAGCCCCATCCAGCTTATGGTTCCATAACGCTGTTTTTTGCTTTGAGGCATTGATATCTATGCTATAAGGAGAGTTAACATGAAAAGAATTCTGGTTGTCCTTCTGTGCGCCGTTATGGTTTTCTCGCTTGCTGCGTGCAAGAAAGGCGAGAAATCAAAGAACGGTGGCGACATCACATCTGAAAACATCAAGATAGGCTTTGTCCATATCGGAGACTCAAGCGATAAGGGATATACCTACAACCACGACCTTGGCACAAAGAACATGCAGAAAGCCCTTGGTTTGAAAGATGAACAGATCATCAACAAATACAATATTCCCGAATCCAGCGCCTGCGATACGGCTATCAGAGAACTTGTTGACGCCGGATGCAACATTATTTTCGCCACAAGTTTTGGATTTGAAGATTATATGATCGCCATTGCGAAGGAATATTCGAATATTCAATTCTGCCATGCCACCGGCTACAAGGCAAAAGACACTGCGCTGCCCAATTACCACAATTATTTCGGTAACATTTTTGAAGCCCGGTATCTGTCCGGTATCGCCGCAGGCCTCAAAACCGAAACGAATGTGCTCGGATATGTCGCCGCTATGCCCTATGCCGAAGTCATCAGCGGCTATGACGCTTTCTATCTTGGCGCACTCTCTGTCAATCCGGATGTCACGATGAAGGTTATTTATACCAACGACTGGAACTACCCGCCTGCCGAGATGCAAGCCGCCCAGGCGTTGATAGACGCGGGCTGCGACGTACTTGGCCAGCACTGCGACAGCACGGCTACAATGACCACCGCTGAAGCGAATAACGCATGGGGCGTAGGCTATAACTCTGATATGATCGAAGCGGCCCCGAATGCGGTTTTGACCTCCGCTGTATGGGACTGGAGCAAATACCTGATCTTCGCCGTTTCGTCCCTTTTGGAAGGAACACCAATTCCAACCGACTGGAGCGGCGGTATTAAAGACGGCGTATGCGATGTTTCAGCGCTCAACGAAAATGTGATCGCTCCGGGTACAGCCGATGCCATCAACGCCGCCAGAGATAATATTATCGCCGGTGACCTTCAGGTCTTTAAAGGCCCTCTTTATGACAATCAAGACAATCTCGTCGTGGAAGACGGCGCTGTTTTCATCGAACCGCAAAGCGCACCCAGTTTCAGCCATGTATTAAAAGGCATTGAAATCATAGGCGGATAACGAACAACAACAAATTTAAGCGCCTGTCGTATAACCATACGGCGGGCGCTTAATCCTATGTACACGATGAGCGCACGTTCTAATGAAGTGTCATTTTCCTTGCTTTTGTGTCGAAAATCAGTTATACTGCGCAAAAGTGCCCATGGCCTTTTTAATAGCATTCATACTGTTTTGCATTTAATTATTAAACAATATAAATCCTTTTATCCCCCTGTCAAGGAGGTCGGAAATGACGGATGAATTGAACGCAATCCGCCTGATGGATATCACAAAAAGCTTCGGCGACGTTCTGGCAAACCACAACATCTCACTGGACGTACGTTACGGTGAGATTCTGGCCTTATTGGGCGAAAATGGCAGCGGCAAAACAACGCTGATGAACATTCTGTCCGGGATCTACTACCCTGACAGCGGTCACATTATCGTTGGCGGCGAGGAGGTCTCCATCCATTCACCCAAAGATGCGCATGATCTCGGTATTGGCATGATCCATCAGCATTTCAAGCTGGTGGATGTGCTGACGGCAACCGAAAACATTGTGCTCGGTTTAAAAGGCGATGCCAGGCTGAACCGAAAAGACCTCAATGAAACAATCGGGAAGCTCAGCGCAAAATACGGCTTTGAAATCGATCCGGCTAAAAAAATCTACAATATGTCGGTCAGCGAAAAACAAACGGTTGAAATCATCAAGCTTTTATACCGGGGAGCGGAAATTTTAATCCTCGACGAACCGACGGCTGTTTTAACGCCGCAGGAAAGCGAAAAGCTGTTTAAGGTTCTGCGGAATATGAGAAACGACGGCAAAGCAATCGTGATTATCACGCATAAGCTCAACGAGGTGCTCGCCGTATCGGACAGGGTCTCGATTTTGCGGAAAGGCTGCTCGGTGGGTACGGTGATAACCGGCGATACCAACCGTCAGGAGCTGACCGAATTGATGGTCGGGCGCGCCGTAAGCCTTGAAATCGAACGACCTGACCCGCCTGCGATAAAGGACGCGTTTTTAAAGGTTATCGATCTGACTTGCGTGGATTCAGACGGTCATACCGTTTTAGACAATATCAGTTTCACGCTCAACCGCGGTGAGATTCTCGGTGTCGCCGGTATTGCCGGAAGCGGTCAGCGCGAGCTGTGTGAAGCAATCACAGGTCTTTACCCGATAAAGGGAGGCGCCATTTTGTGCCGCGGTGAGACACCGTCCGGGTCATTCCATGAAAACATCGTCGGTAAAACCCCGACAGAGATCATTAAAAAGGGCGTCGCTATGGCGTTTGTACCGGAGGACCGCCTGGGAATGGGTTTGGTTGCTTCGATGGATATGGTGGACAATATGATGCTCAAAAGCTACAAGAACGGAAAAGGCCCGTTCACGGACCGGAGTACACCCAAAAAAATGGCTGAGCATATGATCAAAGCGCTTGATATCGTAACGCCTGGCGTATTTACACCGATCAGCCTCTTGTCCGGCGGCAATGTGCAAAAGGTTTTGCTGGGCCGCGAAATTGCATCCAGCCCTTCCGTTCTTCTGGTTGCTTATCCTGTCCGGGGACTGGATATCAACTCATCTTATACCATATACGATCTGCTCAACGAGCAAAAGAAAAAGAATGTCGCGATTTTATATATCGGCGAAGATTTGGATGTACTGCTTGAGCTTTGTGACCGGATCATGGTACTTTGCGGCGGAAAAGTCAGCGGGATCGTCGATGCCAAAAAAACGTCAAAGGACAAACTGGGTCTTATGATGGTCCATGCAGACAGCGAAAAGGACGGTGAAACGGCATGAATCTCATTCGCAGCCGCTCTGCCGCCGAAAAAAAAGAGCCGTTTGTCCGAATGGTGAAACGATCCGGAATTACCTGGCGCAAGGCGTATCTGATACGGGCACTGGCGCTTATCTGTGCCCTTTTGACCGGCGCTTTGATCATTTTACTGCTGGGGCATAATCCGGTCAGTGTTTATGCCGATATGATCAAAGGTTCCTTCGGCTCAAGGATTTCACGTATCGAAACCATAAAAATAGCGATACCGCTGCTCGGCTCGTCATTGTGCGTCGCGCTTGCCTTTAAAATGAAGTTTTGGAATATCGGCGCGGAAGGCCAGATCCTTGCGGGCGCAATCGCCGCATCTTATATCGCGCTGTTTCACCATCAGAGCATGCCGGGTCCGCTGCTGTTGATTTTCATGTTCCTTGTTGCCGTTTTAGCCGGCGGTCTCTGGGGTTTGATTCCTGCTGTTTTCAAAGCACGCTTCAATATTAATGAAACGCTGTTCACGCTGATGTTCAACTATATTGCTCTGGGGTTCATCAATTACCTGCAAAACGGGCCCTGGAAGGAAATACCGGGCGGCTTTCCTAAAATCGCCATGTTCGCTTTCGATGCCAGGCTTCCGAAGGTATTCGGCGTCCACATCGGCTGGATCATCGTACTGGCGCTGGTCTTTTTGGTTTACGGATATATGAAATACACAAAGCACGGTTATGAAATATCCGTTGTCGGTGAAAGCAGCAATACGGCGCTTTACGCCGGGATGAACGTCAGGAAAATCATCATCAGAACCATGTTCATATCCGGCGCGATTGCAGGGCTTGTGGGCTTCATGCAAGTCTCCGGCTCGGATTACACGCTGACGAATTATACGGCCAACGGCGTCGGTTTTACCGCCATTACGGTCGCATGGCTCTCTAAGCTCAATCCGCTCATCATGGTTGCCGTCTCAGCCTTTCTTGCCATTTTGCAAAAAGGCTCCAACAGAATACAGACCGATTTTAAAATACCCGCTTCCGCTGCCTCGCTGCTGACAGGTACCATTCTTTTCTTCATGCTCGGCTGCGAATTTTTCATCACCTATAAGCTGATATTCAGAAAGGGGCAAAAAAATGGACGTAATCGTTAACTTGTTTTGTGCAGCCGTCCTTGCAGGCACGCCTCTGCTGTTCGGAACTCTGGGTGAGATACTGACCGAGAAATCCGGTAATCTGAACCTCGGCGTTGAGGGCATGATGTTCATGGGCGCCATATCGGGTCTTGCCGGCGCCCTGTTTTATGAAAACCTGTTTTCGGTACCCGGCGGTATTCCGGCTGCCGTGCTCGCGGTTGTTTTTTCCTTTTTGTTCGGAATGCTCGGCGCGCTGATCTACAGTTTTCTGACCGTTACCTTAAGAGCGAATCAAAACGTTACAGGCCTGGCATTGACGATTTTCGGAACCGGATTCGGTAACTTTTTCGGGGATGTCATTGGCGGAAGATCCGCGAGCGGATATGCCGCCGTCGGTGCCGCGACCAAAGCGGTTTTTCAAAATATCCGGATTCCGTACCTATCCGACATCCCTTATTTGGGAAAGCTTTTGTTTTCTTATAATTTTCTGGTTTATCTCGGCATAGCTGTTGCCGTCACAATGGCTGTATTTCTAAACAAAACCCGAACGGGCCTCAACCTCAGGGCTGTCGGCGAGGATCCTGCAGCGGCTGACGCCGCCGGGATCAACGTGACGAAATATAAATATTTCGCTACCTGTATCGGCGGCGGTATATGCGGTATCGGCGGCATGTATATATCCATGGTCATTTGCTCCGGGGTCTGGGTAAACAACTGCGTCAGCGGAATGGGCTGGATTGCGGTCGCCCTTGTGATCTTTGCCACCTGGAGCCCGAGCCGCGCTCTTCTGGGTTCTCTTGTGTTCGGCGGTCTGTCGATTATGCGCATGTATATACCGCTGGGCATCCCGAGCCAGATCTACGATATCTTCCCTTATTTAGCGACGGTCATTGTGCTGATTGCCACAGGAATCCGGCAGTCGAGGGAACACGCTATCCCCAAAAGCACCGGTGTAAACTACTTCAGAGAAGAACGGTAGGATTTAACACGGAAGAAATCGATTTGGCCTGACTATTTGTGCTGCCGCTTCGCGGCAGAACGGAGATCAATATGCGTATGTCTATCTCGAAAAAAATATATATGGAAATCGATCCGCCCGATACAGCAAGCTTCACGGCGGATAAAGACAGGATCATAAGAGCGCTGAAAAAGGATTTCGGAGATATTTCATTTCCGATGAAAACATTCCAAAAGTATTATAAGCTGCTCAGGGATTTTGACTGGAAGCTTACGGTTACAATGATCATGAAGGGCTATGTATGGGAAATTATCCGGATAGAGCGGGGTAATACTACCGATGTCCATTACGGCTTTGCCGCCGACCTTGGCAGCACCACGATAGCAATGCAGCTGGTAAATTTGAATACCGGCCGCGTTTTGGCGGAAAAGGTCATGTTCAATTCCCAGAGAAAAATCGGCGACGAGATTCTCAGCCGGATATTTTATGTAAAGGACAATGACCTGCGCCTATCAGAGCTGCAAAAGCAAGCGGCAGATGATCTGAACCTTTTAATCGGTGATCTGTGTAAAGCTTCAAATATTTCTCAGGATAACTGCAGCGTTATGGTTATATCGGGGAACACAACAATGATTCACTTCCTTCTGGGTTTTGATCCCTGGTTTATTTTCCATAACCCGTATACCCCGGCCTTTAACAGCGCGGAGTTTGTTCCGGGCGAGAATCTGGGGCTTACGATACCCGGATTTGTTTACTGCCTGCCTTCGGCAGCAAACTATATCGGCGGCGATACAATAAGCGGGCTTCTTGCTTCCGGCATGTATCACCGCAGCGAGTTGGCCCTCTATATGGATTTCGGAACGAACGGAGAAATGGTTCTCGGCAACAATACGTTTTTGCTCTCTGCTGCGGGCGCCGCAGGTCCTGCTCTGGAAGGGGGCATCAGCAAGCAGGGTATGCCGGCCAAGCCGGGCGCCATTGATTCGGTCAGGATTACCAAAGGCGATTTTGCCGCTACCACTATACAAAACGAAAAACCGATCGGTATTTGCGGATCGGGCATAGTCGATTTATTGGCCGAAATGTTTCTGGAAGGATGGATTGACCCTTCCGGCGCGTTCGTACCGGGAAAATCGGAACGCATTGTCACGAGAGAAAACATGTATTGCGTCGTTTATGCCTGGGCGCATGAATCCGGAACCGGTGAAGAGTGCCTGTTCACACAAAGGGATATATTCAGCTTTATGGAAACTAAGGCCGCGGCAAACACTATGGTCTCTTATTTACTGGAAACCTATGGTATTGGTCCGGGTGAACTGAAAAAAGTATATCTGGCAGGCGCTTTCGGAAGATACCTGAATCTTGAATCGGCCATTACGATAGGCCTATACCCGGATCTTCCGCGTGACCGTTTTACCGTATTGGGAAATGCCTCTTTACTGGGTGCATATATGCTGCTCACCGATGCAAAATTATACGACACCGCGGAAAGCTTGATCGAGAAAATTGATTATTTATCCCTTGGCGAAGCCCAGGATTTCCTGACAAAAATGTATGCGGCAAAATTTCTGCCGCATACCGATCTGGACGCCTATCCCTCGGTTCAAGAAAAGCTAAAGCAACGCAGAACCTGACGGCAGAAAGCGCTCCGGCCGTCAGGTTAACATGGCTCCGGGCACAGGTATGATGATAAATGCCGCTATACCGGTTTCTCATGAAATGGGTTAAACTTTTTGTCCGATTGCTTTGCTCTTCAGGATAGCCTATTTCTTGAAAACGACTGTATTTTCTGTCATGGCATCAATAATCGCCAGCGATTCGACCCTTATGCCCTGCTCGCGAAGCATTCTGCCGCCCCCTTGAAAGCCTTTCTCGATCACGATACCGCAGCCTATAAGCTCAGCGCCCGCTTGCCCGACAATCGACTTGAGCCCCATCAAGGCCTGTCCGTTGGCCAGAAAATCATCGATAATCAAAACCCTGTCGTCTGTCGACAGGTATTTTTTTGATACGACGATGGTATTAGACCTCCGGTGCGTGTAGGAATATACCGCCGCGGAATACAGGTCGTCCCCGATATTGCTCGTTTTTGATTTCTTGGCAAATACGGCCGGAACCATAAAGTACTGTGCCGTAACTGCCGCAATGCCTATTCCCGAGGCTTCTATCGTAAGAATCATTGTTACTTCGCAATCACCGAACAACCGCAGGAAAGCCTTCCCGATCTCTTTGTAGACCTGCGGGTCCATCCGGTGATTGAGGAAACTGTCCACCTTCAGAATATTGCCCTTTTCGATCTCTCCATAGCGCCGTATCATATCTTCAAGATATTTCATTTAATCTCATATCCTTTGCCCTTTACGCTTCAAGAAACGATGCTGACCTCGCCGAATCTCAGCTTATCCAGCTGCCCGTTATCTTTTCTGACAACCAAAGCCCCCTCGAAATCCACTGTTTCCGCTAGCGCGCGAAGCTGCTTTCCGTCGCGTGTATACGCAACGATGTTGCCGATGGTAACACATTTTTTTCTGTATTCCGACATAACTTTCCTTCTGTTTTCCTTCAAGCTGCGGTACATATCGAAAAAGCGGAGAACGATTTCACCGGCAATCCGGTTCCTGTCTTGCATTACGCCATGTGCGGAATACAAAGAACAGGCTTTTTCGCGAAGCTCGGGCGGAAAATCACTGACTTCCTGATTGACATTGACACCGATTCCGATAATGGCAAAGCGCACTCCCCCGCTTTCTCCCTCCGTGGAAAGCTCGGTCAAGATGCCACAGAGCTTCTTACCCGCCAGCAGAATATCGTTTGTCCACTTAATATCAAGTGTGGTCCCGGCTATTTTTTCTATCGCATTTATTACTGCGACGGCCGTCATGCAGGTTAGCCCGGCAATGTCTCCGATAAATTCGGGTTTTAACAGGATGCTCATATAAACACCCTTACCCTTCGGAGAAACAAAGCTTCGGCCGAGCCTGCCCCGCCCGGAAGTCTGATGATCTGCCACCAGTACCATACCCTCCGGCGCCCCGTCCAGCGCCATCTTCTTCAGCGCGTTGTTCGTTGAATCCACGCTCTTCACGCAGACGACCTGAACAGAGCTGTCGGTTTGCATCCCGCCGATCAGGCCGCAGTCCAATACCTGCGGACTCGACTCCAGCTTATATCCCCGATTTGTCCTCGAATTAATGACATAGCCCTCCTGCCGCAGGAGTTTGATCGCTTTCCAGACGGCGGCCCTTGAAACCCCGAGCTTTCCGCTGATCTCCTCCCCGGAAACAAATCCATCGTTTTCCTCCAGAATCTTCAATATTTCATTTTTTGACATAGGCCCACCTTCCCTTGAACAGCATTCCGTTTCGGCCAACCGCATGCCGCACTTCGCCTGAAGACGTGTAGTTCGTTGCGTATCTCACCGACGGCCGCCAAAAAATACTTGCCTTTTCTCTATTTTTGTTTTATTCTATTGTAAACCTAGTCACAATATTATGAGTTTACAATTGGGATGGTATATGAAAACAAAATATCTGGTTACGAGCGCTTTAATGGCCGCTTTGACCGCGGCCGGTTCTCTGATCAAAATACCGACTCCTCTGGCGCCGATTACTTTGCAGGTTTTTTTCATGCTGGCTTCCGGTATGCTGCTCGGGAAAAGGTACGGTGCGCTGTCTCAGCTTCTGTACGCCTTGATGGGGTTACTCGGCTTTCCGATCTTTTCTACCGGCGGCGGAATAGGGTATACTCTGACGCCGACATTCGGTTTTATTTTGGGTTTTATCGCTGCTTCATACCTTGTCGGGCGCATCAGTGAAAAGGGAACGACATTTATCCGCCTGATGACAGCCTGTCTTTCGGGTTTGGCTGTCATGTATTTAGTTGCGATTCCTTACATGACTTTAATATTAAACTTTTACTTGAAAAAAGGCTTCCGTTTCGGCCATATACTGAAAATCGGCATGCTGATCTATTTACCCGGCGATATTCTCAAGTGTTTTCTTTGCGCTGTTTTGGGTGTTAAGCTGACGCGGCTTTCCTCGGGTGTCTTCAAAAAGAATAATTGATGCCGGTAACGCAACTTTCATGCCATTTGATTTGCTGTATTTCCATCAAAGTCGGTACATAATTCCAATCAATGCGCATATTGCCCTTATTGTCATAGATCGGTCCTTCAAAGGGATTTATCCTGTTGTCCTTGATCAGGTCCCTGAAAATCCGAAGAAGGCGTCCCGCTACACCGATTACACTGTTCACCGGAAATATATCCATCACACCGGTACTGAGCCCCCATCCGAAATGGATGGGGTTTCCTTCCATGTGTCCATCCAAAAGGCTGGACTTTCCTATGATTGCATCGCTGATGACTTTTTCATAATACGGCTCCCAGTCAAACGATGCGCCGGCCAGGCTTTCGACCGGATAGCCGGTTTTTCCGTCAATCCGATAAATTTGGGCATAGATCTCCGGAAATGCTTTCCTGTCCAGTGGATTGTCCGGTGAATGAAGACAGAACGCTATGTCTGCGCCGTTTCTGGCAAATTCGTATCTGGCCTTGTCGTGCTCCGCCCAGTCATTAATGCCGGTCATCGCAAAATCGAAAACCTGTGTGCGCGGATTAATCATCCTTGCTCCGATGGCAAAGGCGTTTAACTCATAAGTGGGTGATTTCATATATGTCGACATATAGCCGATTTTACCGGTCTCGCTCATCGCAGCCGAAAGAATACCGCAGAGGAACGTCAGGTCATACATCTTAAAAAAGTAAGTGTGAAGGTTTTTCCCTTCATGCGGTGTATCGCAGTTGAGCACGATGATATCCGGGTTTTCCAACGCAATGCGTAAACTCGCGTTCGACATGGCCGCGCTTGTTGTAAATAGAATATCAGGCTTTTTTTCCAAGAGTCCCGTAATGTCCCTGTAGCACTGCGAGCCATGGACAGAGCAATTGTAGAGTTTTTCTACTTTAAGGTAATCCTGGTACTTTTTCTCGATCCTGTCAATTGCCCGGACATGAAACCTTGTCCAGATATTCGTTTCCGGTGTTCCTTCAAACGCCAGAGCCGCTGTAATCCGGTTCGGGGATCTGAAAATTCCGGTTTTGGATTGAAACATCGCGCCTTGTTCCGGCGACACCTCGACGGCCTCTCTCGAACGCTCCCCCGCCGCGACAAGGAATTGGGAATAGGCGTTTCTGATGTTCTTTCTCAGTTCCTTTCCCGTCGCTTTATACGGATAACCGAATACGCCGATATATTCAACAAGGGCGTCGCCTGTCGTAAAGTTAAGACCCTTGAGGTTTACGGCCTTATAAGCTTCCCTGAAAATGCGGTGTACATGATTGATTACGGTTCCGATGTCGCTATTAACTTCCGGATGATGCTTTAAAAAATGCTGCGTCTGCCTGACGAGCCTGGTGAAGCTGCCCTTCCGGCTAAACCACAAATTGTTAAAAAAGAGCCGTTTGTCAAAATCCAGAAATTCATAATAAATTGAAATCTCCGTATTGCTTTCGTCCCGCTCGGGTAAAAGCCGAATGATGTTTCCATATACGGACGCAGCCCCGACATATTTGAGAATGCTGACCCTTTTATTTCCCTCCAGCACATAATACCGGTTAATATACTCATATACGGTAATCGGCTCTCTGATGCCCTCTTTTAGCTGGCTTGCGTATACGGCTTGCCATTTAAGCGCGAATTCCGTATCTTCCGACAGTAAAGGCATGAAGTTGCCGGCAAAAGAATTGCTTCTTGCCGATGTTTTGGTCCCAATGATTCTTGAAAGCATGATTTCATGATAGCCGAGGTTGATCTCCCCCACGATAACGACACCGTGCAGTCTTTCATCCAATACCGGGAGATAACCTTTTGTTTCCGTGTTTGCATAATCGGAAGTATATTTTCGCGCCAGTTTTCTCGCGTTAAGGTAGGCCAGACGACTTTCCTGATCAGCCATTATTCTCATCTCCTCGGACAGGCTTTTTTAGATAATTCATTCTACCACTTTAGCGGCGGCTTATCAAGATAATGCCCGGCTTGAAAAAAGTATAAAATAATGATTTGATTTGGCGAAATTTGTGATAAGATATAGTGAATACATACGCCATATTGGCGCTTATCGGATCTGAACCGATTGTATTTCTTTTGAATGGGAGCCGAAAATGCGAAAAAAAGAACAGACGCAGATTCAGCGTGTTTTTTTGCCGAGAATCGCCAGCACGCCCGATATTGGGCTGACAGCGCTGCAAGCCGAAGAAAGGCATCGTTCGGGTTATGCCAATACACCGGTGGAATCACCGACCAAGACCATCGGCCAGATTATCAAATCCAATGTATTTACTTATTTTAACCTGGTGTTCGCCATCCTTGCCGGATGTGTGATTGCCGTCGGTTCTCTGCGGGACCTGATTTTTATGCCCGTCATCGTGATCAATGCCTTGATCGGCATTATTCAGGAGATAAGATCGAAGAAAACACTGGATAAGCTCACCTTACTATCGGAACCGCATGCGGAAGTCATACGTGACGGGAGAGTTCAATCTCTGCGTTCAAGCGATCTGGTGCTGGATGATGTCGTCATTTTTTCGTCCGGAAAACAGATCTACGCAGACGCGATTATTCTGACGGGCAGCGTTCAGGTTAACGAAGCGCTGATTACCGGAGAGCCCGATGAAATATCAAAATCCGAGGGCGACTTTTTACTGTCGGGAAGCTTTGTTGTGTCCGGCTCCTGCAAAGCGAGACTGGACAAGGTCGGTGCGGACAGTTTCGCCTCCCGCCTGACGGTGGAGGCCAAAAGGTCTAAAAGCAAGCGTGTATCGGAAATGATGAAATCCTTAACGCGCTTAATTAAAACCATCGGAATCATCATTTTTCCGGTTGGCATTATTTTATTCTACAACCACTATTATGTCCAGCAATTCGACCTTCAGCGAAGTGTTGTAACCAGTGTCGCCGCTTTGGTCGGAATGATTCCGGAGGGCTTATATCTTTTAACCAGCATCGCGCTGGCCGTTGGTGTGATCCGCCTGGCAAAAAAGAAGACTCTTGTCCATGAAATGAGCTGCATAGAAACGCTGGCCAGAGTAAATGTCCTTTGCGTAGACAAGACCGGTACGATAACGGAACCGCAGATGCTTGTGGAGAGCGTTGTGCTGTTGTGTGAAGACAGGTTTACATACAGTGATGTGGACATGGTTATATCAGACCATCTTTTCAACCTCGGTGCTGAAAATGAAACAATGAACGCGCTTTCCGCCTATTTTGGCAGTAAATCGGCACGCCGGGCCGAGCATGTCGTTCCGTTTACCTCTACGAACAAATTCAGCGGTGCTGTCTATGAAGAAGGCGAAACATACCTGCTGGGTGCGCCCGAAATCATTCTGGGTCCGGAATACGAACGCTACAAAAACCGTATCGAGCCCCACTCCCTTGCCGGATACAGGGTGCTTCTGCTCGTCATGTATGACGGTGATATCGCAAACAACAAGCCCGAGGGCAAAAGCGCAATGCCGATCGCATTGATTCTTCTTTCAAACAAGATCAGGGATAATGCGCCCGAAACCTTTGCGTTTTTCGCAAAACAGGGCGTAACAATAAAGGTCATTTCAGGAGACAATCCGATGACCGTATCGCATATCGCAAAAAAAGCGGGTATTGCCTACGCAGAGGATTATATTGACGCCACAACGCTTGTAACAGAATCGAAAATAAAGGCCGCCGCCAGAAAATACACGGTTTTCGGCCGGGTCACCCCTGAACTGAAACGAAAGCTGATCAGGGCATTGAAAGCCGCCGGCAACACCGTCGCGATGACCGGCGACGGCGTTAACGACGTTTTGGCCTTAAAAGACGCCGACTGCGGCATCGCAATGGCTTCCGGCAGCGAAGTTGCATGCCAAGTATCGCATCTGGTTCTCCTGAATTCGGATTTCGCCTCCATGCCGAGCGTTGTGATGGAGGGCAGACGCATAATAAACAATATTGAGCGGTCCGCATCGCTGTTTTTGGTCAAGAACATTTTCTCCTTTTCAATGGCTCTTATCTCGATATTCGCCGCATTGCCCTATCCCGTTTCACCGGCTCAGTTATCGATGGTCAGTACGATTACGATCGGTATCCCCTCGTTTTTCCTGGCGCTTGAACCGAACATCAGCCTTGTCAAGGGAAATTTTTTGAGAAATGTGCTGTTGAAAGCAACACCGGGCGGCCTTACGGATATCTTGCTGATTTTAGGCGTGATCGCCTTTTCCTACGCTTTTGACTTAAGCGACAACCAGATGTCCACAATTTGTGCCATTTTGCTTTCGGTCATCGGCTATGTCGTTTTGCTGCGGGTCTGCAGGCCTTTTACACAGCTTCGCAAGGCCCTGTGCAGCTTTGTCGCTTTTGCTTTGCTGTTCAGTATTTTGTTTTTGCAGGATGTCTTTGCCTTGCATCCGATTACAACACAGGGGCTTTTGGTTCTGGTCGTTTTCTCTTTGCTCTCCTATCCGTTTATGGACATCATATACAAACTGCTGGACCATCTAACCGTTTACGTTTCGAAAAAAAGAACCAGGCGTCGAAAAACGCACTGATGGGAGGAACTTCATTTGAGATTTTATCTGGCATTATGGATTGCCAAGGCCACGCAGCTGCTGCTGAAAATCCTGGGAAAAAAGGCTACCTATTTTGCCGGCCGGGTAGCGATTGCCCTCTGTCCCGATTTCATCGGACGGATTGATAAACCGCAAACGATTATCGGCGTCACGGGTACGAACGGAAAGACGACTGTGAATAATCTGCTGACCGACGTTTTGGAAAGCATGGGCGAATGCGTCCTGAGCAACCGGTACGGCTCTAATATTAATGCCGGAATCGCTACCGTGCTGCTGTCCGGCGCCGGTATATTCGGAAAGACAAAGAAAAAAATAGCCGTTCTGGAGATCGATGAAAGAAGCGCAAGGCTTGTTTATCCTTATTTGCAGCCCGATTACCTGATCATAACGAACCTTTTTCGCGACTCAATGCGCCGGAACGCGCACACAGAGTATATTACGGATTTGCTGACGAAATATATCCCAAGGGACACTAAACTGATTTTAAATGCGGACGATCTGATTTCATCACGGGTTTCGCCGGAAAACGACCGGGTTACCTTCGGCATCGCACCGCTGGGCGGCGAGCCGCGGGAGCGCGACAGCATTGTATGCGACGCACGCGTTTGTCCTGAGTGCGACGCCGTTCTCATTTACGAATTCAAGCGCTATAACCACATCGGAAGGGCGCACTGCCCCGCTTGCGATTTTGCTTCACCCGAGCCGGATTATCGTATTGCATCCGTTGATTTTGAGACAATGACTGCGGCCATTGAAGAAAAAGGCGAAGAACATTTATACAAGCTCAATTCTAAGCTCGTTTACAATATGTATAACTATCTGGCCGTCACGGCAGCGCTCAGGCAGCTTAATTTCGGGCATGAGGCGATTTCCTCCGCTATGCAAAAATCAAGTATCGTGGCGTCACGCTTCAGACAGGATACCATCAACGGCAAGACTCTGTCGGCCATTATGGCCAAGGGGCTCAACGCAGTTGCCTGCTCGAGATCCTTCGATTACGTCGGCAGCGAATCCGGCCGAAAGGCTGTTGTTCTGATGCTGGACGACGTGTTTGATGAAAAGCATTCCTCGGAAAACATCGCCTGGCTGTATGACGCGGATTTCGAGTTTTTAAACACACCCGATGTCGTACAGATCGTCACCGCCGGGGTACGGAGCGCCGACAGCCTCTTGCGATTGCTTATCGCCGGCGTTCCGATAGAGAAAATCACGGCGGTGCAAGATGAAAAGGAAGCGGGAGATGCGGTGGATTTGGCATCCTGTGATAAAATCTTTGTGCTGTATGAGCTTTATCGGTATGAAAGCGCGGTAAAAACCCGCAACAGGATTGCCGAGCGGATCAGGGAGGAAACAGCTTGATGAAAATAGAGATCCTTTATCCCGAATTGGGTAATTTATTCGGAGACATGGCCAATATCCGGTACTTGAAGCTCTGCTTAAAAGACGCCGATTTCATCGAGACGCCCCTTGACGGTACACCGGCCTTTCCCGATCAGGACATCGACCTGATTTATATGGGGCCTATGACGGAGCATTCACAGGAACGGGCGATTCGCCGTCTGGCCCCTTACAGGGAGGCGCTTGAAACCCACATCGAACGCGGAACACATTTCCTTTTTACCGGCAACAGCATGGAGCTTCTGGGCAAATATATCAAGACGGACGAAAAAGAGCTCAAAGGCCTTCAGCTTTTTGATATGCATGCGGTCAGGACAATGGCCAACCGACACAACAGCCTTTTCTTGGGCGAGACCGCCGATGCTCCGCATATGACGATTGTCGGATTCAACAGCCGTTTCAGCCATCTGTACCCATCCGATTCACTCCCGGGCTTCATCAAGGTCATAAGAGGCATCGGCTTAAATCCGCAAAGCGCGTTTGAAGGCATTTTTATCAATAACTTTATCGGGACCTATCTTCTCGGCCCGATTTTGGTGTTAAACCCCCCATTTGCGGCAAGGTTTCTACGCTCGCTGGGCATAGATACTGAACCTGCGTTTTTCACGGAATCGCTCGTGGCGTATCAAAAACGCCTTGCGGAATTTCAGGACAAAAAAACCAGGCTGGACTAATCTGTTTCATATTTAAAATTGATACTATTCTCCGTTAAAATGGTGAATAGTATCAATTCTATTTAAGGGCTATAATGCAAAAACCGGGGTATAGGCTACCGTATGCTTTCGCGCGTGCCTATACCCCGGTTTATATTTTATTTTGCGTATTCGATCGCTCTTGTTTCTCTGAGCAGATTGACCTTGATCTGGCCGGGATATTCCAGTTCATTTTCGATCTTTGCTGCGATCTCCCTGGCAAGCAGAACCATCTCGTCCTCGCCGACTTCCTCGGGCTTGACCATAATTCTGACCTCACGGCCGGCCTGTATGGCAAAGGAACCGGAAACACCGGGGAATGAATTGGTAAGCTCTTCGAGCTTCTCGAGCCTTTTGATATAGTTTTCGATATTTTCACGCCTTGCTCCGGGGCGCGCAGCCGATATGGTATCGGCCGCCTGGACCAGGCATGCAATCAGTGTCTGCGGTTCAATGTCGCCGTGATGCGCATGAATGGCATGCACGACTTCTTCGCCTTCCTTGTATTTTCGGGCAAGATCGACGCCAATGCTGACATGAGAGCCTTCCACTTCATGATCGATGGCTTTGCCGATATCATGTAACAGTCCTGCCCGCTTGGCCAGTGTCGTGTCCACACCCAGCTCCGAGGCAAGCAGTCCGGCTATGTGTGAAACCTCAATCGAGTGATTGAGCACATTTTGCCCGTAGCTTGTCCTGAACTTCTGCCGTCCCAAAAGCTTGATCATTTCGGGATGCAAACCGTGTACGCCTGTTTCAAACGTAGCGCGTTCCCCTTCGGCTTTGATCGTTGCGTCAACCTCACGGCGCGCCTTTTCAACAGTTTCCTCGATCCTTGCCGGATGAATCCGGCCGTCCAGAATCAGTTTTTCCAGCGATATTCTGGCAATCTCGCGGCGGTATGGGTCAAAGCTGGATAGCGTAATGGCTTCCGGCGTATCGTCTATGATCAGATCGACACCCGTAAGGGTTTCAATCGCACGGATATTGCGACCCTCTCTTCCGATTACACGGCCTTTCATTTCGTCATTGGGTAGGGAGACAACTGAAACGGTGGCCTCTGCCACATGGTCGGCCGCGCAGCGCTGGATGGCGAGCGTGATGTATTCCCTGGCCTTTTTATCGGCCTCTTCTTTAAACCTGGTTTCAATTTCTTTTATTTTCATTGCCGCCTGGTGCGTAACCTCGGATTCGAGGCTTTTGATCAAGTAGTCTTTTGCCTCCTCGACCGAAAATCCCGATATTTTTTCAAGCATTTCCAGATGACTGCGTTTTATGAGCTTTATTTCTTCATGCAAAGCATCGTTTTCGGCTAATTTTCTATTGAGCGCTTCTGTTTTTTTCTCAAGATTGTCGTTCTTCTTGTCTAAATTTTCTTCTTTTTGTTGGAGCCTTCTTTCCTGCTTTTGCAGTTCGGCGCGGCGCTCCCTTACCTCTCGCTCGTACTCGGTTCTGTTTTTGTGGATTTCTTCTTTAGTCTCTAAAAGTGCTTCGCGTTTTTTGTTTTCCGCACTTTTTATCGATTCATTGATAATCCTCTTTGCCTCTTCTTCAGCGCTGAAGATCTCGCGTTCTGATACTTTTTTCCTGTATAAAATGCCCAGAACAAAGGCAATGATAAACACTATCACCAAGGCGATCGCGCCTATTATTATATAGGTGGGACCCATGGGTTCCGGCATACCTCCTGTCATATTCTAGTTGTTTCCATCTTATGAAATATCAAAATTAATCGGATTTTTGTGAAAAATACTAAAAAGCTCCCCTAAAAGCTCCGTAATATTATTCTATTAATTGTAAACCACTTTGCCCCTGCATGTCAAGGACTTTACCTTTTTATTTTTCGAATCCGCCGTCTTGACATCGGTTGGTTTGTCATATAGAATAATCGCGGTTCTTACCGGATAGCTGCTGTGCTTTGCTGTTTTGTTCCGTCCGGTAAAACCGCAATCTGCCCTTGTAGCTCAGTGGATAGAGCACTCGCCTCCTAAG
>LSQX01316487.1_pt1 | contig 29686 bp, 27 predicted proteins | sample 654561 | NCBI WGS metagenome assembly LSQX01 (sample SAMN04489861, study PRJNA283612) | anaerobic digester metagenome | isolation source: 4 biogas reactors fed with cattle manure at either 37C or 55C with and... | place: Denmark: Kongens Lyngby | collected 2014 | reverse complement strand
AGACCTTGGGTCGCGCAGCCTGGGAACGACACTCAACGTCTTTCAGAGTTCTTTGGAGACTATTGACAGCCGAAGATTTCTAATCTGTCCCAAAATCCACCTGCGCCACTTGGAGATCCTGCAGACTCCCTGACAGCACTGATCCCTTCAAGTCTCTTCTCCCCCACGCCGGATTATTCATTTGCCTGCCGGTGTTGACCACAGGTACTATAATCAGACTTCATTCAACAGAGATACGCCCCGGGTCGTGATTTACTCCAGCCGCCGGGGCTCTGAAGGAAATAATCCATGGATATTATTCTTGCCCGGCCCCGAGGATTCTGTGCCGGTGTGGATCGCGCCATCAAGGTGGTCGAACGGGCTCTGGAACGCTATGGTGCTCCCGTGTACGTGCTCAAGCATATTGTCCACAATGCCCATGTGGTGGAACAGTTGCGCAAGCAGGGAGCCGTCTTCGTCAAGACCCTTTCAGAGGTACCCGAAGGTGAGCATTTGCTGTTCAGTGCCCATGGCGTCTCTCCAGCCTGCTGGGAAGAGGCCGAAGACCGGCGTCTCCAGGTCATCGATGCCACCTGTCCCCTCGTTGCCAAAGTACATCAGGAAATCCGCCGTTTTGCCCAGAAAGACTACACAATCCTCTATATCGGTGATGCGGGCCACGATGAAACCCTGGGTGCCATCGGCTGGGCTCCGGAACATATTCAACTGGTTCGCACCAAAAAAGACGCGGAAAGCGTAAGCGTCCCTGATCCTGAGCGGGTGGCCTATATCACCCAGACCACCCTGAGCCTTCTGGACTGCGAAGAGGTGGTGGCGACGCTTCAGGCACGTTTCCCCGCCATCGCCGCTCCGAAAAAACCGGATATCTGCTATGCCACGAGCAACCGTCAGATGGCGGTGGTCTCTCTGGTTCCCGAAGTGGACAAGGTGCTGGTCGTGGGCGATCCGGAGAGTGCCAATTCCTGCCGACTGCGCGACATTGCTCTCAAGCTGGGAAAACCCGCCTACCTCATTCAGGATGCCTCCACCATTGACAAAGAATGGCTTGCAGAGGAAGATACTATCCTGCTCACGTCCGGTGCATCAGCTCCGGATCATCTGGTTCTCGGGGTTATTGAGTTTTTATGGAGTCATTTCAGCTGCAGCGTGGACGAACGAAGCTTCGCAGAGGAAGATGTCCACTTTCAGCTTCCGCCTATCTGAGCACCTGTCTTCAGTCACTGTCAGAAGGTGTGGAAGGCTTGAAGAAATCGATGAGCCGGATAAGCGTTTCCAGCAGACTGAACACGCGGAGAATAATATCCAGAATCTGCAGAACCTGTCCTGGAGCGGGGCGCTTGATCTTGGCAATGTTTTTCATGGTCATGAGCGTGTTTCCTTGAAGGAAGGGTTGTGGGGTTTGTCCGACAGCATCGCTGCAGAACTTGTAATGAAGCCTGTCTTTTTATTCTTTGATAAGGGGCAATACCTTTTTGAATTCGGGCGTTCCCCCCTGACGCAGCAACTCAAAAATGGACATTTCAGTCGTCGTGATTTCAGCGCCTCCACGGGCCAGCCGTTCCAGACCTGCTTTATATTCTCTTTCACGGGTGGAGACCACTGCATCACGGACAACATAAACTTCATAGCCTTCGTCCAAGGCTTCCAAAGCGGTCTGCATCACGCAAATATGGGTCTCCATCCCGATAATGAGCAGTTGCTTGCGACCTGTCTTTTCCAGTGCTTCACGAAAAGCCGTGTTAGCCAGGCAGCTGAATTCAATCTTGGGCTGTCGGGGAGTATCACCGAGAAGCGACAAGAGCTCCTCATTGGTCGCTCCCAGACGATCGGGATACTGCTCTGTAACAAGTATGGGCACTTCCAGAGCCTGCATCACACGAATCAGACGGGAGCATTGCTTCAGATAGTTCCGGCTCACCTTTTCATTCTCAGGCATGAGAACATCCTGAATATCAATAACGAGCAAGACGGTGTTTTCTTTACGCAGCATGACTCTGTTCCTGAGCGTTGGGTTATGGGATCTTATATCTGAGAGAGGAAGGTGCCCGGTCGGCCCGGACAGTGAGAAAAATCAGCGACGGCTTTTCTCCTCCTTGATGGAATTGGCTTTGTAAAAAGTCGCCGGATCTATAATGGCCTGATGTTTCCCTTCGGTCTCAATATCACCATAAGAAACACGGCCTCTGTAGGTACGGTTGGAAATAATGATCGCAATCGCCTGGCGGGACCATCGGTTACCTTTACGCGTCAATATATTGCGATCATGGAGCATATTCACCACTTTGCCCGTACTTTTCAGACGCACATATTCACGGAAAATCATACGGACAACCTCAGCTTCACGATCGTCTATTGCCAGAGAACCACTGCTGTTTTCCAGACGCCTGTATCCGTAAGGAGCCGGTCCCGTTCCATAACGGCCCTGTTGAACAGCCACGCGTTGGCCACGTTTAACCCGTTGCCCATGGCTGCCTCCGGGATGCTGCACCTGATTTGCCGGCAAGAAGCCGGATCCTTTTTCCGAGTGAGAATCCATGACAATTTTCCTGTACGGAAATTCCGAATCGGGCACTGACAGAAGTGCCTCAGCCTTGACTGGTCAGCGTAAAAGACATCCTGAATCCTGTCTTCCAAACGCTCGTGCTGCAAGCCCAAAGCGCAGCAACTATATTCTACGCCATATTCTCAAAAATGTCAAGAGTAAACCTCTTCTTCTCTATTTTCGCGATCAGGAAACAGTTCTCAATTCATGCAGCATCAATATGTTATAAATTTTATATCTCTGAATATCCTAAAAAATAATTCAAAAGTGCTGTCTGAGCAAGAGGCGAATAATAATGAAAAAGCACCATCGCAGGAAAGCGGGAAAAAAGAGACGGTTAAAATGACTCATCCCGATCCAGAAAGCGCCACTGGCCATAGGGAAGCGCATCCAGGCGGACTTTGCCGATGCGAACCCGTTTGAGATTGGTCACTTCCAGGCCGACCAGAGCACACATGCGCCTGATCTGTCTTTTTTTTCCTTCCCGCAACACAAAATGAAGAAGACCCGGTTCAAGTATTTTCACTTTCGCCGGGCGCAAAGCCTGTCTATCCAGTTGCAGGCCATGGTTCAGCAGCCGCAGTGCTCTTTTGGTGATATCGCCGGAAACACGGACCAGATATTCCTTGTCAATGGTTGAATGCTGGCCGATGAGCTCTTTGGCGATACGCCCGTCCTGGGTAAGGACGAGCAGTCCGTGCGAGTCGATATCGAGTCGACCGGCGGGAGCCAGCCCTTGCAAGTGACAAGGCTGTAAAAGAGGAATATCCGGTCTGGGCCGAAAATGGTTTTCCCGTGAAAGCACCTCTATAGCCGCTGTGTATCCATCTTCGGCCTGTCCCGATACGATGCCCACAGGCTTGTTGAAAAGGATGGTCACGGCTTCATTGAGCCATTTCTTTGCCTTCGGATCGAGCGTGATCTCTGAATGGACAGCAACCCGGGTAGCGGGTGTCTCCACTTTTTCGCCATCGAGAAAGACCCAGCCCTCGGCAATGAGTTTTTCCGCTTCCCGACGGGAACACATGCCTCGACGTGCCATAAGCTTGGCGATACGCATGCTTTCCCCATCCTGATGGGTGTCCCTGGATGAATTCATCGCTCAGCCTCCCCTTTCTCTTTTGGTTTCGTCCTCATAAAGTTCAGCCGGTGGCTTTCCCACAACTCCCTCTCCTCTTCAGGACAATATTGAAGAAGAATATCCCAGGCATGCACATCATCAGGCCAGCGGTAGAGGCATTTTCGGGCTGTGGCGTAAAACATTTCCTCATCGCCCAGCCCTTCCATACAATACAGAATCAGTTGATGGACGGAATGGGTATCCAGTCGCCTGGCTGCAGAAATGAGATGGTCCATCGCCCTCTCATACTGTCCTTCCCGCATGAAGGCCGCCGCACAGCTTTCATCCAAAGCAGGGCCATGCCACGGCCAGTAAAAGGCTGCGGCACAGGCTTCTTCCGCTGCAAGCCCGGCTTCCATCCGGTCTTCCGCCCTGCACTTCAGAAAAGAAGGTACGCCAATAACCAGAAGATAGCACAGGGCACTCAGAGGAAGGGCCATAAGAACCCGGGGACGGGAGGAAGAAGCCCGCTCCTCCTCTTCTGTTCCATTGGGATCCAGTGCGAGCAAAAGAAAAGCCAGGGTGTGAGGCGGACTGTGTGTGAAATTATTGACCAGAGCAAAAGCCCCCATGCAAGCCAGCACGGGCAAGGCTGCGGGACGTTGCCGCAGGGTGAGTATCAGAAAGAGCAGCCAGAAAAGGATCCCTGCAAAGCCCGTCTCGGCCAGCCATTCCAATGGTTCCGAATGAGCATGATCCGTATGGAGTTCATTACGAAAATATCTTTCGCCACCCTGTTCCCACAGTGCCTTTCCCTGATAGACGGAACTCCAGCGCGGATAATTGCCCAGACCCACACCCAACCACGGATGGTCACCAATCATCCTTTCAGCTCCCGCCCAGAACCAGAGTCTGGCCGGGCCACCCACATCTTTTTCGCTGAAGCTGCTTCTGATGCGATCATTGAAAAGGACACCGCCCCAGAGCAGAAGAAGGAGGGTTCCCACCGTCGCTACACTCCGGAGCAGCCTTTTCCCCGGGAAAGGCAAGGCTTTGACAGTATCATCCTCTTTTTGCTTCTTAAAATGCCGCAACACAGTCAGAAACACCCACACAGCACCGCCCACCAGAGCAGCCAGCCAGGCGGAGCGCGTTCCTGAAATAATGAGTGCGGCGAGAAGAATCAGCCAGGCGATAACACGAAGAAGGAGGGTCGAAATTTTCCGGGGAGGATCCAGCCGATGAAGTACAGGCAAGAGAATCAAAGCCATAGCCATGTATCCGCCCAGCAGGTTCTGGTTGCCGAAGACGGAATAAGCGGGCTGGCTGTATCCCGGGAAGACAGGAAAAAGAAAAGTCAGAAGCCCCCCATATTGCATAAGCGCGAGAAGGGCAACGAGAAGTGCCGAATAGAGGAGGCTTCCATACAGGAAAAGACGCCCTCCGGGAACGGAAAAAGCGGCTGTGGCCAACCACAGCGCCACGAGATAAAGTTGCCAGCGAACCAGATTTTCCACCACAAAACCCGGCACTTTCGCCACAAAAAAGCCCGTCACAGCCCAGAAAATCAATCCCGCAAGCAAGGGAAAAAGGAAAGGCTGTGCCGGGGCACGAAGGATGCCTGTTTTCCATTGTATGGGTGCGGCAAAAAGAACTCCGAGGAGAAGACAGAGCTCTTTGGCTTCCATGAAGGATGTTGTGCGGAAAGACCAGGCTGCGGCTGTGAGACAGAGCACGGCCCCCCAGATACTTGCCGGGACAAGAGATACAGTGCTGTCATGCTCCGTTACGGTCATGGAAATTTCCTGCAGTGGATCTGTCTGAACACTCGTTAAAAAGCGGGGCCCGATGCGTTTTATGATAGCACATCCGTCGGGCAGATGAATCATGACAATAAAGCGTCTCTCTTCATCACCCGGCTTTTACGGATGCTCCCTTTTCGTCTCTTTTTCTCTGGTGGAAAGGCTGTAACGGCGGATCTCATGGATCCCGGACTCAGCCGCCACTTCCGCATAAACCCAGATCTCTTCATCCACCCAAAGCCAGTCGGAATAGCGCCAGGTATGAGCCGTCTTTGAAGGCGTACTGCTCAGAATCAAGGGGGATTCAACAGTGAGATCCTGTATATGATGAAGATCAAAACTGAAGCCCAGTCCGGTGCCGATGTTATAGACGGGCTCATACCAGTTCACGCTGGCCCCTTCATAAATGAAGAGATAGCCCACCCCCAGAGGAAGCACGGAAGCGGGCCGGACAAAAAAATCATGCCAGTGCTGCAGCTCCATCACAGATTCATAGGGAGAGCCCACAGGCTCCCAGTGTTCACCGTCCTGACTGGTGAAATGATAGATCCGTTCATTCTTCCTCAGATAACCGATGACATGGCAATGCCAGGCTCCTTCGGCATGCAGGATGACAGGGTCTTTATATTCCACAGGGATGATATCGTGTTCATAGCTTTTTTCAAATGGCGCAATGACGACCCGGGCCGTGGAGGCTTTGAACTGATCGGGCGCGGGAGCATCATCAAACTTGATAATGGACCAGGGGCCACCCCGCCAGGGACCACAGGCATACAACTTGGCTGCTCTGCTCTGAGGATCCTGCAACAGGGCTGGCCGTTCAAATCCGGGGATGGGCACTTCTTCCCGCTTTATTGAATGCACTTTTTCAAACTGGATGCCGTCCTCACTTTTCAGAATCCGGATTTCGTAGCCTCTTGTACCCCGGGCGTCCGTGGCATTGCGCATGCGGCAAGCCATCCAGAAAACACCGGCATCGTCACGATACACGGAAGGTGCCCCGGCCCACCAACCTGCTTCCAGAGTATCGGGCTGCAGGATCAGATCATATTCTTCAAAGTGGCTGGGGATGTTTCCGAAGACTTCCGCGACTCCGGGTGTGATTCCGGCAAAGTTCTGAGGGATTTCGGCGGGAAGAGAGAGGATCAGCAACAGACTGAAGACCATGGATACATCTCCTTTATGATGGGGAATCCGGAAGATCGGGTATCAGGGACTCTCAGGAAGAAGGCCTCAGTTTGTGTAAAAGCGTTCGATGGCTGCTGTGATCTCATCGCTCGTGGCCACAGCGGGCTCCACAATCAGTCCCGTGGCGAGTTCAATGTTTTCGATGGCAATCAGATCCAGAGGATTTTCCATGGCCAGTTGCAGGCGATCTCCTTCTTTCTGCAAGGGGAGACTCCGGTGGTTCTTGATGAGATGGGGCGGAACAAGACGGATGGCTTCCGTACTGGCGCGGTTCTCCAGCTTGTCCACAAAAGGCAGATGCAATTGGGCCGCCAGTGCCGCCGCAATGACTTCCGCCGTCGCATAACCCAGCTCAATAAAGACGGTTCCGATACGACGCTTGAAACCGGAAGCCTTGAATCGCAGTGCTTCTTCCAGCTGTTCAGGAGTGACCACACCGGCCTCGCACAGAATTTCACCGAAAAGCTTGCGCTGTGTGGTAGGGGTAAAAGTGAAAGTCTTTTCTTCCGCAGGAGGCACGGTGCTCTGCAAGCTTTCCGTTGGCTGGGGCCGGGATGGCTGGGCTGTTGTGGCCGCAGGTGCCCGCCCGGAAATAGCCATTTGCGCATGAAGACGCACAATAGCGGCTCTTTCGTTTTGCAACGCCTCTTCACTCTTTTTCAACTGGTCGCGCAACTCGCTCAGCTCTTCACGCTGCTGCTGATAATTTTCCAGCTGATCCAGAAGAAGCTTGGTTTGGACTTCATATTTGTCACTGCTCTCCGCGGCCTGCTGCAATGCTTCTTCCAGCCCGGCAATATGCTTGTCCTTGTCCTCCAGGGCATGGAGCGACTCTTCCACCTTCTGACGCATGGTGGTGAAGGAGTCAATCTCAGCGCTGAGTCGGATGACCTCCTCTTCCTTTTCTTTCAAAAGAAGCTGCTGTTTTTCCTGCTCCTCTTTCAATCGCACAATTTCTTCCATGAAGGCATGATGATTCGCCCGCAGCAGTTCGAGTTCTTCGTTGCCTGTGTCCCGGGCTTCCTGAAGCTTTGTCAATTCCTCTTGACTGCTGAGTAATTCAGCTTCCTGCTTTTCCAGAGCAGCATCTTTATCATGAATGAAGGATTCCTGCTCCTGAAGCTTCTCCTCTTGTGCGGCAAGATTCTCCTCCTGGCTGCGGATGGTGTCCTCCAACTCCTGAATCGCCTTTTCTCTGGCGTCCAGCTCCTCCTGTTTCTGCGCACTGCTTTCTTTCAGCGCTTCATAATCAGCCAGCTTTTCAGCCAGAGCATTACGGTCGGCCACTGCAGCCGTGAGTGTTTCAATCTCAGCCTTCAACAGTGATTCTCTGGATTCAGCCGCATCACGCTCCGTGGCAAAGACAGCCTGTTGCTCTTCCATGGTGGAGGCTGTCTCTTTGGCGGAAGCCTCTTCACGGCGGACAAACATGAGCTTTATCTTCTCAAGACCTTCAACGATGTTCGCAATGGAATGGGTACGCTGCTGATCCAGTTCATCCAGGGCCGCATTGACTTTTTCAAGAGCATGTTTCGCCTGAGCATCCATGAGCAACTCCTTTATCTCGGCGGACACAGGAACCCGTTCAGCCCTTCTCTCCAGGCTTTCACGCCTCCTGCACCCTTATGGCATTATACCGAAGTGCGGGGCGGTCCGCAAGGGTTTTTCCTGTCACAAACCCGGTTTTGTCAGCCACTTTTATTTTTTCGGGCGGGAATGAATGCTCCGTCCGTAATAATCTTCCGCTGCTTCCCAGAGAGCTTCGCTCAAGGTGGGATGGGTATGAACCGTAGAGGCGATTTCTTCCAGGGTCCCTTCTATGCGCATGGCCAGCGCACCGATGGCGATCATTTCGCCCGCTTCGGGACCGAGGATGTGAACACCCAGAATTTCATCTGTGGATGCATCGCCGATGAGTTTGACCATCCCTTCCGCAGAGCCGATCGTATGAGCGCGACCGTTACCGGCGAAGAGGAATCGGCCCGTCTTCACCGTATAGCCCTGCTCTTCGGCCTCTTCTTCGGTCAGACCCACGCTGGCGAGTTCGGGCGAACTGAAGTTACAGGCGGGCAATACCCGGTAATCCATGGTTGCGGAGCCTCCACTGCAGTTTGTCGCTGCAACAATGCCTTCCGCCGAAGCACCATGAGCCAGCCAGGTCCGGTCGATGACATCGCCAATGGCATAAATACCGGGGATGGGCGTTTCCATCCTGTCATTCACAGGGATGCCGCCCCGTTTGCCCAGTTCCAGTTTGAGGGGACTTTCCGAGACGATTTCAGAATTGCATTGCAGGCCGACAGCCACAAGCACCAATTCCGCTTCCACAGTTCCGGCTTTTTTCCCGTCAAGATGAACCACCACGGAAGACTCTTTTTTCTCTATCTTCGAAACGGAGGTCTCCGTACGGACATCCACTTTTTTCTTCTTCAGTATACGCTCAAGCAGCTTCGCCGGCTCAGCATCACTCCGGGGAAGAATGGTGGGCATCATTTCCACCAGAGTCACCTTCGATCCGAAGGCATTCCAGATGCAGGAGAATTCAGTACCCAGCGCACCGGCTCCGATGACAACAACACTCTCGGGAACCCGATCCAGGTTCAGCGCATCCGTGCTGCCTATGACAAGTTTGCCATCAAATTCCAGACCGGGCAACTGGGCCGGTCGGCCGCCTGTGGCGATGATGGTGTTTTTCGCTGTGAGGATTTCGCCATTCACTTCCACCTGGCCCGCAGCGGGTAAAGAGGCCTTGCCTTCATACAGATCAATGCCATTGGCTTTCAACAGAGCCGCAATGCCGCCCGTATTCAGGCCGATGACCGTTTCTTTGCGCTTGAGCAGCTTCGGAATATTCACACGCACATCGCTGACTTCAATACCGAATTCCTCCGCATTCTGCAGCTTGCGGTAGAGCTCCGCCGTATGGATGAGCGTTTTCGTGGGGATACAGCCTTCGTTCAGGCACACGCCCCCGAGGTTTCTGTATTCCACCACGGCTGTTTTCGCACCACGCTGTGCGGCTCGGATGGCCGCCACATAACCGCCGGGGCCTGCACCAATCACAACAAGATCATACTGTTTCATCGTTATACTCCCGGGACCGGCTTTATCAAAAAGCGCCCTCTTCGAGAATGGATTTCAAATGACTCATGAACTGCGCCGCAACGGCACCATCGATCATACGATGATCGCTGGAGAGGGTCAGCTTCATGACAGGACGGATATGGATGCCGCCATCAATGACCACAACCCGGTCTTTCATCTGGCCCACAGCAAGAATCGCGCTGTCAGGCTGGTTGATGATAGCGGTAAACTGATCTACACCGAAGGCACCCAGATTGGACACGGTGAAGGTATTGCCCTCGTAATCATCAGGGAGCAGCTTGCCTCCCTGCGCCTTCGCAGCCAGGTCACGGGCTTCCGTCGCCAGGCCTTCCAGAGACAGCAGATGGGCATTGCGGATGACGGGAACAATAAGCCCCGCCGGAAGCGCCACGGCCATGCCCAGATTCACTGATCCCTGCTCTTCAATGAAATCACCGCACCAGCGGGCGTTGACAGCGGGAAAACTTCTCAAAGCTTTGGCCGTCGCGAAGAGAACCAGATCATTGTAGGACACTCTGAAGCCCTGATTGGCTGCACGGAAGGCTTTGACTGCGCTCATATCCACTTCCACGGTTATGTAATAATGGGGCGCTGAAAACTTGCTCGAAGACATGCGCTCGGCAATGATACGGCGCATGGGAGTCAGCGGGAGGGCCCGAACGCCTTCCCCCCCTTCTCCACAGGAACAGGGCTGGACGCCTCCGTCGAGTGTACGGGAAACATCAGCCTTGGTGATCTTCCCGCCGATGCCCGTACCGCTCACTGTTGTCAGAGGCAGGCCCGCATTCTCAGCCATACGCCGTGCTGTGGGCGTCACTTTCACGGCGGCCACAGCCAGGACATCCTGCTCCATAACCCGACCGCCCACGCCCGAGCCGCTCAGCTTTTCAGGATCAATACCCCGTGTCAACGCTGTTTTCCTGGCTCTGGGAGAGACGGCGTTTTTACCGGAGGCCCGGGGAGACACTGCAGGCGCAGGGGTCGCCGCCGGGGCTGGTGTGGAAACAGCCACTGGAGCAGCTGAGGGCGCCGACACTTGTGTAGCCGACGGGACTGGCGCGCTGTAATGCCCGGGAATGGCCTCATCGGCTTCACCCACGAGAGCGACCACCGTCAGGACGGGCACTTCCACCCATTCAGGAACGAGAATCTTCCGCAGAATACCGGAGGCCGTGCTCTCACACTCCACTTCCGCCTTATCTGTTTGTATGGAAAAGAGGGGCTCGCCCGTGGAAACCGGATCCCCTTCTTTTTTGAACCATTTCACAATCTCCGCTTCTTCCACGGAGTTACCCATTTTCGGGAGCAGAATTTCATGCATGAACATTTATCCTTCAATTGAAAAATTGGCTGTGTAAAAATATTTTTTGATCAAAAGTGCAGCCACAGAGTCGGGATCCAGGCCGCAAACCTCCTGGAGCACCGCATCCAAACCGGATGCCTGCATGCGGGCTCGCAACACTTCCGCAAGGGGATCCGAAGCTTCAGTATAAGCCAGAGCACGGGCTGTTACAAAGGCAATATACTCCCCTTCAGTTCCCTGATCCAGGCAAAGACGCAAAGCGCCGACAAGACGGTCATCCCGGCCCAGCTTTCGCAACGGATCCCGGGCGACTCGCTCCACCTGATCGGCCAGTGCACGGTTATGATAACGCCGGATCAGATCCAGACGATGCGCTTCCAGATCGTCCGCATCCAGATCGTGCTTCTTCACCAGAGCACGGCTGCTTTCCAGACCGGCGCCCTCCACAACATGGCATATTTCCGGATCGCGGATGGCTTCCCAGATATAGGTATATCCGTGATCATGACCCAGATAGGCCGTTGCCGCATGGGTCAGGTTGTGAACAAAGAGCTTCCGTTCCACATAGCCCTTGAAATTTCCCGTCGGCAACAGATGATGGATCACGGGAAGTGCCCCCCGGAAAGCACCCCGATCCACTGGCAATTCGCAATAAGGTTCCACAGCCACAGCAAGGATGTCCTCCGCCTGCTGCGCCGCTGTGCGCGTAGGAACCATGCGGCCTATGCTCGCCTCCACAAAGCCCACTTTCTCTTCAAGTATGTCATGCCATTCCGGCGCAAGATGAGTACGGACCAGCCCGCGCATCAACGCTTCGCCGTCATGAAGGTTTTCGCAGAGAATGATATCCAGAGGTGGGGCATCAGGATCAGAAAAACGCAGGGGAATGGCCGCCGCAATGACCGGTGCAATATGCGGCAGGGCATGCATGCCCACGGCTGTGGAGGCTATGGCGGCCTCGGCCAGAACAGAAGCAGCTCCGTCACGATCAGAAGCATGGACAGCACGGACAGCGCCAATGGTCAAACGCTCGGAACCCTCGTCAGAAACAAGATCCAGCGGATAACAGCCCCGGGCGTTCAACGCATCCACCACCTCGGAAACCACATCAATAAAAACGGTGGCATACCCGCTCTCAAAGTACAACTGACCGAGAAAACCACGGCCTATATTACCGGCACCAAAATGAACGGCTTGTGGAAGCAACATACTATCCTTGTGCTGAGGGAAAAAGGGATACACAGGCGAAGAACAGCCCGGACGTCTGCAGCATGAGAACAAACACCAGTATAACAATTTCACCGGCAGCCATGAAAATCAGGGCGGATTTTATTTCACCACGGAGGCAAAGAGGACCACCGCGCAGCACAGCCGCAACCGGATGATGCTTTTTTCTAACCACGAAGTCAGGTCGGACAGGTCTGTTCACTAAGAAAGAAGAGGAGAAGGGCTGATGTCTTTCCAATACCCATCAGAACCGTCAAGAGAACACTCTCGCCTGCGTCATTCTTGCGAAAGCAGGAATCTTATTGCGACATGAGGACTTGAATATACGCAAAATTCCTGCTCTCGCAGGAATGATGCAGGCGCCGGCCAGTCTTTTCAATATGTTCACATAAAAGGATTTATGTGGCTTCTTGAGTAAACCACTTCGAAAAAATAATGGAAGTTGACAGGTAGTAACACAAAGTCAGGTCGGGTGCGAAGGAATAAAAGAGAAAGACTTTTTCCTTTTTGGAGACTATATAATGGACGAGGCTCTCTTATCTGTCCGACGACATGCCCGCACTCCTCGCAGACCCGACCGATCCGACCGACTCCCGGAGACTGTTGATGCCTTCGAGTATCTTAAATCCTCCCACCCCATCACGCTCCCGTCTTCCCCAGTCTGCTGCTTTTCAAGGTCAAAGGGCCTGTCAACACCATATAATACAAACGATCAGTATGCTGTACACTTGAAAAGTGCGGTTCAAACATTACAATAATTTCTTTCTCTCTGCGGGAATCTGTATAATGGCAATGAAAAATCGGCCTTTTAAAAAGACCCTTGAAGTGGAGACAGGATAGTGTCACAAGTATCCGAACCGGAACACAGGATTATTGCCGACCGGTATATTGTCCGGCAAAAGCTTGGGCGAGGAGGCATGGGTGCCGTCTATCTTGTGCAGGACAAGCAAACAGGGAAGCTTGTGGCGCTGAAAATGCTCCACGACAAATATGCCAACAGCAAGCATGCCATCGCCCGCTTTATCCGGGAAGTGAATACCTCACGACGGCTCAACCATCCGGGTATCGTGAAAGTTTACGAAGCGAGCAAGTGGAATAATACGCTCTTTTATACCATGGAGTACATTGAGGGGAGATCGCTGCGGCGGTGGTTGCAGGCCCGGCATCGTCTCGAATTCAATTCAGTGGTACGTGTGCTCTGTCTGGTGGCTGATGCCTTGACCCATGCTCATCAGATCACCATCCACCGTGACCTGTCTCCCGAGAATATCATGGTCCTTCCCAATGGCTCCATCCGTCTGTTGGATTTCGGGCTTGCCAAGCTGGATGATCAGTTTAAAGGCTTGACCGTGGTAGGTGCCAATCTGGGCAAAATCCATTATATGGCGCCGGAGCAGCAGTTGAATCCGGCTGGCGTGGATTACAGAGCGGACATTTTTTCTCTCGGCGTCATGTTTTATGAACTGCTTTGCGGACGCTCGCCCCAGTCGGGATATAAAATCACGGAGATCCGGCCTGAACTGCCGCCGGAATGCAATGCCTTCGTGGAAAAAGCAACCCATCCCGATCCCAATCTCCGCTATCAGTCGGCTCAGGAATTTCGCCAAGCCCTGTTGAGTCTCTATCATATCTCAGAAGCCAGGCGTCAACGGACTGTTCAGAAACCGGCGAGCTTCATGGATAAGGTCAAAGCTTTCTTCCAGAATCTCCTGCCGCAACGTGGCAAAGCGCGCCAACCTCAAAAGAGGCGCAGGAGATAAGATGAATCGTCTGTCTTTGATGACGAGCCTTTCCTTCGGGCTCATGCTCTTTCTTTGTCTGATGTCATCACCCCTCGGCTGGGCTGAGAGCGATGAGATTACGGATCATTACAGGCGGATGATGATCTATCATGAATATATGGACGGCAACGTGCCGGAAGGGGCTGTGGTTTTTATCGGCGACAGTATCACCCAGGGACTTTGTGTATCTGCTGTAGCTCCTCTGGCCATTAATTACGGTATTGGCAGTGACACGACCTATGGGGTATTGAAACGGCTTCCCAAATACAAATCACTGGAACGCTGTGGAGCTGTGGTCTTCGCCATAGGCGTAAATGATCTTTCACGACGCAACAACAAAGAAATTGTGAGCCAGTGGCAAGAGATCATGGAGCGCATCCCGGCCGGTACTCCCGCCGTCTTCAGTGGAATTCTTCCCATGGATCCTGTTTCTCAAGGGCGTACGAGCAACTCCAATGAACGTATTCTGGAGTTGAATGCCACACTGGCTGAACTCTGTGCGGAAAAGAATCATGTTTTTGTGAATGCCGGACCGCTCATCACAAATGAGGAGGGAAATCTGGATTCGGCATATCATACGGGCGATGGCGTTCATCTGAACACGGCCGGTTACGAAAAGTGGATCGCTGTTCTTCGTGAGGGTCTGGAAAAGATCATCCCCAGCGCTGCATAGCTGCAACCAATTGTTCTTTCTCCACAGAAGCACAGAATCCAGAGGTCGGGGCGTGCCCATTCAGTCCGCCTGGTTCCCCCTGTCCACGGACCCCGCATCAATTCCCTGACACCCGCCCCGGCTGTCAAGCCTCGTTCTTTTAGCGTCCTTTTCCAAAAAGATGGAGTATAATAAGACTGTCCCTGTACTTATGGTCTTTGCTCATTAAAAAAGGAGGATTCCGTCATGTCCGATGATCTGCAGGCAAGATTTGAGTTGGCAAGCCGTGAAGTCACTGAGCTCTCTGAAGCTCCGGACAGTTCTGTACAACTTCAGTTGTATGGGTTATTCAAACAGGGCAGTACCGGCGACTGCGAAGGGGAACGGCCGGGCATGCTGGATTTTATCAAACGTGCCAAATTTGATTCCTGGGCCGTCCACAAAGGGATGTCGCAGGATGAAGCCAAAGAACAATATATCGCTCTGGTGGAAGAGCTGAAAGCAGCGGACAAGTAAGGAAGAATCCAGTCTTTTTCCGCTATGAAGAAGAGAGATGAGGGACTATTAAAACTATACACTTCCTCGGTAGGGGCGAAAAATCTTTCGCCCGTTTTTGCATTCGGGTGCACCAAAGTCAATGAGCTGTTTATGGTCTATACAGTTTTCGGGCGAAAGATTTTTCGCCCCTGCCGAGGGAGTGCTCAACGCGTAATCAAGTCTTTTATTTAAAGCTTTACGACATACTCGCATCCCTCCAAGATTCGTCGATGATCTCCTCTTTGTCGACTGCGGACCGCCCCTCCCCCGCCCCTCATCAGAGTTTTTATTTTATCGCACTTTCTTTCCGTGGTATCATTGTAGGGGTGACCATCATAAGGTCACAGCAGCTCTGAAAGGAAATGCCATGTTGACAACTTTTTCCCGACTTACAATACTCCTGGCTGTATGGATGCCGGTATTCACAGTTGTTGCTTTCGCACAGGAGGCGAACACACAACTCCCTGACGATTCGCTTTTGAACAGCGTGACTGTGAACGATATTCTGGAGGCTGTGAAAGGACCTGTCATCGAAACATTCACAGGACGGCTGGAGACTTTTGAGAGTGGCGATGTGGTGGTACTGCTCAAGAATGGTGCTCCTCTTACAGTTCGTTTGTATGGCATCGATTGTCCCGAAGAAGGTCAACCCTTTTATGAGGCCGCGATGAAATACGGACAGGAAACTTTCGGCGGGAGTCAGGTGGAGGCAAATGTGGTGGCCCGTGACAACCACGATCTGCCCGTGGCATTCATCCTGAACACGGATCGGAAAAGCCTCAATCATGAACTGGCCGCCCAGGGTCTCGCCTGGTGGGATGAGCGTAATGCCCCGAAAGACGGTCTGCTCCGGCGACTGAGTGCGGAGGCTGTGGTGAACGAACGGGCCATTTTCTCCGACCCGACACCTCTGGCACCCTGGGACTACAGACCGAGTCAGGAAATAGAAGACTTTTTTTATACGTTAGAAGAAGTAAAAGAGACAGCACCGGCGGCACGTGCCCCCCGTGCTTCAGAGAAAGATGATGAAAAAACTCTGAGCATGAAGGGGGATATGGTGGAAAGCACTCCACGTTCCGCACCGGTACAGCTGCAGAAGATGGATGAAAAGATTGATGCCGGTGCGTTGATGATGCGTCATGCGCCCCGTATCGCCAAAAACAGTTCCGGTCAGCCTATAGGTCTGACAGCGACAGACATCAGCGCCATCCCCTATGCAGCACAGCTGGGCTTTCAAAATGGAGATGTCATCTCCCGTGTGAATGGCATCGCCATTGAAAGTGAGGCTCAGATCTGGAGTCTGATCCCTCAATTTCAAAATGTAAAACGATTCCAGGTGGAGGTGATCCGGAACGGTCAAGCCATGACCATTCCGATCTCCATCCCCTGATTGCTGGCTTGGATTCATTCTTTGTCAGCGTGATATAGTGGTGGTAGTGTGTGCGTGTGTGCCTGGATATCTCTCAGCCGGGCGGTTTTTGTGTTCCCTTTCTTCATCTCTTTTCGCAAGAGAACTTTATCGGGAGCATATTTTACAGCAGGATCGTATTCTATGAATAACTCTTCAGTTGCAACGGCGGAAAAAAAAGAGACCGCCTTATATCGTATGCGTCATTCCCTGTCCCATTTACTGGCTGCGGCCGTATTGGAAATAAGACCTGATGCCAAGCTGGCTTTCGGTCCCCCTGTGGAAAACGGCTTTTACTATGACTTTGATTTCGGGGATACACCCATAGGCGAGGCGGATCTGACCGATATTGAAAATCGGATGAATGCGCTCATTAAAAAAAGAATCCCCTTTGTCCGTTCAGAAATGCCTTTGGATGAGGCGCTGGCTCACCTGGAAAAGGGTGGCGAAGTCTACAAGATGGAATATGCCCGGGAACTGGAAGAAAAAGGATTCGCCGAAAATGGCAATATTTCTTTTTATACCATGGGCGATTTCATCGACATGTGCGAAGGCCCTCACCTGGAACATACAGGTGAGGTACCCAAAAAATCTTTCAAGCTGGATCGTATTTCCGGAAGCTACTGGCGTGGTGATGAGACACGGCCCATGCTCACGCGTATTTACGGGCTCGCCTTTGAATCCGGCGCAGAATTGAAAGAATATCTGGAAATGCGGAAACGCGCCATGGAACGGGACCACCGCAAACTGGGCGATGAACTGGACCTTTTCATCCAGGATCCCGAGGTGGGTGTGGGCCTTCCTTTGTGGATGCCCAATGGAACGATTATCCGGGACGAACTGGAGAAATGGGCCCGTGAAACGGAATTTCTCGGAGGATACCAGCGGGTCTCCACTCCCAGTGTGACGCGCAAGGAACTCTACATCCGCTCCGGCCATGTGCCTTATTACGAAGACAGCATGTATCCTTCCATGCCCGTTGATGAACACGACGATTATTATCTGCGGCCCATGTGCTGTCCCCATCATCACAAGATTTATGCTTCCCGTCTGCGGAGCTACCGTGAACTGCCCGTGCGGCTCTGTGAATATGGTGATGTATTCCGCTATGAAAAACACGGATCTCTCTCCGGTCTGCTCCGGGTTCGTGCCATGTGCATGAATGATGCGCATATTTACTGTACGCCTGAGCAGGTGGAAGAGGAATTCCGGGCTGTCATCGATATGTACCTCATGTACTATGGACATTTGCGCATGGGTAATTTCCGGGTCCGTCTGTCTCTCCATGACAAGAGCAGCGACAAATTTGTGGACAACTATGAAGAATGGGAACGGACGGAAGCCATCGTCCGGAATGTGCTGGATAATCTGGGAGTCACCTACGAAGAAGAAAGCGGCGAAGCGGCTTTCTACGGACCCAAAGTGGATATTCAGGTGAAGAATCTCATGGGCCGTGAAGAAACCGTCTCCACCTGTCAGCTCGACTTTGTCATGCCTGAGCGTTTCGATCTCACCTACGTCGATGCCCAGGGAGAAAAACAGCGGCCCTTTATTCTGCATCGTGCCCCCCTCAGCACCCACGAGCGCATGATCTCCTTCCTCATCGAACTCTACGGCGGCGCTTTCCCCACCTGGATGGCACCGGAACAGGTCCGTCTGGTTCCTGTCAATGATGAAGTCATGCCCTACGCGCAGGAGCTTGAGGAGAAACTTCGCAATGCTTTCGTCCGTGCGGAGATTGATACGAGCAGCGAAAGCTTCAACAAGAAGATCCGCAATGCCATCACCCGGAAAATCCCGAATATCTGGATTCTGGGCAAGCAGGAACAGGAAAGCGGGAGTGTCACCTGGCGGCGATATGCCGTGAAAGAACAGCAGTCCGTCTCTTTCGACCGGGCATTGGAAGCTCTGGAAACACTCCGTGACAAACGGATGATGGATAATTTCGCTGACGTTGATCTGCCGCTCTGAGTCGCTTTCCGTCAGCCTTGAACATAGCCTGATTCGGGCAGGCCCGTGGTACGCATATATGCCACGGCCTGCCCTATTTCTTTGAGCAGAGCCTCGGCATTGGCCGTCTTGTGTTCAAAGTGCAGCGAGATGGGTCCGCTGAAATCAGCTTCCTCCCGGAGCAGCGCGAGAAAAGCCGGTACATTCAGCACACCTTTGCCCAGAGAAGTCCATTGAGGATAATTGCCTGTAAAGGTGAAATCTTTGAGGGAGACCATATGCACCCGGGGCGCCAGGAGCCGGGCTGCAATACGCCAGTTCCCCAGAGGGCTTTCCACGAGGGCATGGGCCGCATCAAGATTGGAGCCCAGGCTCATCGGCTGGTTGTCTTCAAAGATCTGATACAAATCCCACATGGGAGCACCCACGTTATTGATCCCTGAATGGTTATGGTAGCCCATCCGCATACCGTGCACCTCGGCGATGTGCGCCATGGCACGCAGTTCCTCACTGATACTTTTGAGCTGAGACTGAATCGCTTCCCCTCTTCTGTATTTATGATTGCCGATGCGCATGAAAGAAATACCGCATTGCGCAGCCGTTGCGACCACTTCAGAGAATCCCGGATCGCTGCTGCTGCAGAACAGGGTTGTGATCATGGGCACTTCCAACCCTTCCGCGCGGATCTGATCGACAGCCAGAGGCAATGCTTCCACCACTTCTTCCGTGGCAACATGTCCCCCATCCCGCACGGTCAGGTCTATGCCATCAAGACCCAGAGAACGGCATGCTTTCGCCATCTCAGGGACACTCATGAATTGCAGATGTTTGGAAAATATGCACAGGGGCGGTCGGGTATTTTTTGAGGGTTTCTTTTCCGAAGAAACGGCTCCGCAGAAGGCGTTGGGTGCCAGAGTTGCCAGGGTCATTGAACCGAGAAAGTAACGGCGATCCATAGCGCTCATGAAATTTCCTTTCTTCTTTTTTATAAGCTGTTTTTCATTGTAACATGCCTCCTTTTATTTCCAAAAGAAAAGATTATTCAATTATTTTTGGATATTTGACTTAAGTCAAGGTATTTCTTTTTTTAAGAAGCTATACTGTGATCATCAACAGGGGCAAAACAGTTAAAAAGGAAGCTATCATGGCAATCAGACAGATCATTAAAATTGACGAAGACAAATGCGACGGCTGCGGTCTGTGCATTGTGGACTGTGAAGAAGGTGCTCTGGCCATTGTGGATGGAAAAGCAAAGCTGGTGAAAGACAGTTATTGTGATGGTCTGGGCGCATGTATCGGAAGCTGTCCCACAGGCGCACTGACCATTGAAGTGCGTGAAGCGGACGAATTCTGTCTGCCTCCTGATCATCCTGCAGCACAATCGGCGGCTGCGGCCGTTGCGGCGGCCGCTGCGACTGCTGCTGCAACGCCTCCGGCTTCAGGCTGTCCCAGTGGTGGAACCGGTACGCGCATGCCGGCATTTTCAGGGGGATGTCCCGGTGCGGCCTCCCGACAGTTTCAGGCGGCTCCTGCACCGGCTCCGGCGCCGGCAACTGCGGCCTCTCCGCAGACAGCTGCACACAGCCCTTCCGCTTTGACGCACTGGCCTGTTCAGTTGCATCTTGTCAACTTCAACGCACCGCAGTTTCAGCAGCGGGAAATCCTGATCGCCGCCGACTGCAGTGCTTTCGCCTGCGGCGCTTTTCATCCCAGACTGCTTCAGGGGAAAGCCCTGGCCATTGCCTGCCCGAAGCTGGATGATCCCACAGGCTATATGGAAAAACTTGTGGCCATGTTCCAGAACACAGGCTCGCCGAAAGTCACGGTAATCCGCATGGAAGTGCCCTGCTGCCGTGGTATCACCCAATGGGTCGTTTCGGCCCGCGAACAGGCTGGCGGCAATACGCCCATCGAAGAAATCGTCATGGGCGTTGAAGGCGATCTCTTGAGCCGAAATACCTATTAAGTCTTGATTTAGTGTATCCTATATGTCCTTGGTTAAAACTTTAGGCAACCTGTTTAGAGGAGAAAAACAATGTCGATGTTCTGTTATCAATGCGAGCAAACCGCACGCTCCACCGGATGTACCGCCCATGGTGTATGCGGAAAAGATCCGGAAACTGCAGCTCTTCAGGATCTGCTTGTGTATCTGGCGAAAGGCATCAGCCAATATGCCGACAAACTGCGTGGATCCGGGGTCAAAACCCCCAAGGCTGATCATTATGTGATTAAAGCGCTCTTCACCACGGTCACCAACGTGAATTTTGATCCCGAGACACTGGCCACTCTGATCTCCGCAGGCGTAGACATTCGCAATGAATTGCGTGAATCCTGCAAGACCATGGATTGCATCAATGAACTGACGGGACCGGCTGTCTTTGAAATTGCTGAGAGCACCGACGAAATGATCCGTCAGGGCGAGACAATCGGCATTGAAGGCCGTCTTCAGAAGTTCGGCTCAGACGCAGCCGGTCTGCAGGAGCTTATTCTCTACGGATTGAAAGGTATGGCTGCTTACGTTGATCATGCCTGTATTCTGGGCGTTGAAGACGACGACATCTACGCCTTCACCCACGAAACCATGGCTTTTCTGGCTGATGAAGTGGATGATGTGGACGCTCTTGTCGGCCGTGCACTGGCTGTAGGCGAAACGAACCTGAGTGCCATGGAAAAACTGGATGCAGCCAATACAGGCGCTTATGGTCATCCTGAGCCGACCCGTGTCCGTGTGACGCCCGTCAAAGGAAAATGCATTCTTGTCTCCGGTCATGATCTGAAAGATCTGGATGCACTCCTTCAGCAGACGGAAGGTAAGGGAATCAATGTCTATACGCATGGTGAGATGCTTCCCTGTCTGGCTTATCCCGGATTGAAAAAATACAGCCATCTCGTGGGCAACTACGGTGGTGCCTGGCAGGATCAGGCCAAAGAATTTGATGCTTTCCCGGGCTCCATCCTCATGACCACCAACTGCATTCAGCGGCCCAGACAGAGCTATCAGAGCCGGATCTTCACAACAGGTCTGGTACAGTGGCCCGGCGTTGAGCATGTGACCAACGACGATTTCAGCGCTGTCATTGATGCGGCACTGGAAGCGGAAGGTTTCGCGGAAGACGGACCCGAGCAGTACATCACCGTCGGTTTCGGTCATAATGCGGTCATGAATGTTGCCGACAAAGTTATCGAGGCTGTGAAAGCCGGTCAGATCCGTCGCTTCTTCCTCATCGGCGGGTGCGACGGTGCCAAATCCGGCCGTGATTACTATACTGATCTGGCCACAAGCGTTCCTGATGACTGTGTGATCATGACGCTTGCCTGTGGTAAATATCGCTTCAACAAACTTGAGTTCGGTGATATCGGCGGTATCCCCCGGCTTCTGGATATCGGACAGTGCAATGATGCTTACAGTGCCATTCAGATCGCTGTGGCTCTGGCCAATGCCTTTGAATGCGGCGTCAATGATCTGCCTCTGTCCATCGTCCTCAGCTGGTATGAGCAGAAAGCCGTTGCCATTCTGTTGACCCTCCTTCATCTGGGTCTGCAGGGCATGCGCATCGGACCTTCTCTGCCGGCCTTTGTGGGACCCAATGTCCTCGATGTGCTTGTCAAAAACTTCGGGTTGACTCCCATTGACACGCCCGCAGGTGATCTGGCCGCCATGCTTGGCTGAGAATCGAAGCGTTAATCAGGACACTATGAATAAATGAGTTCTTTTCACGCAGCTGAATATTATGAACTGTTGGGAAATCGTGGCGGGCGTCTTGAGCGGGAAGGTCCCTTCCTCCTTGAGGCGCTCGCCGGCGCCCCTTCCTCACGGGTGGTGGATCTGGCGAGCGGGCTGGGACTCCATGCCCATTATCTGGCGGAGCAGGGTGCTGAGGTGGATGCTCTGGACTTGAGCAGCGGCATGACAGACCATGCGCAGAAACAGCGCCCCCATGCCCGGATCAATTACAGAGTAGCGGACATGCGCCACCCTCAGGGCGGTCCCTACGGACTTGCCCTTTGTCTGGGAAATTCCTTGTGTCTTCTTGAGGGCAAAGATGACCTGAAGCTATTTTTTCAGGGGGTGGCGGAGGTATTGCAGCCCGGCGGCCTGTTGATCACGCAGACGCTGAATTATGACAAGCCCGTCATGAAAAAGTCCCGTATCCGTGTGGAGCAGGAGAGCCGGGACAACATGCAGCTGGTGGCTGTGAAGACTTTCCAGCCCGAGGCAACGCGGACCCGTCTGACCATTCATTATTATGAGGCGACGCCGGAGCTGCTCCGGGAAAGCCGGGAAGAGTCATTGTTGCAGCATTGGACGGCGGAGGAACTGATCAACTGTGCAACTGAGGCTGGAATGAAAGTGGAATCCAGCCGGGGCGCCTATGATGGGGCACCTCTGACACCGGATTCCACTGATATTATTTTTCTTTTTCGCAAAGAGCAGTAAAGCGTTTTCGTCGTCAGTCTGCTTTGCCCTGGTTCGCTACGGCTTCGGCCGCTTTGCGGATGGCTTCGGGATCACCCAGATAGCGATGGCCCAGAGGTTTGAGGTTCTCATCAAGATCATAGACCAGCGGAATTCCCGTGGGAATATTCAGACTCAGAATATCCTGTTCGGAAATGCCGTCCAGATATTTGACGAGTGCACGGAGGCTGTTGCCGTGGGCGACGATGAGAACACGCTTGCCGGCTTTGACCTGAGGAGCAATCTCTGATTCCCAGTAAGGAATGAAGCGGGCCACTGTTTCTTTCAGACTTTCCGTAAGCGGAACCTGATCGGCTGTCAATCCTGCATAACGCCGGTCATGAGCCGCATTTCTTTCATCCGTCGCTTCGAGGGGCGGCGGCGTAATATCATAGGAACGACGCCAGATTTTGACCTGTTCTTCGCCGTGCTTCGCTGCTGTCTCAGATTTGTTGAGCCCCTGCAAGGCGCCATAATGCCGCTCATTGAGTCGCCAGTCGCGGACTACGGGAAGCCACATCTGGTCCAATTCGTCCAGAACATGCCACATGGTGCGAATGGCGCGTTTCAATACAGAAGTGTAAACCAGGTCAAACTCAAAGCCTTCAGCCTTGAGGACTTTCCCTGCTGAAGCCGCTTCCTGACGGCCCTGCTCGCTGAGATCCACATCTGTCCAGCCCGTAAAGCGATTGTCCAGATTCCAGGTGCTTTGACCATGTCTGATCAATACCAGTTTATGCATTTGTTTTTCCTTATTTTATGGGCACAGCCCGACCTTGAGTGCCAGGTTATTGTTGCAGCGACGCAAGCCAAGGCTCCGGAGCAAAGCCGGAAGAACGCTGCGGCCGGAGTCTATCAAAAAGTACTGATTATCAAGGCTAAGAGCTCGCTTCTTTCCAGACTCCAGCCCGCAACTGACCGCCAATGGCAAAAATCAGCTCTCCGTGCAAGAGTATACCACAGCACGGAAAGTCATAGGAAACGCAGGTTTCAGCCCGGCTGAATTATTTCCCAAACGCATCCAGAGGGATTCGTACAAAAAAGATGGATTCGTAAGGACTCTTCTCTCCGCCTTCAAAGAGACATCCGAGCCAGCCCTGAGGCAATTGCGCCAGAGAAGAATAGGCACTGGGCCCCGGATGAAGTAAAAGCGCATGATCCCAGCTTTGCCCTTCGTCACTGCTTCTCCGTATTGTCATGGCAATGCGGCGCTTCTCATGAGCGGGATTTGAGAAAAAGAGGAGGCGCTTCTCAGCCGATTCTTTTCCTTGATACCGGATCAGGGAGGCCTGGCAGATGGGCTCAATAAGCGCCCTGTCGAAACGCTGATTCTCCCAGTGCATTCCTCCATCTGAACTGAAAGCAATTTGACGGGCTTTACAGTTCTGGTCGTAATTGCGCATGTTCAGAAGCAGGTGCCCCTCCCCCACTTCAACGACACAGCATTCATTAACCTGATCCTGAGGACTTCGTCCGCCCAGGTGCCAGCTGACTCCATGATCATCCGAATAAATAATGTGTGAATAATAGCTTTTCGTCTCGGCTTCAATATGATCGCAAGGAATGATGAGCCGACCGCTGAAAGGCCCTTTCTCAATCTGAATGCCATTTCCCGGGCCGGTTGCATACCAGGTCCATTCTTTCTTTTTAACGCTCCCGGTAATCTCATCGGGAGTACTCCAGGATTCGCCATCGTCTGAAGATGAAGAAAGGAAGATGCGACGGGTATCGCGGCTTTCCTGACGAATGATCTGCTCTTCACGGTCTTCGCCCAGGTTCCAGGTCATGAGCAGCCAAATCTTGCGGGTATGAGCATCCACCACAGGGCAGGGATTGCCGCAGGTGTTCCCGGGATCATCCCAGATAATGCGCAAAGGACTCCAGTTTTGCCCGTTATCTTCCGATGTTTTCATGACCAATGCAATATCGCCCGTGTCACTGGTGGCGTGTTTTCTCCCTTCACAAAAAGCCAGAAGTCTCCCGCCGGGTGTCACAATCAGTGCCGGAATCCGGAAGCAGTGGAATCCTTCTTCCCCTTCCGCAAAAAGGGTTTTCTTGTTCAGTTCGCCATATCCGGACAAGTGAGGCATCATCAGGAAGAGGAACAGCAAAGCACTGATTATTTTCAAGTTGCGAAGACACATGAGATTTCTCCTGCAGTCTGGTATTATCTTCGATCCAAGACAGAAAGGCACGGGCACAAGAAGATAAGTACTTTTTCTGTCGTATTATTTGTCCCTGTTATATTTTTGCTGATAGCGGCCGGGCGTGATCCCCGTATATCGTTTAAAGAGTTTCGTGAAGTTGCTCTGATCTCTGATGCCCACGTGGGGCGCTATCTGTGCAGCGGAAAGCCTTGTGCGCCGGAGAAGGCGCTGGGCATGGATCACCCGGATCCTTCCCAGAAGTTCCGCGAATTTCACGCCTGTCATTTTTTCGATCCTTCGCGTCAGGGTCGCCGGCTGCAGATTGCTTTGCCTGGCAAAATCACGCAGCTCCAGATCCTCGACATGATGATTGTAAAGCCTGTCGAGCATGGTTGAAAATTCCGAGCCGTATTTTTCTTCCATTTTTGCAGAAGAAATTCTCTTGAAAAACCAGCTCGCATGGCGCAATAAAGCGCGCCGGTCTTCCAGACCCTGAATGGAAGCGACAAAGTCCGGAAAACGCTGGACGCAACTGTCCACTTCACCACCGCAAAACCGGGCATGATCGAGGATTCGGGAAATACTTTCAATGAGACAGCCCGGCTGTGTACGCGGGTAATCATCCATCTCTTCGAGACAATCTTCCAGGACAGCACGGACGACCGCTCTTTGTCCAAAGAGGAGATAAGTGGCGGCAATCTGCAGACGTATTTCCTCCCCCCTCTTTTCGAAGACACTTTTCTTTTTGATATGCTGTTCAGGGACACGTTCTTCAGGCTGGGTTTTCGGCGCCTCCTGGTCCTCCCACTCATAGCGCTCATAGAGATCCGCGATTCCTTCAACGAGCCACTCCGCCGCCGCCACAACGCTTCCTGCGGGAGCACGGCGGATGTCATTCAGTGCAAAGGGAAGTTTGTCATCAGGCCGGGCCGTGTCCAGAAACAGCGAAACAGCGCGCTTCACTTCCTCTTCTATAGCGGCACTGGCATCGTCGGGAAGATAGGGTCCGAAGGTGAAGACATACTCTTCGCCCGGAAGTGCAATCAGAGACACACAGGAAAAACCCAGGTGACAGCTGAAAGTCACAGGCACAGTACTGCGGAGAGTCAGCCTGCTGGCCTGAAGCCTGTTTTGCATACAGGTCTCTCGACCCTGAGAATATTCCTGAACATAGTGACAGGCTTCACATCCTCCTTCATTCTGGAGGGGCCAATTACTGATATGGTGCAGGCTGAGGGGAACAGCGGTTGTTTGAGCAGCACGGCTGATCATCAACCGGACTCGGGGATCCTGAAAAAACATGAGCGCCCGATTCAAGGATGCACCTCAAAAGTGGGCGTGGCACGGTCGGGCGGGGCTACATGCACTTCCACATCATAGCCTTTAACGGCTTCCTGCGCCAGAGCCAGTGCTATTTCCGGACGGTTGTTGTCGCGGCTGATATGAGACAGTACGACAAGTTTCAATGACTCATCCCGGATGTCCCTGAGCAGGTGCTGAACATCCTCATTGGACAGATGACCCATGCGACCCCGTATCCGCTGCTGAAGTTGGGGCGGATATTTGCCTGTACGGAGCATATGGGGGCAATAATTGGATTCCACTATGAGGGCATGCACGCCCCGGAGCCGTGCCCGGGCGAGTTGCGAACAGTGACCGAAGTCTGTTGCCAGTCCCAGACGCGCTTTACCTGCGGAAAAGACATAGTTCACCGGGTCAGCCGCATCGTGGGTCACAGAAAAGCTGGTAGCGGAGAGAGAGCCGAAAGCGAGAGTCTCGCCCGATTCAAAAAAGCGGAGCTCAGGAATCTCGCCGACTCTGTCCCGAGCTGCATGAGCACAACCACGGGTCATGTAGACAGGAACTTTTGTGCGCCGTGCCAGAACACCGACACCTTTCACATGATCCCCGTGTTCATGAGTCACCAGAACGGCCTCTATATCCTCGGGTTTCATATCAATGCTATTCAAGGTTTCCGTTAATTTTTTAAGGGTAAAACCATTATCCACAAGAATGCGGGCATCAGAACTTTCCACAAGAATGGCGTTTGCTGAGCTGCTGCTTCCTAAAACTGTAAAGCGAATCAAAGCTGTTTCTTTCTTTATTAAAGAGCTTGGAGCGAGAGTTGTCAATCCTCTGCGCTGATAAATTCATAATACCGGCCCATCCAATAAGCGAGCAGATAATCATGCCCATTATATTCCATCCGGGAATCACTGTCACGGGTACCAGCCTCATGATAGGGATCCTGAACCCAGGCTGACCAGGTGCGCATCCGTCTGTCAATGGGATAAATCTGTCCTTCCACAGGCTCCGGGCTTTGTATGGGCATTGTCAGAGAGTATTGAAAGTATTCTTCATAGCGCTGGCGGGTATCCTGATTCCATTTCATATCAAAAGGAAACCAGCGCAGTGTATTGACGGCATCCTGAAGGCCGGTACTTTCTCCGGCGAATCTGGCTGCAATAAATGTATACACGGGATTGGCTTCAGGGCTGACCCCGGGAAACTTGCCGTCTCCCTTCCAGGAACGGTCCACGCTTTGCAGATACAACGGCCTGATCTCAGGATCCTCTTCAAAAACAAGCAGGGGAAAATAACCCAGAAAGAGAAGTACATCATCGCTGTGATTGACAATCCCTTTCAGCAGCGGGTTCAAAGAACGGCGAGCCTTCAGAGCGGACTTGGCATAGCCTTGATCCATGGCCCAGAAACGATACAACTTTTCCATCTCTCCCGAAGCATTGGTATGGGCCGCCACCTTCAGAGCCTGTAACCACAAAAGAGCATTGAGCGGCTCAATCCTGCTGGCATATTTGGGATCATAGCGGCCCCATTGGGTGGGTTTTCCATCCACGTCGCGGATACGCATTCTGTTGTTCAGGACATGCTCAACCAGCGCACTTGTGGTTGCAGCGATACGGGCTTTCTGCTCCTCGTCGGCAATCAGATCGTAGGCCAGAGCAAAACCGAAGATGGCGCCGCACACCTGATCGGTGCTCACATCGCCGCGCCACTGATACAAGCCATCGGCTGAAGGGCGCCAGATGCCGTCATCACCCACGGGCTGCTCTGCGGGAAGTGCTGCACGGGCCCATAATCCGGGAACACCGCTCACCGAAGAGAGCAAATGCAAGGCCTCCAGAGACTGGAGAGCCGCCGCCCTGTCCTGCTCTTTCCCGGTAACAGCGTATTTCATGGAAAGGGTGCCCAGATAAATACCGGTCATATAGCAATTGTCCGGCATATTGTAGGTAATGGGATCGCCTTCCTTTTCAGGATGTCGGAGCTTGCACAGAGCCTGACCATTCAGCAAAAAGCGTGTTTCCATATCATACTGAAACACAGCAGCCTTTTCATGCAGAGAAAGACCATGGGCCTGACCGATAACGAGCAGTCCAAGGAGAATTGCCGGGTAAAAAAAGAGATGTCTTTTCATGGAATCATTCCTGAGATGAAGATTGAAAAAAGGGGCCGACGGAATCAGGAGCCTTTACCGGCTTCAGGACTGAACTCAGAGCGTTTGTTTTCTTTGCTGCTCCATTCTTCGGCTGTGGGCAAGGGCTCCTGGCCGTCACGAAGAACAGGCCACTTAGGTGCATAGGTGGCATTCAGTTCTATGTATTCCTGCCACTTTTCAGGAACTTCTTCATCACAATAGATGGCCCGAACCGGGCATTCCTCCACGCAAACGCCGCAGTCTATACATTCCAGAGGATCAATGACCAGCATGGTCTTGCCCTCATGAAAGCAATCAACAGGGCACACAGTCACGCATTCAGTATATTTGCATTTGATGCAAGGTTCACAGACAACAAAAGCCATGGATAGAGTCTCCTTTATAAGCTATAGTATATCAGGAACAGGGTATGATGGGGAGCTCTGGAGAAATAAATGGGGACTGTCGCCTCTCCGAGCTGCTTGTCTCTCCAAAACAAAGGGCCAGCCACTCAACAGGAGCAGCTGGCCCACACTTATATCAGGGTCCAGACTCAGATCTTGGGCGGACGAATCGCACCGCCACCGAAGAGAGAGGAGAACAGCATGGCGAGGAAGGCCAGGATTGTCGTGAACAAGGTCCCGGCACTCCAATCGAAGCCGCCGCAACCAGTCTCTTCCGTATCATCCAGAACGACCGTGGCATTGCCCTGGGCTTCCACAACTTCGTCATCCAACGTTACGGAGGTGGCACGGGCAACGTTCAGCACTTCACCGGCATCCAGATCTTCTTCAGTAATCGAGTACTCAACAGTGAAGCTTTCGTCTTCACCCGGTGCCAGTTCGCTGATGGTCGTATCAAAGGCCACCAGCGGGTCAGTCACACGAACCTTCGTCAGAGAGACATCACCGGTATTGCTGACGGTAATGGTGTAGGTAATCACTTCACCTGCTTCGGAGAAGCGTTCCGGATCGGCAACTTTCGTCAGACCGATACCGGGTGTACCCGTCTCTTCATCGCCTTTCACTTCTATGGTGATCGTCGCTGTGTCGCAGTTCGTCGGGTTCAGATCCTCACAGACCTGGTATT
>LSQX01049024.1_pt2 | contig 29703 bp, 16 predicted proteins | sample 654561 | NCBI WGS metagenome assembly LSQX01 (sample SAMN04489861, study PRJNA283612) | anaerobic digester metagenome | isolation source: 4 biogas reactors fed with cattle manure at either 37C or 55C with and... | place: Denmark: Kongens Lyngby | collected 2014 | reverse complement strand
TTCTTTTCTTCCTGTTCGTTTCGGAGGCGGATTCTTTTTTGGGTTTCTCCTCCGGTTCTTCCCTCATAAGCTCATTTTCCGGCTCCCAGGCTTCGCCCAGGCGCTCCAGATGCTGGCGCGCTTTGGCGGCGGCGGCTGTGAACTCGTACTCGCGCGCGATGCGCTTCATCAATTCCAGCGCGTCTGCGGGGCGGTTGAGCTTGCCGATATAGAGATTGCAGAGGTGGATAGCGGTCCAGCCCCATTGTTCATCGGGCAATTTGTGTTTGATCACCTCTTCATACTCCATGGCCGAGGCGAGGTAATTGCCTATATCTTTTTCGTAAATCTCGGCGATGCGCAGCGAGGCGTGAATCTCGTTGGGGTTCTCGGCCAGGTATTCGCGGAAGAGCTCGATGGCGATCAGGTAGTCTCCGCGCGCCCAGGCTTCTTCGGCCTTTTCGTAATCGGCCTTCTTCAGATACGGGGTCGCATCGTTGTTGCTGTGGAGGGTATCGACCACTTTCTGGGCCAGATAATTGGAGAGCAGCCGCCCGCCGGTCATCCCCAGAGAAACGCTGAACACGACCAGGAGGCCGCCATAGATAAAGAGATTGCGAACCTGGCCGGCGGCTCTGCTTTCCAGACTGGCGGTGGTTTGGGAATCCAGCCGCTCCTCAATTTCAATATCGCGCAAGCTTCCATTGCCGTCCATATACCGACCGTAATTGACCTTAAACAAGATGCCAAAAATACAAGTGCCCAAAACGAGCACCGTATAGACAGCCACCTGAATCTTCTGCGACCGGGTCAATATCAACTTCGCCATAACTTCTCCACTTTCCGCCAGACGCCAGACGCTAGTGGTCACTTATTATCAAAATTGCGGGCCGTCCTGTCCAGAGGATTCTGCATCTGCCGCCTTTTCTATCCGATGCCGTGGAGAGGACCAAAATATTCTCTCTGTCGGGCGAGGTAAAAGTGGACGGCGGAGGGAGTTTAAACTAAGATATCAGTATGCAACAGAAGCAGCTCTTTTGCAAAACCTGCAACCAGCCGCGGCTCTACCAGCGCAGTGGCACTCATCACCTGCTCCATCTGATTGTGACGATAGTGCTTTTTGCGGTTTCGGCGCCGCTTCTGGGGATATTGGGGTTTGTCTGGCTCTTTATCTGGGCGCTCTGCACGATCTTCAAACAACCCTACCGCTGCACCCAGTGCGGCTCCAGGGCCGGCTCCTCTCATCTCTTGGCGGCGCTGCTCCTGGGGATATTGATTTTCCTGGCCTGCGCCGTGATGCTGGGTCACGGACTGGGCGGTGGCTCCGGAGCGGCTGCGGAGCTCGGCTGGGGAGTACCGGAGAAAATTTCCGTACCGGAGAACCCGCTGCAAACGGAACTGGAAAGCTTTAACCCGTACGACCTGAAACTGGAAAACCTTCTGCAGAAAGATAAATAAAGCCTCCCCTTCCCGTCCATTTTTCCGCGGCTGTTTTTAACCGCAGATGACACAGATGAACGCGGTGGAGGGAGGGTTTGAATCTGTTTGGCCTTATTTGTCCCCCCCCTGAGGGTGATCCATACCCAATCCCCTGTTTTTTACAAAAATAGATATTACCGAATAACACGCCCGTCATTTTCCATTGCATCCGCAAGGATGCACATTTTCAAGTATGCGGAGCATACCAAGCCTATAGCCAGGGGTCTTCAGACCCCTGGTCAGGATGAGAATGGACCACTCGCGCGACCCCGAAGGGGTCGAATAAAATCTGTGGGGAACAGTTACCAGGGGTCTGAAGACCCCTGGCTATGAGATGGCATCCCTACGGGATGCTTAAATCCGCGAATAGTGTGGATAGTGCGGATTGAAAAGCTCTGCCGGTGTGCTAGAATAAAGCTGTATGAATTTGGAGAAATTCACTCTAAAAGCGCGCACCGCCGTGCAAAGCGCCTACGAACTGGCCAAAGACAGGGCTCATCAGGAGGTTGAGCCCGAGCATCTTCTATTGGTTCTCTGCGAGCTCAAAGATAGCATCGTGCCGCCGTTGCTCAAGAACATGACCGTCGACGTGGCAGCCCTCAAGAGCAGTTTGCAGCGGGAGCTCTCGCGGCGCCACCGTGTTGAAGGCCAGAACGTCCAGGTTTATCTCTCCAGCACTCTCTCCAAGGCGCTGACCGCGGCACAAAACGAGGCGGCCAAGCTCAAAGATGAATATGTGAGCGCCGAGCATCTCCTCCTGGGGCTGGTGGAGACGGCGACCGGCAGCTTCCAGAAGCTTTTAAACATCCATGCGCTGGACCGTGAAAAAATCCTCAATGCCATGCTCAAGCTGCGCGGCAACCAGCGGGTGGTCGATGAAAACCCGGAAGAAAAATTCCAGGCATTGGAAAAATATGGAGTCGACCTGACGGCAGCGGCGCGGGACGGGAAGATCGACCCCGTGATTGGACGCGACGAGGAAATCCGCCGCGTCATGCAGATACTCACCCGACGCACGAAGAATAACCCGGTCCTGATTGGCGAGCCCGGGGTCGGCAAAACGGCAATCGTGGAGGGCATCGCCCGCCGTATCGTCAGCGGTGACGTGCCCGAGTCGCTCAAGAACAAGCGCCTGATCGCAATGGATCTGGGCTCCATGATCGCCGGTGCCAAGTATCGTGGCGAGTTCGAGGACCGTCTCAAAGCGTTCGTCAAAGAGGTCACCGCCAGCGAAGGGGAGATCATTCTCTTTATTGATGAGCTCCACACCTTGATGGGGGCCGGCGCCGCAGAGGGTGCGACCGACGCGGCCAACCTGCTCAAACCGCAACTGGCACGCGGCGAGCTCCGCTGCATCGGAGCCACCACCCTGGATGAATACCGCAAACATGTGGAAAAAGATGCCGCACTGGAGCGCCGCTTCCAGCCGATTGTCGTGCTGGAGCCCTCCGTCGAATCGACCATCGCGATTTTGCGCGGACTCAAAGAACGCTATGAAAACCATCACGGCGTCCGGATTCGCGATACGGCGCTGGTAGCCGCGGCGACTCTATCCCAGCGCTATATTTCGGACCGCTTCCTCCCCGATAAAGCGGTCGACCTGGTCGATGAAGCCGCCAGCCGATTACGGATGGAGCTCGACTCCATGCCGGTGGAGATCGATCAATTGGAGCGGCAAATCATGCAGTTGGAGATCGAGCAGACCGCTCTGAAGAAAGAATCCGACGCGGCATCCCAGGAGCGACTCCAAAAAATAGAAGCCGAGCTGGCGGAGCTCAAAGAACACTCGGGCCAGCTCAAAGCGCAATGGCAAAACGAAAAGGCGGCCATCAACGCCTTCAGTATCCTCGCCTCCAAACTCGAACAGGCAAAGCTCGAAGAAGAGCAGGCCCAGAGAATCGGCGACCTGAACCTGGCGGCCCAGATCAAATACGGAAAAATACCGGAACTGCAGACCAAAATCGAAGAGGCCCGCAAAGCCATCGAAGAAGAGCCGGGCACGCGCCTCCTCAATGAAGAGGTGACCGAAGAAGATATCGCGCAGGTGGTATCCGCCTGGACCCATATCCCCGTCTCCAAGATGCTCGAAGGCGAAAAACAGAAGCTCATCCAGATGGAAGACCGGCTGGCGCAGCGGGTGATCGGCCAGCGGGAGGCGATCGAAGCCGTATCCAATGCGGTGCGGCGCGCCCGAAGCGGATTGCAGGACCCCAACCGCCCCATCGGCTCCTTCATTTTCTTGGGACCGACCGGTGTCGGCAAAACCGAGCTGGCACGCGCGCTGGCCGAGTTCCTCTTTGACGATGAGCGGGCACTGACCCGAATCGATATGAGCGAGTACCAGGAGAAGTTCAACGTGCAACGGCTGGTCGGGGCACCGCCGGGCTACGTCGGTTACGAAGAAGGGGGCCAGCTCACCGAAGCGGTCCGGCGCAAACCGTACTGCGTCGTCCTCTTTGACGAACTGGAGAAGGCGCATCAAGATGTCTTCAACATCCTCCTACAGATGCTCGACGATGGACGGCTGACGGATGGCCAGGGCAGAACCGTCGATTTCACCAACACGATCGTGATCATGACGAGCAATATCGGCTCGCACCTGATCCAGGAGTTCTTCCAGCAGCCCAACCCTTCGGCCGCAGAGGTCGCGCTGATGGAGGGACGAGTGCTCGAGGAGCTCAAACAGCACTTCCGGCCCGAGTTCCTCAACCGCGTGGATGACTCCATCGTTTTCCACAGTCTGACCGAAGACCAGATCGCCGCCATTGTCGAGATTCAGTTGGGGAGAGTCTCCCGCAGGCTGGCCGACCAAAAGCTGCGGATTGAACTCACCGAGGCGGCCAAGCATCTATTGGCGCGCCGTGGCTGGGACCCGCAATGGGGAGCGCGTCCGCTCAAACGGGCTTTCCAGGAATATCTGCTGGACCCGCTGGCCACGAAACTCCTGGCAGGCGAATTCCAGCAGGGCGACCTCATCCATGTCGATAGCTCCGATAATGAAGAGCTGAGCTTTAGCCGAATTGCGGAGTAACAGAGAAAAAGAAAAAAAGAGAACCCAACGATGAACACGGAGCAGGAGCCCTTGACGCGGGCTCCTGTTTTATTCTTCAGAGGCGCTCCGGTAGTAGCGGGTGCCGAGGGATGGGTCCAGGATGAGCTGACCGTCTGCGCCCTCCACTTTTTGCCAATCCTTCAGGTCGCGGCTTTCGTAAAGCGTACCGGTAAAGCGCAGGAGCACTGAGCCCCCCTCATAGTGATAACTCACCCGCGGCACGGAGCGAACCTTGATGCTCACCTGCTGGCTCAGAGCGCTGCCGTGAGCATTGGAGACCCACACGCCGTAGGAGCCGCTATCGCTCACTTCCGCCGCTTCCAACAGGAATCGGCTTCGCGTGGCCCCTGGTATCGAGGCGCCATCCTTGAACCACTGGTAGAGCCGCGGAGCAACCCCGACCGCAGCGACACATAGAGTGAGCGGCTCGCCTTCAAAGAGCTCCTGGCTGAGCGGCTGGGTCACGATTTGCGCCGGCCAGAACTCCTCATCTTCATCGGCGGTGCCGGGGCTGCCGCCGGGGCTGGCTCCCCGTTTCCAATTTTCGGGCGTACTCCAGAGCGCCTGCTCCGCCGCCGTATCGACCACGACCAGCGCATAGCCGCCCTGGTCGCTCTCGGGGTACCATAGATTGGAATAGCTGAAATCGAGGAGCGTTTCCCCCTCCGGTGACAGCAGCAGGAGCCTCTCGCCTTTCCGTGCCAGATTGCCCGAGTAACCGCACAAAAGCTGCAATCCATCCAGGTCATAGACTGTGGAAAACGCCTCCAGATTCTTGGCCAGTACCAGCCGCTCCCCGGCCAAAAGCCGGAACGGCGGGAAAGTATAGGTGATCCCTTCTGCAAACCGGAATCCGTCCAGCTCGAGCACGTTGTCGCCGCTATTCATCAGCTCCAGCCAGGCGAGGTCATCGCGGCTCCAACCCGCCATGGCGGCCTCCGTTGAGACCTTGGGCGCATACATCAGCTCCGTGATTTTGAGGTCGCACGGCACGCCATAAACGGTCGTATCCAGCTCGGCCAGCGGGCTCCAGTCTTCCTCCACGGCATCCCACGAGCGCACCTTGAGGCGCGAATCCTTTGGCACCTCCACCAGCCACTCTTGCAGCTCCGAGCCATCGTCTCCGGGTTGAAGTATCCACGCTCCCGTGTGCGGCGCGCCGCCGGGCAGACGCGGGTCGCTGTTATCGAGCATGTAATAAATCGGCCCCTGACCCCGAAACTTCACCTGCACCGAGCCGCTTTCCGTAGTCTCTCCCTGCTCCAATAGCGGTGCCTCCCGAAGCGGGAACCAGCCCCGCTTCCGCAGTTGCGGGATGAGATACTCGGCACTTTTGGCGATGAACTCCTCCTTCACATAGTCGCACTCGGCCAGCCAGGTCTCCCGCGTATGACCGTGCCCCCAGCGGGCCGATTCCACGATGATGGCACTGTCGAGCTCCGCCTGCCTCCGGTTCCAGCGCTCGAGGCTTTTCTCAATGCTCAGCGCGCCGCCCGGGTTGAGTATCTGCCGCTGGACCGCATCGGCCCAGCGCATCCGGTAATCGGGATGCTCCATCAGTCGCTGGTGAAGCCGCATCGGGTTGAAGCGCGAAAAGTTATTGATCCCCCCGCCATATTGGGTCAGGTCCGTAGTGACCGGGTAGAGTCGGTTGGCTCCCAGCGAGTGCTCGCAATCGTGACGAAGCCACTTGAAGCCATCGGGATTTTCACGATTGTAGAGGGCGACGAGATTATTGGGGAACTGTTCCCAGACGCAGTAGGGAGTCTCGGGGTCGCGCGTAAAGTAGGTGATCAGCATGTAGGCGATGAGGTTATCCTCATCCAGATAGCGCGGGGAGTCCGGTATCGGGCTGCCGTCGGGGTTGACCCCCTTGAGCCAATAGTAATTGGTGGAGAAATTGCCCGCGACCCCCTGGCTAATGGCATGGGCCCAGTAATCCTGGAAGCCCTCCAGCGTGCCATTCACCGCGGTGGTGACGTAGCCCGGGTAGGTCGTCTTGATGTAGTCCCAATCTTCGCGCGCTCCGCCCAGGTAGCTCTCCGCATAGTGGACATCGCTGCGCTCCTGGGTCTGGTAAAGCCCCCAGTACTGGCCATTGATGTAGAGATGGTAGAAGCGGCTGCGAGTATAGGGCATCTGCATGTCCCGCTGGGTATCGCGGGAAAAAGTCTCGCGGATGAAGGTATCATAGGGATAGCCGCCGCCGGACCAGGACCAGGTCTGGGAGGTGCGCAGGTCAACCCTCTGGAATTCATCGGCGCCCTCATCCTCAAAAAGCGGAAATTGCAGGCTCCCCCCGTAGCGTGAACGGAAAAAGAGACGCAGCGAATGCTTGGCCACCTCCGGACTCCGGCTGGAGCTGCCGCGAATCCGCAAGCCGGCATCAATCTGGAATTTGCCGCCATCCTGCGGGCTGATGCACTCCACCGAGACGGGGCACTCCCATTCCTCACCCCCTTTTTTCGCATTGACGTAGATACCGCTTTCGGGGTCGAAGAGGTTCGTCAGGTCAGTCACCAACGAGAGGGTATCAATGCTCCTGATCCCCTCGCGGATACCTGCGGCCCAGCGTGGATCCTTCACCACCTTCGCATTCATCCCGTATTCAAATTTCTGGTTATTGAACTGGCGCGAGACCGGCCAGCCCGGAGGGGGCGTTTGCGACTGCGCCAGTACCTCCTCGGCAAAAAGCCAGGTACGGGTGGAAACCGGCGAGGGAATCCGCCCCTCTTCAATCGCCACCGCGCGCAGACAGGTGATCTTTTCAACCCTGAGCGGCTCTTCATACAGTCTGGATTCAGCACTTGGGGTGCTTCCATCGAGCGTGTAATGAATCCGGGCTTCCGGGCTTGCGCAGGAGAGCTCCACCAGAAACGGCTCATCGCGATAACCGGCCGCCTCGCTGAAGGTCACGAGCGCCGGAGGCCCCGCATAGGCGACGCTGTTGGCCGCTCCGGGGGTTGGCTCCAGATGGTAGCCCGTGTCACTGTAGGAGATATCGGTATATTGCGGCGGGTAGGCAGGGAAAAACTCGTGGATAACGCTCTGGCCATCAGGACCGATGAGCGCCAGATACTCCCCCTCCCTGTCCAGACTGAAATTGGCAAAGTACTCCTCTTCCACCAGCGGCTCGCCGTCCCAGGAATTGCAGAAAATGATGAGATACTCTCCGGCGCCGAGGGTGGTTCCGCTCGGGAACTGCCAGCGGGTCAGCTCGCTCATGGAATCGGTCAGATACCAGCCGCTCAGGTCGATGGTTTCACCGCTTTGGTTGTAGAGCTCGACCCAGTCTTCGCGCTCCTCCTCATGCGTTGCCAGGCCGCGTCCGTTGGAGGCCAGAAACTCGTTGATCCTGACCCCCTGAGCGCTTGGCGAAAGCCCGCCCAGAGCCACCCAGGAAAAGAGAGTCAGGCAGAGTAACCCCCTGCGCCAGACAGCGCAAAAGTGCATCCAGTTACTTCTTTTTTTCAATAACACCTGGCAAAATATACCGTATCAGAGCCCTTCTGGCAAGTTGGCAGACAGGCCGACGCTCGCAAACCGCCGGCAGCGCCCCCCTACTTTGTGCGCAGCCGGTAGAAGAATCCGTTTCCCTCATCGGCAATGCTGACCCGGTCTTCATCAAGCTCAAACGGGACCGACTCCCAGAGCTGCAGATCGGCAGACTTCTCCACTGAAAATTCTCGCGGCGCGGCGACCCTGAAGGAGATACTCCCTGCCTGACGCTGGAGCGTATCGGCAAAAATATGGGGCGGGCTCAGCAGTTCGAAAAATCCCGGCGAGCCTCCCCTGACCACCGAGGGACTCCAGTTTTCGGGCTCACTCATCGTCTCTGCCCCGGCCCATGGATCGACCACCTGAAGCGTATAGCCTCCCCGGTCGGTCTCTGGATACCACGAGCCAAAGTAGGTGAGCTCCTCAATCAGGCTCCCCTCCGGCGTGAAAAGCAGCAAGGTATCCCAGCGGCGGCCCAGATTCTGGGAGTAACCGCTGAAGAGCGGCTGCCGGTAATGGGGATAGCGCTGGCGGAAGGCCTGTTCGTTTTTGGCAAGCACCACGCTCTGCCCCGGCTCAAGCCAGTGGGAGCCAAAAACATAGTGAATCCCCTCGGTGATGCTGACTCCTTCCAGGTCCAGTCCGTTTGAGCCGCAGTTGGTAAGCTCAATCCAGGCGTAGTCATCCAGATTGCCGCTCATATCGCCGGCCTGCTCCTCCGGAGCGTACATCAGCTCCGTGATGCGCAGATTCTCGTAGTAGCCGAGCTCTTCGCCGCCGTAGCTCATCGAGTCAATGAGTTCACCCTCCCGGTTTTGCAACGTAAGCTCGCGGCTGCCTTCCAGCTCCATTGCCCCCAGAGGACCGACCACCAGCAATCCTTCATTGCTACAGGGGAACTGCGTGCGTGCCGGAAAACCATTCGGCTTCAGATGCCCCGCCACGTAAAGCGTATCGCCCGGAACCAAAACAGTGCCGGGAGCAAAATCAAAATGGGCCAAACCGCGAAGCTTCCATCCGGTGAGATCAACCGAGTCAGCCCCCGTATTGTACAGCGAGACGTACGATTGCCCCACACCGCCGCTCAGGGCCGAGGGGTGAATCTCGGCAATCCGTATCGCGCGGTTGTAATCGGGGTCACTCGGACGGCTGCGGTACGCCCGCAACTGGTCATTGAGGAAGGCCAGCCGGTAAGGGAAGTAGATGGTGCGGATGCGCTCAAGCTCCTCCTGCGGCGTCTGGGTCAACTTCACCGGCCAGGGCCAGGCGTTGTCATCGAAGGGCCAGGCGGCTTCATCGAGCTCCAGATCATTGGGGCTGATCTCGGGCGGGTCCATCAGCGCCTGGGTAGCCACCATTTTCTCATACGCATAACAATTGGCGGGATAGAGCGGGCCGGCAACATAGAGCTCTTCATCCATCAGCGCCTGCAGCCGGCAATAGAACATCTCCGCCAGACGGCTGTCTCGCAAAAGCGCCTCATAGTAACCATTGGTCTGGAGGAACCAGAAGAGCCCCATATCATAGAAAATCGTCATGTTGACGTAGCCGCCCGCGCTGTAGCGGCCCCAGGTGAGGTCCAGGTCCCAGGGGAGCATCATCCAGCGGCCCGTATTGGGACTGTCGCAGTAGAGGTAGTAGTTCTTGGGGCCCTGGTCGGCATGATTCATGATGTAGGAGCCGGCCATGTAGTTGATGATCTGCGGCAGGTCAAAGTGGTCACAAATATATTTGACCCGCTCCTCTCGGGGGCGCTTCATATCCAGCGCTGCTATCAGCGCCTCCAGGTCGGAGCGGTCCTCCCATTTACGGCTCTTCTTGTTGGCGGTGCTGGCATCTTCCATCCGGTCTTTCATTTTGTAGAGGGCCCCCTCGGGGTCCAGCCCGATGCGCTCCAGCCAGGTTGAGTCGCCATCCTCAATCAGGTCATAGATACCGTAGAATTCGCCTTCCGACTGGACGCGGACGGGGTAGCTCTCCTGGGCCGGCGTGCCGATACGTTTGAAGAAATCAAAGGCGACGAAAGAGCGGACCTTCGACTTATCGGCCAGATTGCTCAAGAGCCGCAAATCCGAGTAGCGCGGCTGCCCCTCAAAAAGAAGCAGCTTGTGATCCTTGGGGAAGCTCAAATGGAGCGAGCGTTTGGAAAACCCCCTGGTCGTCGTGCCAGCTACCTGGCTCAGGACGTTGTCATAGAACTCACCCTTAAAGAAAACCCCGCAGCGGCTGCCGCTTGAGGAGCCGATCATCCCGGGCACCTGCGGGAAAAGCTCAATCACCGGCAGGAGCGTCTCCGGCGGCTCAGCCGCGATCACCGTGCCAAAATAAACCGGTGAGTAGAGGCTGCTCTGGTGCAGCGGCCAGTGCGTTTGATGCCCCTCCACGTCTGAAGCGGTAATATACCAGCGGAGCATCTGCCCCGGGAGAAAATCCGAGCCATCTATCGTTGCTCTGTAGAGTGGGGCCGCACCCAAGGCACCTGTCTCTTCTTCCACGCGCTCCATCATTATCCGCTCATCGGGCTCCCACATCAGCCGCCAGACCAGCGTGATATCCTCAAGCTCAAACTCCCCGTTTTCAACCCGTATCTCCACGGTGAGCGGCTGGCCGGGCTCGGGCCGCTCCGGCAATGCCGGACTGTGGGAGTAATCGGAAAAAATCGGCCCACCGTCGCGAGGCCCCAAAGCGTTCGGAGCGCCCGGGCTCGGGTTTTGAAAGTAGCGCAGCCGCCCGGAATCGTTCTCTCTGCCATAGGAGACCCCATAGAACTGCTCCGGATAAGAGCTGTACTGGCTGACGATGACCCCTTGCGGATTGGTCAATGCCAGGAACTGCCCCGCATCCGCCGAGAGCTTGAAATTGGTATGCAGCTCCCCCCGCTCGGGGGTGCGGTCACGGCCCGAAGCGAAGACAACGAGCCGGGTGCCAGGAAGCAAAAACCGGTTCGGGAAAACCCAGCGGAAGAGACTCTTGGGCTTATCGCTCAGACCCCACCCCTTCAGGTTGACGGTCTGCGAGCTGCCATTGTAAATCTCAATCCAATCCGAGTGCCAACCATCTTCATCAAGCAGGCTCCCATCGCTCCGGGCCATGAACTCGGTGATGCTGAGCCCCTGCGCCTGGAGGCTCTGAAGCGGCAGGAGCCAGCAGGCCAGCAGCAGAACTCCCAGAAGCGGACCGATATTGAGAAAAAAACGTCCCTTCATACCCTTTGTATTTTAGTAAAGCAGCAATACGCGGTAATAGCAGGAGGCGCTCCCCTCCAGGCTCTCCCGCAATTCAAGCTTTCCGCTTCGGGAAACCGTTCGTATTTCTCGCAACAACTGCCACTCTGTTTCTTCAGCATGGCGATACTCGACACGGTAGTGGCGCCCTTTGACCACCTTCAAATCCATCGCGATGCGGCGCCCCTGAAGCCACTGCTCCTCAATGCGGATATTCTGGAGACGCAGAAAATCCTCCGGGTCCAGCGGGTTGCTGCCAACAAGGTATTCCTCAAAGTTCGTCAGTCCGTCACCATCGGCATCCAGAGCGGCATCGCTCGGATCATGCGGGTTGAAGCCGTAGCGTATCTCCCAGAAGTCGGGCATACCGTCGCCATCGCTGTCGAGCTCCTCGGGCGGCAGCTCCTTGATGTTGGCTGCTCCCGGGGTCGGCACCTCGAAGAAATAAACGAGCGTATTGCCATCGGGGTAACGTCCCTGGGATATCCCTTTGGTCTGTGCCCCAAAAGAGACCAGCTCCAGGAGCTGCCCCCGCGGTGAACTGAGCAGAATCTCCTCTCCCGATGCCGAGAGCTTGAAGTTCACGTGGTGGGCTCCTTTTTCGAGTTCGTCATCAGCCATCATCTTGATCCAGGCCTCCTCGCCCACGCCGAGATAAGAGGCCGCCGGTATCCGGTACTGGCCCGGCTGGCTGAGGCTGTCGCTCAGGTAGTAGCCGCTCAGCTCAACCGGCAGCTCACCGGCATTGTAGAGCTCAAACCAATCGCCGCCGCTCAGAGGGGTAGCCATCCATTCGTTGACGAAGATATCCGTTGCAGAGCCAAGCTCGCAAAACTGGGCCGGCTCACCTGGGGTCGGCAGGGAGAGCTGCCAGCTCCCGGCGAAAAAGTCGCATCGCGAAACCGAGAGGTCCTTCACCTGAAAGCCATAGCTCATGGAGTCAACCAGTGCGCCGCCGGCAGCCGCGCTATCGTGCAGGTAGAGCGTGCCGCCGCTGGAGCTCAGGTTAAACGGGGCCGCCCCTTCGCTTGCCTTCCTGTTGCAGGGCAATAGATAATAGGCGCCCGGCTCCAGGAGCGTCCCTTCCGGGAAAACCCAGTACTCCTCTTCATCCGCCGCTTCGCCGCTGTTCTTGCGGCTAAAGAGCATCCCGGACATATCGACGCTCTCATCTTCAGGATTGTAAAACTCTACCCAATCGTAAACGGTTTCCCCATCCAGACTGTACTGATCAGAAGCGGCAAAAACTTCGCTCAGCCGCGGCCGCTTGAGGAGCGTCTTCCGGTAAGGCGTATAGCGCTCGACCAGCAGCTCCGTACCCATCACCGCATCGGAGCTGAGCCAGTTGTTTTGATGCAGCTCCACGGCAAGCTGATTGACCCCGCTGATCAGACTCGTCATCGGTATCTCGTAGGGTCCGCAGAGGCGCCCCTCCGATTGTATCGCCGCCGTTTTATAGATAACCTCTCCATCGGGCATATTGAGGCGGATAATCTCCTCGCCATTCAGGTAAACGACGATTCCGTCATCGTAAATCGCATTCAGATGCAGGACCCAGCCCGAATCGGGCTCCAGCCACTGGGCTAAATCCTCCTCGCTCACCGTGAAAGTCGTCCGGAAATAGTGGGTCATGATTCCGGTCCGGATGAGCGTATTCTTGGGCCCTGGCAGCGGGTCCGTCTCGTTATAGAAGAGCGCCAGGCCGACGTACCAGGATTTGTCATCGTAGCCGGGGTGGCGCCAGGCGGTCCCCAGGTCCATGGCGTTCTGATTGAAGTGCCAGGCTGAAACCATCGGCACCAGCTCAATCGTCTCAATCTGTATCGCATCCTCCGCGAGAATGAGCGAGTTGGGCCCGCCGGGTGTCGGCGCGCTCAGTGCGCTGATTCGTGCCGCACCATCGGGGGTGCGACCGCTGGAAATATCTTCCCGCTCCGAGTGGTAGACCACTGAATCAATCAACAGACCCTCCCTGTCAAAAAGCGCAATGCTGCCCGTGGCCGAAGCGAGCTTGAAATTGAGATGATTGCCGCCGCTCTGGGCATCTCCATCGGCTATGAAGAGCAGATAGCCACCCGCTCCAATATAGGTATGGGGGCTGATCGTGAAGAGCGCAGTATCTGCCGTTGCATCCGAAAGACCAAGTCCGCCCAGTGCCACTGGGAGAGCGCCCGGGTTGAAAAGCTCCACAAAATCAGTACCAAAAGCCGATTGCTCCTTCGCCAGCCATTCATTGATCTTGAGCCTGTCAGGCTCGCCAAGCTCCACGGCAATGTTCAGAGCGCCCGGGGTCGGCTGGCAAAGGCTCCAGCTCTGCGGATTGACCCGCCCCAGCGAGTAACCGCCAACCTGGCTCCCGTAAACCACCTCGTCCATCAGCTCTTCGCCACGGAAGAGGCAGATATGGCCGCCCTCAAGGCTCAGCGGCAACTCGATGCCGCCGCCCGCCAGCAGGTAGTCACCCGCTTCCAGAGTGGTGCCGGGCTCAAAAGTGACGCGCCCGGGCAAACTGGGATGATCGCCCAGGCTCCAGAGCGCCAAATCAATCGCCTGCGAGCCGGCATTGAAGAGCTCAATCTGACCAGTGCCAAAGTCGAGCTCATTGAGGATGACTCCCCGCACTCCAGTCTGCAGCGGAGCGGCATCGGCGCTCACCTCCCAGGTGTGCGACCGGGCCACATACATCGCCACTCCCATGCGGGGGGCATGGTCCCACATACCAATATGCTTCTTGCCTGAAACCTCCAGATAGTAGCTCCCCTCTTCCAATCCGCTCAGGCGCAAAGGTTCGGAGATCGGGTACTCATCGCTCCAGTCGCCGAACTCGCCATCGTGGTTGATCCGGTAGCGGTAGGCCAGGTAGCCGGCACCCTGCGGGAACCGCTCCACCTCCACGCCAAAATCAGTGTGCAGGTCGCCAATAGTCAGAGTGACTTCATCTTGCGGGTTCATCAATTCAGGCTCGCCGGAAATGGAGACTCCCCGCTTCACGCTAAACCCTTTATCGCGCCCATTGAGGCCGCCCCCCTTTGCCGGGGAGTCCTCACGCGGGGCGAGCCACTCCTTCATGATTTGCGCCTGCCCCCAGGTCTGGAAGTCAAGGGTCTCCTCCAGGCTCGGCACGTAGTGGAAGCGCGGGTCCGACGGAGAGTTATTGCCGCCGCGTGCCCACTCCTGCTCCGATACCAGCTCCTCACCCCACGGCTCCTGCATCAGGTTCCCCTCGAAAGTCAGAGTGGAGGATTCATGGTCGCGCAGGAGCTTTTCCACATCGTAGAAGATATTATCCCGCACATAGTGGCCCAGACTCTCGGGGAAGCCGACGTCACCGCAGCCGATCGCCCCGCAATCCGTATCCACGCCCCCTTCCGGAGTCACCCGCACCACCGTGTTGTGCGCTATGACGTGGAAGTTGCCATCTTTGGATTTGACCGCATGGTCAACGTCATAAAAAAGGTTGCCGACGATGTAATGGTTCGCGGTCCAGCCAGTCCCCCCTTCATCACGGCCGCCACTGATGGCGGAAGCTCCGCCGGTAGAAAGATTGGCGGCATCCTTGTGGGTGTGCATGAGGATATTGCCCTCCACCCAGGCAGCCGTTCCGTCCAGATCCAGCAAATCATCGCCACTGCCCATGAAGACATTTTCAATAAACTGGAAGCGCGGCGAAAGCTCCCAGCTACCATCGGTGACATCGACCGGGTCATGGGAGCCGGAAGGCTTGCCAAAGAAATTCCGATAAAAAATGGCGCGACCGTTCTGCAGTGTCCCATACTCCCCGCTCACCAGTTGGACCGGTTTATCAAAGCCGGGGAAGCGGCAATTACTGACCATGAAGGAGCACCCCTCCATCTCCAGATAGCGGATGCCGGGCGTCCCGAAGGTCATATGGTCCAGATGGAAGCTCCCATAGAGCGCCTGCAGGAAAAAGAGGGTGTTGTCTTTGGCGTGAACATGGAAAAAACAGTTCTCGGGGTCACCCTCTGCATCGCTCACGCCGACATGGTTGATGGTGATGTAGCGCCAGCGCTGGCCGCCGGGGATGCCGCAAAAGATAATCGGCTTCTCACGCGTCCCCTCGGCCAGAATGCGCGCATGCATCCCGAGGCTCACGCGCACATTGGTTCCAAAATAGACCGCTGTGCCGGGCTCAATCCGCAACGTCACGTTTTTATCGATCATCATGTCTGAGTTGATCAGCCAGGGCCCCTTATCGGCCGTCATCGTCAGGTCCTGCCGCAGTCTGTCAGTATCGATGATTTGCGGCTCCACCCCTCCTTCATAGAGAATGTAGCTCTCCTGGTAGGCGATTTCCCTCCCCTCCAGGTCATAGGCTTGCGTGATGAGGAAGTTCACCCCCGGGTGCAGGTTCAGCGCAATGCTCCACTCGCCCTTCCAGGCGGTATAGTCGGCCGCGACCCCATTCACCAAAACCGCTCCGGTACGTTCGCCATCGGCCTTGCCGCTGAAGCGAATATCGGGCCGTGTGACCGAAGGGTACCCCTTATTGATCTCAAAATCGGAGCTCACCTCAAACTCTTTGGGAATCAGCGAGAGAATATACTCAACCTGGTTGGCATTATAGGCCTTCATTCGCGCCACCTCTTTCATCCCGACCCAGTCACCCAGGACGCTATCCAGAAGCGGGTTCATGTTTTCTGGCGCAAAGAGCCCCTCCGCCAGCTCACGCAGCGCCTTGAAGTAGAGGGGCGTAAAGGCGTTGTGGGTCATGAAGCGTTTGATTGCGGGCAGCGCGTTCATTCGCCAGAGCCCGTCCTTATAGATATCGCTCGTCATGCCAGAGCCCATAATCGTATCCAGGTCATAAGAGATCAGCCGGAAACGGCGGTCAAGCTCCCCGCAATACATGGCGCAGTCATCCCCATGGCCGGTGGCGAGGGAGGTCTCCTGATTCGAAACCAGCGTATTGAAGGCAAAAAAGCGCATCCACTCCTCCACGTCGATGATTTGCCTCACGCGGCTTTCGTACTCCTCTGCAGGCGTATTGTTGAGCACGTCCATCAGCTCGACCAGGTCAGACCAGTCGTTCTGCAATGTATTGTTCTGCTTTACGTAGGCGTTGGTATAGCTCTGCCAATCGGGGCCCTGCCATGAAAAATCGGAAGTCGAGGGGTCCCAGGAATACATGTGCCACTTGCCGCGATAGAGGTTGCCTTTGGGGTCGTTCGGGAATTGCCGCTCCGCGAAATCACTGTTCAAGACCTCCGCCCCGGCATAAGAGCCAAACTGCGGCGCAATCGCATCGGCCAGATTCATCCCGTTTACCCGCAGTTGAACCGGCCGTGACTCGGCCATCGGCAACCCGGCCAACCGGCTGAGCACGCTGCCCAATACCTGGCAATGGACATCGAGCGTATTGCAGTTCATATCCGTACGCCCCTCCCAGGATTGGTCTTTGGGGATTTTGATCCGGACATTGTGCGGATTCCAGGCTACCGAGCCATTGCCGCGATTACGAAAACCGGTCTGATAAAACACTTCCGGCAGGGAGTCGCCCGGCGCCTGATAGACCAGAGTCCCGCTGGCCAAGGCACGTGATGCACCCACCGCCCAGAGCCGCCTGTCCAGATACTCATACTCCACCTCCGAGAGCACCAGCCGCAGAAATGGCTGCTTCTCTTCAGGGCTCACGGATTCTTCATCGACCTGATAGGCCAGCCAGGCCGCGCGGCCCTGACTGTTCGGGAGCACCTGCGGATAAGTCCGGAGCGCTCCGCCGGCCAACTGGGCCGTGAAGTAAAACTCCACCACAGTCCCAACGCTTTGGGCCGGAATAAAATTGCTATAGACCCCATCAGCCGCCACCGCATCGCCATGCTCCTTCAGGTTGCCGCTGTCGTGGAGACGGACCGAGTTAAAGCGGAAGCTCGAGTGCTCCCGCCAGTAGGCCATCACCGTGGCCGCCTGACCCAGAGGCGTAGTGACGCGAATACTCAGGGCTACCTGCTCATCCGAGTGAGGAATAGCCGGCATGTGGCGCGGCTCGCTCAGGAGCGGCGGCTGCAATACCAGGCTCTGGCTGACGCTGTTGGCGCTGCCCGGGCTCCCTCCCATTATCTGGCTTGCCTCCCAGTTATGCCCCAGAGAGATCGGCATCTGCGGGTTGACCAGCTCGGCCGATTTCCCCAGCCCGGCATGTTCGCAATACCAGCTCCAGCCATCGCGATTGTAAATCTCCTCAGTGGTCAATTGCCGCTGCGCCCAGTCCCCCTGGTTCGAATACTTCACCTTGCAGACGCTGTTCCCCTGGGCGTCGGAGAGCTCCACATTCTCGCCATTCTTGGCCAGGTTCCCCGACCAGTCCCCCAGCACGTTTTCCACGTCCGGGTAAAGCTGCCGGAAGGCCTCCAGGTTTGAAGCCACGACCAGATACCCGCCCGCTTCAATCCTGCTCCCCTCGGGGAAGGTATAGGAGATGCCTTTGGTAAAGCTCCAGCCTGAGAGCTCTTGCGGCGTATCGGCCGGGTTATAGAGCTCAAGCCACTGTTCAGAGAGCTCGGCGCTGGCGGGATGATACATTAATTCATTGATGAGGATTGGCTGCGCGGAGCCCGCCGTAGCCCCAATAAGCGCCATTGCCAGGAAACTAAACAAACCGTAAAAAAACTCTCTTTTCATGATATTCACAAATTCTGGATGGCTTCCAGCCTGCGAAATTTCATTCTAACTTTAAAAGACAGCGCCCGCAAGCCGCTTTAGATTTTTCTCCCTTCCCTCTATTTCCAAACAGAAAAAACCATGAGAAAACATACACCCAATAAGGGGTAGTAGCATATTGAATGCCAGTGGCGCTCTGATTATTCCCAAAAAAAAGTTTCCCACCAGCCTTTTAAACCGATGGGAAACTTCTGTTTTTTGTTTTTGGTTTCGCTCTTTTGGGCAGCGCTCTTTACTCTTTGGCCGCCGCAGGCGCCAACAGTTTGGAGTGGAGCTCGAAGGCCGGGCGCAGACTCTGAGAAAGCTCATTCTGCAACGCCTGAAGTTCCTCATAAATCGCCACGTTCTCCGCCTTGGGCTCGCTGCGCTCCTCTTCGTTGAGAGAGATAAAGTGGTCGCTCAGCTCTTCAATGGCAATAGCCCTGCCAATGCTGTTCTCATAGCACCAGAAGGCCTGAATCGCCGCGCCATAGGCGGCACCCTCGCTCACCTTAAGCGTCACCACCTCGGCATTGAATATATCGGCCATGATCTGGCGCCAGACCGCTGACTTGGAGCCGCCGCCGGTAGCCCGTATCTGCGTCGGCTGGACACCCAGCTCCGCCAGACGCAAAAGCCCGTAGTTCATCCCCAGGGTCACTCCTTCCATGGCGGCGCGCGCCATGTTCTCCTGTGTCAGCGTCTTTGTGCTGGCTCCAAAGAAGACGCCTGTCCCGTTGGGGACGTTCGGCGTGCGCTCGCCTTCCAGATACGGCAGGAGGAGCAGTCCGCCAGCGCCGGGTTTCGCCGTGGCGACCATCTCATCCAGCTTGGCAATGCTCCACTTGAAGAAATCGGCCACCATCCCGGTAGCGACTGTGACGTTCATCGTGCAGAGCAGCGGCAGCCAGCGATTGGTGCTGTCGCAGAAGGCGGCAATCTCACCCCTCGGGTCAATGACCGGCTTTTCCGCACAGGCATAGATCGTGCCGCTGGTCCCCAGACTGGCCGTAATCACCCCTTCGCTCGTATTGCCGGTGCCGATGGCCCCCATCATGTTGTCACCGCCGCCGGCACTGACCAGCGTCCCTTTGTTCAAACCCAGAACCGCCGCGGCTTCACTGCTCAGAGTGCCGGCAGGCTGATTGCTCGGGATGAGGCTCGGCAGTTTGTTAAAAAGCTCATCATCAATCGCCGCCAATGTTTTGGCGGACCAGGAGCGCGTCCGGACGTTAAAGAGAGCCGTACCGCTGGCGTCGCCATACTCCATCACGGCGCGGCCGGTCAGCCGGTAGTTGATGTAGTCATGCGGCAAGAGGACCGTTGCCAGCTTCTTATAGTTCTCCGGTTCATGCTTCTTGAGCCAAAGAATTTTGCCGGCCGTAAAGCCCGGCAGCACCGCATTGCCCAGCTCCTGGATCGCCCCTTCCAGGCCGCCCAGTTTCTCGGTTATCTCCAGGCACTCCGCCGCTGTGGAGGTGTCGCACCAAAGTTTGGCCGGACGAATCACCTTGCCCTCCTTATCCAGGGGGACGAATCCATGCTGCTGACCGCTCACGCCAATCGCCTTGACCTCAGCGGCGCTGGCACCCGATTCCGCCATCGCCCGCTGAATAGACTTTCGCACCGCTTCAATCCAATCTGAGGGATTCTGCTCTTTGGCACCTGCCGGCAGACCTTCAATCAGGTCGTAGCTCTCAGTCGCGGCGGCAAGCACTTTTCCATCTTTGACATCCACCACCAAAGCTTTGGTGGACTGGGTGCCACTATCTATTCCTATTACCAGGGTTCTCATTCGATATCCTCGACGTTTTAAACATTAGTTAGACTACTTTTCATTGTCAAGAAAAGTAAATCCAAAATAGCTTTTACCTTTCCTCACCCCCCAAACCATCCCTCAGCTCTTCAGCGTCTCATGCACCTCTTTGAGCTTCTCAATGATCTTGATGCCTTGCGGGCAAAGCGGCTCACAGGTGCCACACTCCACACAACAGCCTGCCTGCTGCCCATCCAGCAAAAACCCGTATCTGGAGCGCGAAACATCCAACTGGTCCAGCGCGAAAGCGACGTTATAGAGCTTGAAGTTATCCGGTATATTGACCCCGTGCGGACACGGCATACAGTAGCGGCAACCGGTACAATCGACCTTATGCACGCTCGCCAGCACTTTCTTGACCTGCTCAACCACCGCCAGCTCCTCCGGCGTCATCGAACCGGCTTCCACACGGCTGGCCACCGCGACATTATCCTGCACTTGTGAGAGCTCCGACATGCCGCTCAATACCAGAGAGACCTCCGGGTGGTTCAGAATCCACTCCAGCCCCCAGGCGGCATCGCTTTTATCAGGATGAGCACGGCGGAAAAGCTCACGCGCTGCCGGCGAGAGCCCATCCACCAGGGCCCCGCCACGGAGCGGCTCCATCACCACGACGCCCAGTCCACGCTCAGCCGCATACTCCAGCCCCGCACGGCCTGCCTGATAGCATTCATCAACGTAGTTATACTGAATCTGGCAAAAACCCCAGTCATAGGCATCCACGATCTCTTTGAAAGCCGGAAAATCATCGTGAAAAGAAAAACCGACATGCTTCACCCTGCCCGAAGAGAGAGCCCCCTCGATGAATTTATAGAACCCGGCCTCCTTCACCTGCGGCCAGCTCTGACCATCCAGAGAGTGAGCCAGATAAAAATCGATACAATCGGTCTGGAGCCGCTCCAGTTGCTCATTGAGGTAGCGCTCAAAGTCAGCCTCCTCTTGAATCAACCAGGAGGGGAGCTTGGTCGCCAGTTTCACCTTTTGGCGGTATCCATCCTCCAGCAGCCGCGCCGTAAAGGGCTCGCTTGCTCCGCTGGCGTTGAGACTGGCGCTGTGGTAGGGGTAAGCCGTATCGAGATAGTTCACCCCCTGGTCAATCGCATGGCGGACCATCTCCTTCGCCTTTTCTTCATCAATGCGTTCAATGTTGTTATCCAGAATCGGCAGGCGCATCAGCCCAAAGCCAAGCGCCGATACCTCTTCTCCTGTTTTTCCAAGTTTTCGATATAGCATAATATTGAGTGGTAAATTTAAAGCTCTAGCGGGAGCCGCTGCGCTCGGCGATGAACCTCAAGGCCAGCAGATGCCCGGGCGCCACCATCGTGCCGTGGTCAAAGCCATCGAGCTCCACCAGACGGCTCTCCTTATGGCCGGCCAGCTTCAACATGCGCCAGAAAAACGCGCTCTCCTCATAGCGGCCAAAGAGTTCAAGCTCGCGATCGCCAGAGATAATCAGTAAAGGGGGCGCATCCGCCCGCACATGGTAGAGCGGCGCGGTGCCGTCAATCAACGCCTGGTGCGGGGGCATCCCCATCATCTGGCGCGTGGTATAGTGGGTGATCGAGTGGCCGCTATAGGGAATCGCCCCGGCCAGCTCGTTGGCCTCTCGGCCATACTTCTTCAGCCGTGCGGGGTCCAGCGCGACCATGCTCACAAGATAGCCGCCGGCGGAGTGACCGGCCACGAAAACCTTCTTCGCATCGCCTCCATACTCCCCGCAATGCTCAAAGGCCCAGGCCACCGCGGCCGCCGCATCGTCAATGATCTCCTCGGTGCCGACCTCCGGCGCCAGACGATACTCCACCCCGATGAGCAGCAGTTGATCCTTGAGCAGCGCCTCCGGCAGCTCCCGCCGTCCAGCCGTCAAGCCTCCACCATGGAACCAGACCACGACCGGTCTCTCTGCCATGCCCGGGCGGTAGGCAACATCGAGCCGACAGAGCTGGTTGGTCTGCTGGGGGTCATCCGCAGGACGATAAGCGATGTCACGTACGAACTCATAAGGCGCGGGCGCCTCTGCCGCCTGCAGAGCGCAGATAGCGGCCATCCCAAAAATAATTAAAATTTTCTTTAGCTTCATTCAAGATTCCTCTCCCAAATGTGATATCAGGTTACACCGATTGATGACAGCATAAAAGGAATAGTTTTCCCCGCGCTTGAGCCAAAAAAAAAGGTATACGGAGTATACCTTGGTAAAAAAATACCGCACCCGGAAATGAGTGCGGTATCTTGAGTGCCCCGGGGGGAGCCGGCCAAAAGAGGCCCCTAATCCCCTTCTTCGCTCTGGGTGCTGATGGCCAAAGCGGCAATGCCCGGGCTTGAAGTGATCACGATGTTGGAGTAGTGCTCCACGGTGATATCGGTGATCTTGCTGGTGAGCGCCTGCTCATAGACCCGATAGAGCGAGCCATCCTCGCACGGCGTCACAAAGCGCTTGATGTTGCTGGGGTCCTCTACCGATTGATGAGCATAGGCGCTGAAGAGGAGCACCAGATTCTCCGCAAAGCCGACCTTGCCCGCACCCGGCCCCTGGCGCCGCTGGCTGCACCTGCGCACCTGCTCCACGCCCAGAAGAGCGGCCAGAGCCTCCGGGCTCAAAGTGGCCGATGCGAAGCCGCCGGCCGTACTCTGGGCACGATGGGAGAGGCTCCTTGCGGCCCAGGCCGAGTCTCCAAAGAGAATACGGTTCGGTTTGAGCCCCGAGTCGTCAGCGGCTGATTCCAGCGCATTGAGCAGGTCCGAGTCAGGGTCCTCGGCCGCCGCTCCGCTCCAGACCGCCGGCGTACTGCTGGCCGCGTTGTAGAGGAAGGAGATGGCGCGCCGAAGCTCCGAGCGCAGGAGCCTGCGCAGCAATCGCGCCACGGCCATCTGCCGCCAGCTCTCTATGCCGCTCACCTGGTCCAGGTCCACCCGCAGAGTCAACCCTTTGTTGTAGGTTTTGCCCAGGACGATCTCTCCGGTGGGCTCCACACGGCGGAACTCAGCCCCGATGGCGCGAATATCCTCCCGTTCATCCAGGAATTCTTCGCTGTTATCGGCCTTGCGGTATTCAAAGCGTCGCGGTACCAGGACCGGCGGCGCCACGAAGTCGAGGTCCCCCAGCAGGGAGCCGTCATCGCTCCAGCCCACGGCATAGGCGCTGAGCGGCTGGCTCAGGTAAGCTTCATTGAAGCGTGAAGCGTTGGCCAGGGCGATCTGCCCGGGCTGCACCGGAGCGGCTTCCGATTCCCCGCCCCTCTCGAAGGTTTTTGTCTTTATATCGCTATTCATTATGGTTCTCTTTTTGGGTTATCCGCTCTACCGTTCTAAAGCTCTGCCTCTACCTTGATCTGCCTCGGCACGCAGGTGACGACTTCGAGCTCATCGTTATTGGCGCTTGCGGCGGTGACGCTGTAGCCGACCTGATAATAGGTCCCGGCGCTCGACGGGAGCCCCTGCACCTTGCCCGAGGGAGCCGTATAGACCGGCACCCCCGCATTGATCTTGGCCGCGGCCACCAGCCGGATAGTCCCGGGGATCGCCCCCAGCAGCTCCACGCTCAGGTATTCATCGGCCGCCTGCGCCGTATCGGTAATCACTCCCCACGGCAGAGTGGAGGCCAGCGCGCACGGCTCAATCTGGGCCGTATCCAGCGATAAGTTCCCCAGGAGCCAGCGCCGGGCGATCACTCCCGCGCTCCGTTTGGTGAGGGCCCAGCCATGCCGGCCGCTCTCATTGGCCAATGCCTTTGCACCGCCCTGCCTGCCCGGGCGGCCGGATAAAAATCCGGACACGGCGACCAGAGAGTGGAGCATTTTCCGTTTCATTGTTTTGAATTTCATTACTGCTATTGTTGTTGAGAAGAGAGGATTTTTTTGGATTGAGAAAACGCCTCGTGTACGAAGACGCCGCAGGCACCCAGAAGAGCGCCCCGCAAAGGACTCGCCTCGGAAAGCCCCGCCAAATGAGCCAGTATCTCCACTGCCGCCCCCAGAAACGGAGTCAGGAAAGGGAGAAGCGCCCTCGGGATTTTCGGAATCGCGTATTTGAAGAGGCTCACACCGCCCGCACTCAATAGCGGGGTGGCCGCCTGCAGCAGAGCCGCCAGCTCCAGTGAACCCGGCCCTGCCAAAAAAGTGTTGCTCACCGCCTCAGCCGCATCGCTGGATGCCATCGCGGCAGAAGCCCCGACCAGCACCCCCGACGCCGCCATCAGCAGCACCACCCATAGTTTCCTCTTACTGTTCTGTTCATGTGAAACCATGCGCCAAAGCAAACCACCAACCCGCCCCGCCCATCATCCGCCCCCTGGCATCTCTGGCAACCGTATACCTTCTAACCGGCTAAGAAAAAGGGAGCCCACTCCAAAAAGTGGACCCCCTCGCAAATCCGTTCAGAGCGCTCTGGCAGACTACGGCTCCTGCTCGGAGCCCTTCGCCTCTCCATCGACCGGCTGAACCAGCACCTCGCGCGCCAGCCGGTAGTATTGCCGTTTGATCGGCTGCTGGATATAGGAGACGCTCAGAGTGTAGTAACCCTCACTCTCTTTGAGCTCACTCTCCGGCACCCGCTCCCAGCCGCTCTCCAGCCGCTCCGAGCGCTCCAGCCAGACATCCGGAGCAACCGCCCAGGTCATCCTCAGCCGCCCATTGCTGAGCGTATACTCCCATGCCGGCGGGATCGTCGAAGTCTGATACGGCACCAGCGAACGCATGAACGGATAGCCGCTATTGATCTGCGGGTGCATATCCCAGAAGTTGGAGAAATTCCAGCCCCAGTAGGAGCTCCTGCTCTTCATCTGCGCCGTCGTCAGGCCGAAGCTTGACTGGCTGCCGGCAGAGCTCTGCTGGCCGCTGGTCTGGCGGTCCCAGTAGCTGTCGCTCAGAGTAATGCTGCCATAGCCGACCAATCCCCCCTTGTATTTATCGACGCCGACCACATACCCCACCGCGTAAGAGGCGTTCACCGCCTTGCTGTTCTGGCCAATCAACCCCCCCACGCGGTCATAGCCTCTCACGACCGCCGTCGAGTAACAGGCGCTCACCGCTCCGGCGCTCCAGCCGCTCAGCCCGCCCACGTAAAGAGCGGAGCCGGTGACGTTCCCCATCGTGTAACAGCCCGAGAGCTGAGCATCGCCCGAATTCATCCCGATGAGCCCGCCCACGTAGTTCTGGCCGTTCACCTGCGCCACCGCATAACACCAGGTGAACACCCCCTTGTAGGCCGCACCCGTCAGAGCCCCCACATAATCGCCGCCTCTGATACTGGCGCTGCCGCTAACGCTGCAACCGTTCACCTGCCCGTTATTCAAGTAGCCGACCAGACCGCCCGTCCAGCCGCCGCCCTCTATTTCCGGGCTCTCCAGCCGCAGGTTGTCAAAAACCGCTCCGTCGGCATAACCAAAAAGCCCCACATGAGCGGAGCCGGGGCGATTTATCTTCAAACCGATAATCTTCTTGCCGTTGCCAAAAACGTAACCGCCAAACTTGCCTCCCTCGCTCCCGATCGGCGGGAACCCTTTGCCCGATTCCCAGCTCTCCGTGGCCGAGGCGTCAATATCCTCCGTCACCGAAAAATATTGCCCCCCCAGGAAGGCGGCATTCTGGCTCATCCAGAGCAGGTTCTCCGCCGCCTTGATCTTGTAGGGATTGCTTGAGCTGCCGTAGCCCTCCGGCTGGACCGGCTTGGGCGTCTGGGCCTCGACCGTCAGGCTTGCCGCCGCCAGCAATAAAGCGAAAATGAAACCTTGGAAAAAAATGGCTCCTCTCCGTGAAGCGCTCCGGTGCGAAAAACCGACACCGCGTATTGCCTCAAAAACAGGCGCACCGGCAGCCAATGGAGCTTCTGGGTGATTGTGTTCTGATCTTTTCATACTCAGCCAAAAACCAGAGTACCAAACACCACCCCTCAGAGCACTCTCTTTTTGCGACAACTTTCCCTTTTCGGTGCGCTCTATTTTTGAGGCAATACGACCCTACATCCCCAAAAGCAAAGCAATATTTTTACTTAATCTTCAATGTGCTTAATCTTCAAATAAGCTTTGAGATAGTACCCTTCTCCCCCGCCCTGCCCAGGCGAATCTCAATATGGGTGAGGGCTCCCGGCAATTCCGCCCTCTGTCGGTTTTTTGAAACCTGGCTCATGATCTGCACCAGGTCGCTTTCTTCAAGCATTCTTCTCCTTTCATACAAAGCCCTGAGCTGCTCTTCCAGCCAGGGAGAGGGCGGCAGAGAGTTCAAGCGGTGCGACGGTGCGGGCATCTTCCTGAGGTGCTCCTGTATCTGAGCCTGCAATTCCTCGGTCTGGCGCCTGGCTTTGGCCATGACCTCCTGGGCCTCCTTCATGTTTTTCTGGGTCTCCTTCAGTATCTGCCGGTATTGTTGGAGGTCAAAACCTTGCACGACCGCCGTTGTTGAAAAAGTCGGGATAGATAGCTGAGAATCCCCATTCTCCGGCAATTCCGGCAATGGGGCCGGCTCCGCCAGCGCTGCTACGGTTTCTGCCGCTCCGGCCTCTTCATGCTCGCTTTCCGGCTTCGTCTTGCCACTCAGGCAGGCCAGTGGCAATACCAGCGTCGCCACCAAAAGCAGGCAGACCCGTTGCGGAGCGCTCGCCAGGCGACCTCTGCCCAGAGCCATCAGCATCCGCAGGCGCTTCTCCAGCCTGCCGCCACTATTCACCTGGCTTGCCACCAGTGGCGCACAACCGGACGTACTCGGCGAGAGCCGCTCCACCGCATTCAATAGCGATTGCGCATAGTCGTAGGGCCGCCCCTCAAGGCGCTCCAGAACCAGCGCATCGCAGCAAATCTCCTCGTTCAACCTCAAATGCCGACGCCCCCACCAGACAAGCGGATTCCACCAGAAGGCGATACACGCCAGCCACTCGAGCCAGCGCACCTGGTAATCCTTCCGCTGAACATGCGCCAGCTCATGACCCAGCACCCATTTGAGCTCCTGCAATGAGAGGCTCTCCAGGAGGCTCCGCGGCAAAACAATACTCACCCGACCACCCATCCACCAAACAAGCGGCGAGAGCTCTGCACTGGAGACCCGCAGCACCGGAACACGCCTGGCGGTAATTCCCATCCGGCTGGCCAGTTCACGGAAAAGCGGCTCCACCTCCTGGGGAACCTCGCTGAACCCCTCCGTGATCCAACGGTTAAAACGATAAGCACGAATCAGCGATACGGCCACCAGCATCCCGCTGCCACAAAACCAAATCACAAAAAGTGGACTCTCCAGCCTCCCCCAAAGCTGCGCCAACTGCCCTGCCGAAGCTGCCGGAGCGCTCGCCATCAGCAGCGTATCTGGAGTAGCCTGGCTCCACCCCTCCGGAACAGGTAGCATCTGCTCCGTCGCAAAAAACGATGTGAAATATCCCCCCAGAAAAGGGATATCCCCCGCACCGAACGAAATCAATGGCGGGCTGAGCAGTTTCACAAACACCACCAGCCAAAGCAGATGCGCCAAAGCCGGACGCCTCATGAATCGCTCCACCACCAGTGCCGCCAGCGCCAGCACCGTGGCGAAAACGAGATTGCTCGCTACAATCTGGAAAAAAGCACTCATTTCTCAGCCTCCCCTTTATCCAGTTCATTGAGCAAAAGCCTCAAGCGCCGGATTTCCTCCCTTGATATCTTCCGCTCCTCCACAAAGTGCGTAATGAGAGGCGCCAGTGAACCCTCCGTCAGTTTCTCAGCCAGCGACTCCATCTGCGCTCCTGCATGCTCCACACGGGAAATTTGCGGCGAAAAGAGCAGAACCGGCTCGCTTGTATCCCGCGCCACGAACCCCTTCTCTTCAAGCCGCTGTAAAAGCCGCTGTACCGTCCCGTGCTGGGCCGTCCGTGCATCAGGGTAAAGCTCTTCTCGTATCTGCCTCGCTGTCAACGGGCTCTCTTTCCAGAGAAGCTCCATAATGCTCAGCTCTGCATTGGCCAATGTGGAATATCTCTTATCGCTCATTCTCTATTCTTCTCTGCGGGAGCTCGTTATAGGGTAGCTCTCCTGGCCGAGCCACTGCTCGGGTTACACTTGATTCCTAAATTACGACAACTTGTCGAATTTGTCAAATATCTCTTTTCTCCCAATTCAGAAAGCCCTTCACTCCCAAAGGGTAAAGGGCTTTACGTTCATTTGACGGAGTGATTACTCCATGCTCTGGGGTTCCTCTTTTCCGGATTGCTGCGGACTCAAAACACGCCGCAGAAGTCGCTCCAGTCCCTCCTCAGCCGTCATGTTCTGGGAGGCCACCTGATTCTGAATCCTGCGCGCCACACGCCGCAATTGCTCTATTGCGGGGGGAGCCGCTCCGGATGCCTCCATCGCCGGAGGGTTCTCCAGAGATTTGAGCCTCTTTTCCAACTGCTCCAGCCGCGCTTCCATTTTGCTCAGCGGAGCCGCCTTGCGAAACTGACCCATATCCGGAGCAATCGCCGGCCAATTGGTGAACGGCCCGTGGCCCATCTTCTCAAGCATCCGCTTCGCCTGCTCCTGAACCTTCTGAACATCCTTCAGAGCCTGTTCATGCTCGGGAAGAGCCTCGCTGAACGCTTTCCACTGAGACTTCCAGGAATCGCCGTCCAAAAACTTCTCGCCTGCTGGCGGCTTTGGGGTCTCCTTCGGTGATTCGCCATCCTTCTCAGCCCGGATATTGCGGGCAATGCTGATACTTGACTGAGAGTCAGCCTCCGCAAGCAGCTTCTCAAAGTACTCTTTCAGAGTCTTCTTGAGCCCTTCCAAAAGCGAACCCGATTCCACCCCCGCCGAGCGCAGGGCAGACTCCACCTGCTCAATCACCGCTTCTGCCCGCCGGCTTTTGGCTTCGGCACTCTCCGTACACTCGGCACATTCCTCTGAATCGCTACCGATTTGGAACGAAATGACGCCATTCCTGGAATCCGGCCGAACCTCTTTGCCATTGACCCAGATGCGGGTCTCCACTTTACCATCGGGCAAAGATTGAGCCCAGATGCGGGTCTCCACTTTACCATCGGGCAAGGATTGAGATTTGAGCTCAACCTTCTGCTCGATCTGTTGCTTCTGCGGCTTTGCCTCAGATTCACTCTGTGGCGCTTCAGCCGTTGCACCAAAACCTGAAGGTAAAACAAGACCCCAGGCCACCAGGAGGGCAATCCCCTTCAGAGAAGAAGAGAGGAACCCCACTTTGCGAAATAGATTCAAGTTATTCATACTATTTTCCATATATGTCATGCACTGTTTTATCCAGCCGCTTATGGTATGCGACCGGCTAAAATACGACAAAGTGTCGTACTGAAAAGAAATATACGACAACTTGTCGTCACTTGTCAACTCCTCAAATACTTTTTTTACATTTTTTGCTGCCCTGCCCGGCATACAAACGGAAAGGGAGCCATCTCCGGCTCCCCTTCTATCGATAACTAAAATAACTGCAAGCAAAGCTGATAACTTCTGCCGCTCTCAGATGCTTTGTTTTTGAGCCTGGCCAGTACGGATACAGCAGGATCAGACATTCAGCAGAACCTCCATCAGTTCATTGACTCTCCTGAATACGCCGAGCTCCTTAGCGTATTTTGAGAGGTTGCCCGGATTTTTTTTATCATCCGCAACGTAGGCATGAACGGCCTTGTTGAAGGTTTCGTCGTCCAGCCTGGAGCGATACTTGAAGCAGTCACAGATCGTGCGCTCCCGGTCATATACGGCAAGCTCCACGCCGTTGAAATCGTCTACGGTTTTTCCGGTCTCGTAATGTTTTTTCGGGATGTAGTAGGCCTTCAGCGCAAGCGCATCCACTTTCAGCTTTGCACGGGAGATCGTGCGGGGAACGGCAACCGACCAGACGCGGGGAGTGAAGTCGCTGTAACCGAAATGGAAAAGGGCGGATTCCACGCAAACAATCCCCTCCGGCAGCACGCTTTTCAGCAGGAGTTCTTCCGAAACGGACGTATTCCCCGCGCGCTGATAAAAGCCGTGGCGTACCCGTTCGAGGTATCCCGCATTATGAAGCCACCTGATATCCGTTTTTGAAAGCCCGGCA
>LSQX01123420.1_pt1 | contig 29709 bp, 28 predicted proteins | sample 654561 | NCBI WGS metagenome assembly LSQX01 (sample SAMN04489861, study PRJNA283612) | anaerobic digester metagenome | isolation source: 4 biogas reactors fed with cattle manure at either 37C or 55C with and... | place: Denmark: Kongens Lyngby | collected 2014 | reverse complement strand
AGGCGGTGATGCTGACCTTCGGCACCCTGTTCGCGCTGCTCTTCGCCTACCGCTCGGGCTGGATCAAGGCCACCGAGAACTTCAAGCTCGGCGTGGTCGCGGCCACCGGCGGCATCTTCCTCGTCTACCTCGCCACGATCGTGCTGCGCATGTTCGGCGTCGACATGCCCATGATCCACGACAACGGCATCATCGGGATCGGCTTCAGCCTGTTCGTGATCGTGATCGCGGCCCTCAACCTGGTGCTGGACTTCGACTTCATCGAGACCGGCGTGGAGCGCGGCGCGCCCAGGTACATGGAGTGGTACGGCGCCTTCGGGCTGATGGTCACCCTGGTGTGGCTGTACATCGAGTTCCTGCGCCTGCTGGCGAAGCTGCAGTCGCGCGACTGAGCAGCCACGCTACACGGGGACCGGAAGCGGGAGCGGCGACCTTCGCGGACCGTGGGCCGGGACCCTAGGCCACGCCGGGCTCCGCCGCGGGTGCGCGGCGGGGCCAGGCCATGAATGCCATGGCGACCAGGCACAGGATCCAGCAGTAGAAAACCGTGCCCGACAGCGCCAGCGGCGATACCGAAGCCAGGCCCGCGGCAAGCAGGATCTGGGCGCCATAGGGCAGCACCCCCTGCGGCACGCAGGCGAAGATGTCGAGCACGCTGGCCGCGCGGCGGGGGCTGATGCCGTGGCGCCGGGCGATGTCGCGCGCGACGTCGCCGCTGACCAGGATGGCCACGGTGTTGTTCGCGGTGAACACGTCCGCCGCGGCCGCCAGCGCGGCGATGCTGAACTCCCCCGTCCGCGGGCCCTGGTGCCCGCGGGCGAAGCGCGCGATCCCGCGCGCCAGCCATTCGAGCCCGCCGGCCGCCTTCATCAGGGCGCCGACCCCGCCGATCAGCAGCGACAGCAGCAGGATCTCGGTCATGCCCTCGAAGCCGGTCCAGATGTCGCCGGCGAAATGCGCCAGGTCGTACCCGGGGGCCAGCAGCAGCCCGGTCGCGCCGGCGAGGGCGATGCCGATGCCGAGCACCAGGATCACGTCCAGGCCGGCAAGCGCCAGCACCAGCACCAGCACGTAGGGCAGGACCAGCCATGGGGACGCGGCCTCGTCGCTGGTCACCGGCGCGGCATCGCCCAGGAAGGCCAGCAGCACGATGGTGGCCAGCGCCGCCGGCAGCGCGATGCGGAAGTTCTCGCGGAACTTGTCCCGCATCTCGGCGCCCTGGCTGCGGGTCGCGGCGATCGTGGTGTCCGAGATCACCGACAGGTTGTCGCCGAACATGGCCCCGCCGATGACCGCGCCGAGGACCAGGCCGCGGTCCAGGCCGGACGCGTCGGCCACGCCGAGCGCGATCGGCACCACGGCGGCGATGGTCCCCATCGAGGTGCCGATCGCCAGCGAGATCAGCGACGCGACGATGAAGAGTCCCGGGAGCAGCAGCGCCGCCGGCACCGCGCCGATGCCCAGCGCCACCACCGCGTCGACCGCGCCGATCGCCTGCGAGACGAAGGCAAAGGCCCCCGCCAGCAGGAAGATCAGGCACATGGTCATGATCCCGGGGTCGCCCATGCCGCGCAGCAGCACCTCGACCGGCTTCAATCCCCGGCGCTAGGCGATCCATGCCGCCAGCGCCACCGCCGGAAGGATCGCCACCGGCGCACGCAGCTGGTAGAACCCCATGGCTTCGCCCTGGAGCGTGAAATAGAGCCCGCTGCCGAAGAACAGCGCAAGGAACAGCAGCAGCGGGGTCAGCGCCAGCGCGCTGGGTCGGACATCCATCGCTCTATCCGCATGAAGGGATCGGCGATTGTGCGGCCGGCTCCCCGGCGCTGTCGAGCCACCTGCCCGGAACAGCGTCGGCCCGGAAACGAAACGGGCGCCGGAACCGCCCGGGGGGCCGTGCCCCCGGAGCATGCCGACCGGCTCAGGCGGCGACGCGGCTCGCGATCGCCCTGGCGAAGCCCATCGTGGTCCCGGTCCCGCCGAGGTCGGGGGTCAGGGAGTCCCTTGCCTCGAGGGTGGCCACGATCGCCGCGCGCAGCTGCGCGGCCCGGCCGGCCATCCCGATGTGGTCCAGCATCTGCGCCGCGCCCAGCAGCAGGGCACAGGGATTGGCCACGCCCTTGCCCGCGATGTCCGGGGCCGAACCGTGCACGGCCTCGAAGATCGCCGCGTCCTTGCCGATGTTCGCGCCCGGGATCAGCCCCAGGCCGCCGATCAGGCCGGCGCAGAGGTCGGAGATGATGTCGCCGAACAGGTTGGTGGTCACGATGATGTCGAATTGCTCGGGACGCATGACCAGCTGCATGCAGCAGTTGTCCACGATCATCTCGTTGCATTCGATGTCCGGGTACTCCCTGGCCACGTCGCGCGCGGCGTTGAGGAAGATGCCCGAGGTCGACTTCAGGATGTTGGCCTTGTGCACCACCGTGACCTTCCTGCGTCCGGTGCGGCGGGCGAGGTCGAAGGCATAGCGCACGATGCGCTCGGAGCCCTTGCGGGTATTGCGCGTGACCGAGACCGCCCAGCTGCCGTCGGGCGCCGTTTCCTGGCCCTCGGCGCTGTACGCGCCCTCGGTGTTCTCGCGCACGGTGATGATGTCCACGCCCTCGGTGAAGCGCGAGCGCGTGTTCGGGAACGAGGTGGCGGGGCGCACGTTGGCGTACAGGTCGAAATGCCGGCGCAGCTGCACGTTGATGGACGAAAAGCCGCCGCCCACCGGCGTGGTCAGCGGACTCTTGAGCGCGACCTTGTTGCGGCTGATCGAATCCAGCGTGGCCTGCGGCAGCAGCTCGCCGTGCTTCTCGAGCGCCACGAGGCCGGCCTCGGCCTCCTCGTACGCGAGCCCGAGCTTCATCGCGTCGAGCACGTGCAGGGTGGCGTCCATGATCTCCGGGCCGATGCCATCGCCGCGGATGACCGTGATTGTCTGGGTCATTGTGTGGGGTCCATCGTGGGGGGGACGCCGCCACGCGGGCAGGCGTCGGGGGACGGGAAACAGCACGCAATTATGCCAAATGCGCACCCCCACTGCCGTCGCCCGGGGCGGACGCAGCGGTCCACCGACGCGCTCCGGGGCGGCCCGGGCCTGCCCCGGCGACCGTCGCGGGACGGCGCCGGCCCGGACCGGGCGCGACGCCGGGGGCTCAGCCGTGCGCGTGTTCCGGCGGCGGCGGGGCGCCCGCCTCCAGCTGGTCGAGGAAGTCCACCGCGCGCCGCAGGTGCGGGATGACGATGCTGCCGCCGACCACCAGCCCGACCGAGAACGCCTCGAACATGGCATCGCGGCCCACGCCAGCCTCGCGGCAGCGGGCCACGTGGTAGCTGATGCAGTCGTCGCAGCGCAGGACCAGCGAGGCCACCAGTCCCAGCAGCTCCTTGGTCGCCACGTCCAGCACGCCCGCCTGGTAGGCCTGGGTGTCCAGGGCGAAGAAGCGCCGGACGACCTGGTTCGGCTCAGCGAGGATGCGGGCGTTCATCCGCTCCCGGAACCCGGCGAAGGCGCGCACCGCGTCGCCGTCGTCGCCCGCGCTCACGGACCCTTCCCCTCGAGCAGAGGCTCGAAGCCGCCCGTGCGATGCAGGGCCATCATGTCGTCGTAGCCCCCGACGTGGACGTCGCCGACGAAGATCTGCGGGACCGAGGTCCGACCCGCCCGCTCCACCATCCGCTGGCGTTCGGCCGGATCGGTGTCGATCCGGACTTCGGTCCATTCCAGGCCCTTGCTGCGCAGGAAGTTCTTGGCGGCCACGCAGTACGCGCACACGGCGCTGGTGTAGAGGGTGATCGCCGGGGAGGATTGCTCGTTCAACGCGGTCTCCGGAAACTTGTGGGGTCCCACGGGGTCCATTGTGGCGACCGGGGACGACGATTTCAGCACGCACGGGCGGGTCGCAGCGTCACGCAGCGCCGGATTAACGGGGTGTTCACGCCTGCCGCGCGCCGCCGCCCCATCCTGTCCCCTCCATACCGCGACCAGGGATCACCATCGACCTCCGCATGCGCCTGTCCCCGACCTCCATCGCGCTGGCCCTCGCGCTCGCGGCCGCCTCGACGGCCGCGCCGGCGCAGCAGCGCCTGCCGGACATCGGCTCCTCCGCCGACACCCTGCTCGGCCCGGCGCAGCAGCGCGAGTACGGCCAGATGCTGTTGGCGCAGCTGCGCCACTACGACTACGTCCTCGACGACCCGCTGATCGACTCCTGGCTGCGCCAGCTCGGCAACCGGCTCGCCGCCGCGAGCGACGACCCCGAGCAGTCGTTCACCTTCTTCATGCTCAAGGACCGGTCGGTCAACGCCTTCGCGACGCTTGGTGGATACATCGGCACCAATGCCGGCCTGGTGCTGGTGGCCGATCGCGAGGACGAGGTCGCCGGCGTGCTGGCGCACGAGGTGGCGCACGTGACCCAGGCGCACGTACTCCGCGGCGCGGAGCGGGCGCAGCGCGACAGCATCCCGATCCTGCTCGCGATGCTGGGCGCGGTGGCCGCCGCGTCGCAGTCGGGCAGCAGTTCCGCTGCCGACGCATCCATGGCGGCCATCGTCAGTGCGCAGGGCCTGATGGTGCAGCGCCAGATCGACTACACGCGGTCGAACGAATCCGAGGCCGACCGGGTCGGCATGCGCACGCTGTCGCGCAGCGGCTACGACGCCGCCGCCATGGCGACGATGTTCGAGCGGATGCAGGCGCTTTCCCGCACCAACCAGGGCGGGGAGCGCGAGCGAATGCCCGACTACCTGCGCACCCATCCGGTCACCACCACCCGCATCAGCGAGGCGCGGCAGCTGGCCGAACAGCACGGCCGCCAGGGCAGCGGCGTGTATGCCACCGCCGGGCTGGCGGGCAATAATCCGCTCCTCCCGCCCGGGCTGCGCCCCGGAGGCATGGAGGCGGACGCGGCCGGCAACCAGTTCGGCTGGGTCCGCGAGCGCCTGCGCGCGCTCAGCGCGAACACCCCCGGCGAGGCCATCGCCGAATACGGCCGGCTGGCCAGGGCGGGGTCGCTCGACGACGCACAGCGCTACGGGCTGGCGGTGGCCCAGCTGCTGGCCAACCGCCCCGCCGAGGCCGCGCGCGGCCTCGAGTCGCTGCTCCAGACCCATCCCCGCGACACCTGGCTGCTGCTGGGCCTCGCCCAGGCCGAGTCCCGTCAGGGGCTGCACGAACGGGCCGATGCCCGCTACGAGGACCTGGTCCGGCGGATGCCGCGCAACCGCGCCGTCGTCCTGGGCTATGCCGAGGCCCTCGTGGAGCGCGGCGAGCGCGATGCCGGCCGGCGGGCCCAGGACATCCTGCGCCCGCTCATGGCGAGCGCATCGGACGACCCGGTGTTCCACCGCCTGTTCGCCCGGGCGAGCGAGATCGCGGGCGATCCCGTGCGCGCCGGCGAGGCCTGGGCGGAGACCGCCTTCCTGAGCGGCCGCGCCGAGCAGGCGCTGGTCCAGCTCAATACCCTGCGCAAGCGCGACGACCTCGACTACTACGCCCGCGCGCGGATCGACGCCCGCATCGCCGCGATCACCCCCACGGTCCTCGAGCTCCGCCGCCAGGGCATCCGCGATCCCGACCTGCGCAAGTAGGCCGCCGGCCCCGGCGGATGCGTGACGGTGTCACCAAACCGTAACCGGATCGTCGTCTAATGGGGCCCGGTCCCCTGAACGAGCGATGGCGAGCGTGCAGAAGCGCATCCTGATCGTCGACGACGAACCCGCGATCCGCGACATGGTGGCGTTCGCGGTCCGCAAGGGCGACTACGAGCCGGTCCACGCAGGCGACGCCCGGCAGGCGCAGGAGGCGATCGCGGACCGCGTCCCCGACCTGATCCTCCTCGACTGGATGCTCCCGGGCACGAGCGGCATCGAGCTGGCCCGGCGCTGGCGCCGCGAGTCCCTGACCCGCGAGATCCCGATCATCATGCTGACCGCGCGCGGCGAGGAGAACGACCGCGTCGGCGGCCTCGAGGCCGGGGTCGACGACTACGTGGTGAAGCCCTTCTCGGCGCGCGAGCTGCTGGCGCGCATCCGGGCGGTGCTGCGCCGGTCGCGTGAAGACGACGAGGACGGCAGCGTGGCCCTGGGCGGCCTGCGGATCGACGGTGCCGCGCACCGCGTGTTCGCGGGCGACGAGCCGATCACCATCGGCCCCACCGAATACCGCCTCCTGCACTTCTTCATGACCCACCCCGACCGCGTGTACTCGCGGTCACAGCTGCTCGACCACGTCTGGGGCGGCAGCGTCTACGTGGAAGAGCGCACCGTGGACGTGCACATCCGCCGCCTGCGCAAGACCCTGGAGCCGTTCAAGCTCGACTGGATGGTGCAGACCGTGCGCGGCGCAGGCTACCGTTTCTCCGCCTCGGTCTAGACTGGCGGCATGCCGCCCATGCCGAACCCTTCGTGGCGACGGACCCTGGCCACGCTGGCCGCCGTCCTGGCCGCCGCCCTGCTCGCCGGGCTGGCGCTGGGCCATCCCTGGCCGGCGCTCGCCATGGCCGCGCTGGGGCTGCTCGCCGCGCACCTCGTGCGCCTGGCGCGGGTCATGGGCCAGCTCGAGGCCCGCATGCGACCGCCGCCGCCGCGGCCCCGGGGCGGCGCCTGGGACGCGCTCGAACGCCTGCTGCACCGCGCGCGGCGCGAAGTCCGCGGCCGCGAACGCCGGCTGGTGGAGATGATGCGTGCCTACCGCGCCGTGGCCACCGCCCTCCCCGACGGGCTCGCCGTCGTCGATCGCAACACGCAGCGGGTGATCTGGTGCAACGCCGCCGCCGACCGCCTGCTCGGGCTGCGCTACCCGCGGGACAAGGGCGCCAGCCTGTGCGAGCGCCTGCGGCCGCTGCCGATCGCCCACTGGCTCAGCGCCGGGCGCCACGCCGAGCCGATCATCGACGCAGCCTCGCCGGCCGACCCCGGGATCCGCATCAGCCTCCGCCTGATCGCCTACTCGGACTCGCTCTGGCTGCTCGTTGCCCGCGACGTGAGCAAGCTGATGAGGCTGGAGCAGGTGCGCCGCGACTTCGTCGCCAACGTGTCCCACGAGCTGCGCACGCCGCTGACGGTGATCCACGGCTACCTGGAGATGCTCGAGCCCGCAGACGACGAGGAGTGGGCCCCTGCCATCGCCGAGATGCGCCGGCAGTCGCAGCGCATGACGCAGCTGGTCGAGGACCTGCTGACCCTGTCGCGGCTGGAGGGCCAGGACGCGGTCGAGGACGAGCACGTCGCCATGGCCCCGCTGCTGGCCACGCTGCGACGGGAAGCGGACGCGCTCAGCCAGGGGCGGCACGTGCTGACCGTCGAGGACGAGGCCGGGGTCGACCTGGTCGGCTCGCCGCGCGAACTGCACAGCGCGTTCTCCAACCTGGTCGCGAACGCGGTCCGCTACACGCCCAGCGGCGGCGGCATCCACGTGCGCTTCGCGCGCGAGGGAGATGGCGGTGCGGTGCTCTCGGTGCAGGACACCGGCTATGGCATCCCGCAGCCGCACCTCGAGCGCCTGACCGAGCGCTTCTACCGCGTGTCCAGCAGCCGCACCCGCGAGACCGGGGGCACCGGCCTGGGCCTGGCGATCGTCAAGCACGTTCTGCAGCTGCACCAGTCACGCCTCTCGATCCAGAGCGAGGTCGGGCGCGGCAGCACCTTCTCCTGCCACTTCGGCCCCGACCGCCTGGTCGAGCGCCTGGATGAAACGCATGAAGAACCCCAGGACCCGACGTCCACCGACCGGGCAGGCTGAGGCCCGCCCCGCGCGCCCCGCGAGCCCCGTGCGCCGCGCCCCGCTGCGCACGACCGCGCCCGCGGACGACCCGGCGACCGATGCCCTCCGCGACCCGGGGCTGTACCTCAATCGCGAGCTGTCGCAGCTCGACTTCAACTTCCGGGTGCTGGCCCAGGCGCAGGACCCGACGATCCCGCTGCTCGAGCGCCTCCGCTACCTCTGCATCTCCTGCACCAACCTCGACGAGTTCTTCGAGATCCGCGCCGCCACCGTGCGACACGCCCAGGACTTCGACGTCCCGCTGGCGCCCGACGGCCTCTCGCCGGGGACGGTCCTGCGCCGCATCCACGAGCGCACCGCCGACCTGGTCGCGGCGCAGTACGCCTGCTGGAACGAGGTGCTGCGGCCGGCCCTCGCCGACGCCGGCGTCCGCGTGCTCGCCCGCGAGGGCTGGACCACGCGCCAGCGCCGGTGGCTTCGGGCCTTCTTCCGCGAGGAGATCCTCCCCGTGCTTTCGCCGCTCGGCCTGGATCCCGCGCACCCGTTCCCGAAGATCCTCAACAAGTCGCTCAACCTGGTGGTCGTGCTCAAGGGCAAGGACGCGTTCGGCCGCAGCGGCCACCTGGCGATCGTCCGCGCGCCGCGGTCGCTTGCGCGCATCATCCGCCTGCCGCCGCGGGTCTCCGGCGGCGAGCACGACTTCGTGTTCCTGTCGGCCATGCTCTCCGAGTTCGTCGAGGACCTCTTCCCGGGCATGCGGGTGGACGGCGCCTACCAGTTCCGCGTCACCCGCAACTCGGAGCTGATCCTCGACGAGGACGAGGTCGAGAACCTGGCCCTCGCGCTGCGCGACGAACTGCTCGGCCGCGGCTACCTGCGCGCCATGCGCCTGGAGATCGCCGCCGACTGCCCGGAGCCCATCGTCCGCGGCCTGCTCAACAACTTCGACCTGCCGGAGAACGCGGTGTACCGAATCAGCGGTCCGGTGAACCTCAACCGCGTGATCCAGGTCTACGACGACGTCGACCGCCCGGAGCTGAAGTTCCCGCCGTTCCAGCCGCGCCAGCTGCCCGGGAGCGATGCGATGTTCGAGCGCATCGCCGAGGGCGACGTCCTGCTGCACCACCCCTTCGACGGCTTCAGCCCGGTGCTCGAGCTGCTGAAGCAGGCCGCCACCGACCCCGGCGTGCTCGCGATCAAGCAGACGCTCTACCGCACCGGCGCCGACTCGCCGATCGTTGAGCACCTGGTCCAGGCCGCGCGCAACGGCAAGGACGTGACCGTGGTGGTCGAGCTGCGCGCGCGCTTCGACGAGGAAGCGAACCTGGGCCTCGCCGACCGCCTGCAGGACGCCGGCGTGCAGGTGGTCTACGGCGTCGTCGGCTACAAGACGCACGCCAAGATGCTCCTCATCGTCCGCCGCGAGGGCCGGCGCCTGCGCCGCTACGTCCACATGGGCACCGGCAACTACCACAGCGGCACCGCGCGCGCCTACACCGACATCAGCCTGATGACCGCGGACCCGGACATCGGCAGCGACGTGCACCAGATCTTCCAGCAGATCTCCGGCCTGGCGCCGGCGATCCGGCTCAAGCGCCTGCTGCAGTCGCCGTTCACGCTGCATGCCGGCGTGCTCGCCCGCATCCGGCGCGAAGCCCAGTTCGCGGCGGCCGGCCGCGAGGGACGGATCATCGCCAAGATGAACGCACTCAACGAGCCGCAGGTGGTGCGCGCGCTCTACGCCGCGTCGCAGGCCGGCGTGCGGATCGACCTGATCGTCCGCGGCGCGTGCACGCTCCGGCCCGGCGTGCCTGGCGTTTCCGACAACATCCGCGTGCGCTCCATCGTCGGCCGGTTCCTCGAGCACAGCCGCGTGTACTGGTTCGGCAACGACGGGAGCCCCGAGACCTTCTGCGCCAGCGCCGACTGGCTGGAACGCAACCTGCTCCGCCGGGTCGAGACCTGCTTCCCGATCCTGGACCCCGACGTCGCCGAACGGGTGCGCAGGGAGACGCTGGACACCTACCTCGCCGACAACACGAACGCCTGGGAGCTGCAGCCCGATGGCAGCTATCGGGCGCTGTCGCCGGCCGGGGGCGAGGAACCCCATTCGGCGCAGGCATCGCTGCTGGCGGGGATCTGCGGATGAACACCGCCATTGCCCAGCCCGCGTCGCAGAGCCAGCCGCTGGTCGACGGCGACATGCTGGCCGCGATCGACCTCGGGTCGAACAGCTATCACATGGTGGTGGCCCGCTACACGCTCGGCCAGCTCCGCATCGTCGACCGCCTGCGCGAGACCGTGCGCATGGCCGAGGGCCTGGACGGGCGCGGTGGGCTCAGCCTGGAAGTGCGGCAGCGCGCGCTGCGCTGCCTTGCCCGCTTCGGCCAGCGCATCCGCGACATCCCGGCGCATCGCGTGCGCGCGGTCGCGACCAACACCGTGCGCCGGCTGGCGGCGCCCCAGGCCTTCCTGATGCCGGCGGAGACCGCGCTCGGACACGCCATCGAGGTGGTGTCCGGGCGCGAGGAGGCGCGCCTGGTGTACCTCGGGGTGGCCCATGCGCAGCCGCCGAAGAGCGGCCACCGCCGGCTGGTCCTGGACATCGGCGGCGGCTCCACGGAATGCATCATCGGCCGCGGCTTCGAGACCCTGGAGCGCGACAGCGTGCAGCTGGGCGCGGTGGGCGGCACCCTGCGCTTCTTCGGCAGCGGGAAGCTGTCGCGGCGCAGGTGGAACGACGCGCTGATCGAAGCTTCGGTGGAGTTCCAGCAGTTCGCGGCCACCTACCGCAGCCTCGGCTGGCAGGAGGCCGTCGGCGCGTCGGGCACCAACAAGGCCATCGGCGAGGTCTGCGCGGCGCTGAAGCTGACCAAGGGCGCGGTCACGGCCGAGGCACTGCCGGTGGTGCGCGACGAGCTCCTGCGCGCCGGGCACATCGACGACATCAGGCTGCCGGGCCTGTCCGAGGAGCGCCGGCCCATCATCGCCGGCGGCCTGCTGGTGCTGGAGGCGGCCTTCACCAGCCTCGGCCTGCAGCGGATGGCGGTGAGCAAGGCGGCCCTGCGCGAAGGGGTGCTGTACGACATGGTCGGCCGCGCCGGCGACCAGGATCCGCGCGACGCCTCGGTCGAGGCGCTCATGCAGCGCTACGGCATCGACCTCGCACAGGCGCTGCGCGTCGAGTCCAGCGCGCTGCGGCTGTTCGACCAGGTGGCCGCCGCGTGGCAGCTGACGCCCGACGACCGCCTGATGCTCTCCTGGGCCGCGCGCCTGCACGAACTCGGCCTGACCATCGCCCACAGCCAGTACCAGGTCCACGGGGCCTATGTCATCGCGCACTCCGACATCGCCGGCTTTTCCCGGCAGGAGCAGCAGTTCCTCGCGGCCCTGGTGAGGGCCCACCGGCGCAAGGTGCCCAGGAGCGCGTTCGAGGCCCTGCCCGACCGGCTGCTGCCCGCCGCGCGGCGGCTGTCGATGCTGCTGCGGCTGGCGGTGCTGCTGCACCGCGGACACGACGATCCGGACATCCCGGGGCTGGAAGCCACCGCCACGGGCGACGGAATCGCACTGCGCCTGCCGCGGCGCTGGCTGGACGAACGGCCGCTGCTGCAGGCGGACCTCGCCGGCGAACCGGGAGAGACCGCTTCGCTCGGGGTGGCCCTGCGCTTCCCGCAGGGATGACGCGGCCGCCCGGCGGCCGCGGGGACGCGCTCAGTCCTTCGCGCGCTCGGAGTAGATCCGCACCTCGGTCTTGCCGCCCGGCCTGGGCACGAACAGCATCCGCGTCTGGCCCAGCACGTTGCCGCCCGCGGCCGTGATGTAGAACAGGCCCCAGTCCTGGGCGTCGCCCATGCGGTCGAAGCTGCCGACGATCCGGCAGCTCGACTGCTTGCAGGCGATGTCGACGTTGTCCGGGCGCAGCCCGGTGCCGGCCATCGCCTCGCCCGAAATGGTGCGCACCAGGAGGTCCTCGGTCGCCGGCGCGGTGGCCGGGTCGGCGACGTCGGCGGCGAAGCGGGCCTCGAGCTCGCGCAGCTGGCGCTCGCGCTCGGCCGCGATCTCTTCCGGCGTCCGCGGCCCTCCGTCCAGGCCGGTCGGATCGTCGATGTCGCCGCCGGAGGCGCCGGCGTACGGGCCCGGTGCGGCCGACACCGGTGCGCGCCGGCGCGCCGGGCCGGGCGCGGACTCGACCGCCTCCAAGCGCTGCTCGAGCCGGGCGAGCGCCTCCCTGTCGACCGCGTCTCCTCCCTCCCTGTCCCAGAGCAGGCTCGCCACCAGGGCGAGCACCGCGGCCCCCGCGATCAACCAGGGCAGGCGCTCCCCGCTTCCCTTCCCGTTCGTACTCGAACCCATGTCCTCTCCGGCAGTCGCTGGTGTCGTCAACGCTCCACTGTAAACGCAAACCGGGCTCCCTCGCGCCCACCATCCGGTGCCGTATCGACCGATGCTATGCTCGCCGCATCCCACTCCGGAGACAGCAATGGGTCGTGGAACCACCGTCCTCCTGGCGTTGCTCGCGGTCCTGCTCGCCGCCTCGTGCTCGAGCGGCCCGGTCCGCCGCATCTCCGAACCGGCCGCCAGCATCCAGCAGCTCACCGTCCAGGCGGACGGCAGCTGGTCGGTCAGCCTTCGGCTGCAGAATTTCAGCAGCATCCCCATGCGCTTCGAAGCGGTGGACCTGGAACTCGAGGTGGGCGGACAGCCGGCCGGCGCGCTGCGCCACGACGCGGCGCTGGAGATCGGCCCGGAGTCCGCCGACGTGGTCGAGGTCGCGCTCGACCCCGGATCGAAGGCCCGGATGCTGCTCGCCGACGCGCTCGCCTCGGGTCGCGGCGTCGACTACGGGTTCGAGGGCAGCATCCGCGCCGCCCCGGCCGACCGGGGCTCGGCCCGCAGTTACACGGTGAAGCGCAGCAGCGCGCTCAGCCCCACCCCCGGACTTCCCGGGGTGCTGCGCTGACGCGCGCCCCGGCATCCCGACCTGCCACAGGACCCTTCGACGATGAGCCAGTACACCGCCCCCCTCGACGACATCCGCTTCATCCTCGACGACGTGCTGGACGCGCAGTCGCAGTTCGCGCGCCTCGGCCACGCGGAGGTCACGCCCGACGTCGTCGATGCCGTGCTCGAGGAGGCGGCGCGGTTCACCGGCACGGTGCTCGCCCCGCTCAACGCCGTCGGCGACGCGCTGGGCTGCCGGCACGATCCGGCGACCGGCGAGGTCACCACGCCGGAGGGCTTCAAGGCCGCGTACCGGCAGTTCGTCGAAGGGGGATGGCCGGGCCTGACCGCCGATCCGAAATACGGTGGCCAGGGCCTGCCACACCTGCTGGGGCTCTCGGTCAGCGAGATGATCAACGCCGCCAACCTGGCCTGGGGCAACTTCCCGCTGCTGTCGCACGGCGCCGTCGAAGCGCTGGTGCAGCACGGCGAGGACTGGCAGAAGGAGGTGTTCCTGCCGCCGCTGGTCGAGGGCCGCTGGACCGGCACCATGTGCCTCACCGAACCCCACTGCGGCACCGACCTGGGCCTGCTGCGCACCCGCGCGGAACCCAACGCCGACGGCAGCTACGCCATCACCGGCACCAAGATCTTCATCACCGCCGGCGAGCACGACTTCACCGGGAACATCGTGCACCTGGTGCTGGCCAAGCTCCCCGACGCGCCGCCGGGGGCCAAGGGCATCTCGCTGTTCGCGACGCCCAAGTTCAAGGTCGCGCGCGACGGCAGCGTCGGGGAACGCAACGCGGTGCGCTGCGGATCGATCGAGCACAAGATGGGCATCAAGGGCTCGGCCACCTGCGTGATGAACTTCGATGGCGCCCAGGGCTGGCTCGTGGGCGAGGCGCACGGCGGACTCAAGGCGATGTTCACCATGATGAACTCCGCGCGCCTGGGGGTGGGCCTCCAGGGCCTGGGCCTGTCCTCGCGCGCCTACGAGAACGCGCTGCGCTATGCCCGCGAGCGCCTGCAGTCGCGCTCGCTGACCGGGCCGAAGTTCCCGGAGAAGCCGGCCGACCCGATCATCGTCCACCCCGACGTGCGCCGGATGCTGCTGTCGGTCAAGGCGCTCACAGAGGGCATGCGCATGATGGCGATGCACGCCGGCTACCTGCTCGACGATGCCGCGCATGCACGCGACCCCGCGGTGCGGGAGCGCGCCGAGACCCTCGTCGGGTTCCTCACGCCGATTTCCAAGGCCTGCCAGACCGAGTGGGGCATCGAGAACACCTACAACGCCCTGCAGTGCTTCGGCGGACACGGCTACATCGCCGAGCACGGGATGGAGCAGCTGGCGCGCGACGCCCGCATCACCACGCTCTACGAAGGCACCACCGGCATCCAGGCGATGGACCTCATCGGGCGCAAGACCGCCTCCTCGCGCGCCGCCGGGCTGAAGCTGTTCCTCGAGGACGTCGAGGCCTTCTGCTCGGCGCACGCCGACGACGCGGAGCTCGGGGCCGACGTCGCCACCCTGCGCGACCGCTGCCGGGAATGGACCGCGCTGACCACGGACATCCTTGGTGCCGCGGCCGGCAATCCCGACGAACTGGGCGCCGCCGCCTGGGACTATCTCTTTTACTCGGGGTACGTCGTGGTGGCCTACTGGTGGCTGCGCGCCAGCGCGGCCGCGCGCGCCTCGTCGCGGCCGGAGGCGTTCAAGGCGGCCAAGCGCGCCACCGCCCGCTTCTACTTCGACCGCATCCTGCCGCGCACGCTGGCGCACGCGGCGGCGATCCGGGCGGGCGCGGGGCCGCTCATGGACCTGCCGGCGGATCGCTTCGACGCCTGACCGCAGGGCCTACACAAGGGTTCTCCGCGGGGGTATACACTGCTGTTCCCATGGAAACCGACAGAGCGCGGCTCCGCCTCGTCAGCAGCATGGACTCCCCGCCGTCGGCGGTGGCCGGACGCACGGTCGGCACGGGGGTCCCGGCGCTGGGCAAGGTGCGCCTGCTGGCCCTGGACGCCCACGGCCGCGCACTGGACTGGATGAGCTGGCAGGAGGCGACCTGCCTCTACGTGCGCGGCGCCGTCGCATGGACCCTGGGCGAACCCTGCCTCGCGGTCCGGGGCGGCACCAGCCGCGCCACCGGCGCACGCAGCATCGTCGAACTGCATCCCATCGTGGCCGCGCGCGGCCACGCCCATGCGCGCGCGATCGACCCGACGCCGGCGCTCACCAACAGTGCCCTGTTCGCGCGCGACCAGCACCTGTGCATGTACTGCGGGCAGTCGTTCGCGCGCCAGCAGCTCACGCGCGACCACGTGCAACCGGTGTCGCGCGGCGGCGCCGACACCTGGGAGAACGTGGTCGCCGCGTGCTTCACCTGCAATTCGCGCAAGGGCGGCCGCACGCCGGCGCAGGCATCGATGCCGCTGCTCGCCATCCCCTACCGGCCGAGCTGGATCGAACACCTGATCCTGTCCAACCGCAACATCCTGGCCGACCAGATGGCCTTCCTCTCCAGCCAGCTGCCGAAGCGGCGCAGGCACTGAGGCACGCGGCCCGCCTGCAGGCACGCCGCCCCTGCCGGCGTGCGCGTTGACGGCGGTTGCCCTCTCCGCAACACTCAGCTGCTTCACACGTCTGGAAGCATGCCCAATGTCGCTGACCCTTGGCCTGACCGGCATGGATCCCGCCACCGAGGCGGCGCTCAAGGCCACCTTCATCGAGGCCAACGTCCGCCTCGGCGGGCGCTGGTCGCTGGTTCCCGACGCCGAGGCCGGGCACGTGGTCGTCGACATGGACAGCATGTACGGCCCGATGAGCTGGCTGCGCCTGCACGCGGCGGGCCGCCAGGTGATCGGCCTGACGTCCGCACCGCGCACGCAGACCGATTACCGGCTTGGCCGCCCCTTCGACACCGCCCAGCTGGCCGAGCTCCTGGCCTCGATCGAGCGCGCGGCGGGCGGCGACGTGCAGGCGCCCGCGGTGGGCGATCCAGACGCGACCGCCCCCGCAGACACGCCGGCGGACGCGCCTGCAGCGGAGGCGGCTCCCGCTCAGCCGCCGGTGGCGGAGGCCGCGCAAGCGCCCGCGGTGGAGACCGTCGAAGAACCGGCGGAAGCGCCCGCCGACACGCCGGACGCGGTGCCCCCTGCCGAGCCCGCTGCCGGGCCTGCTGCCGAGTCCGCTCGCGGGCCTGGTCCCGGTCCGGCTGCCGCGTTCGTGGACCAGGCGGCGACGAACGGGATGCCGGAAGCGTCCAGCGCGCCGGACGCGCCCGTCCCGGCCCCGCCGCCCGCCGCCGCACCGACCGAAGGGACCCTCGCCGCCTGGCTCCAGCCGGGCGCCCTCGAGGGCCGCTTCCGCTTCGGCCGAAGCGCCGGGCCCACGCTGCTGATCGACACCGCCGCCGACGCCTGGTTCGGCCCCACGCCGCTCAAGCCGACCGCGGGGTATTTCGGCATCACCATCCGGAAGTCCGAGTTCGAGCCCCTGGACGACGCGGCCTGGGACCGCGAGACCGCGGGCGCGGGCGAGGCGCAGCCCCTGTCCCGGCTGCGCTGGCTGGGCGGCCTGCTGGCCGGCGGCGGAGCCCTGCTCCCTGGCGTGGACCCGGAGGGCCGGTTCCAGCTGCTGAAGTGGCCGCAGACCGAACGCGAGTACCCGCGCCACTTCCGCATCGCGACGCAGATGATGAAGGGGCCGGCGACGCTGGCCGGGATCGCCGAAGCCAGCGGCGTTCCCGAGGCCGACGTGGCGGACTTCATCAACGCCAACCTGGCCACCGGGTTCGCCGCCGCGGTGGTCGAGGCACCGGAACCGCCGGTGGAACCCGCGAAGCCGCGCGGCGGACTCCTCGGCCGCCTGCGCAACCGCTGAATGGGCGCCACGGGGCCTGCGGCCCGCCCCACGCACCGCAGTACGCCGCCTCGCCTTACAATGCGCGGATGATCGACTCCACGCGCTATCCGCGCCTCTCGCGCATCGACACCCCGGCCCACCTGCGGACGTTCGACGAGGCCGAGCTGCCGGCCATCGCCGACGAACTGCGCGCCTACCTCATCGAATCGGTGGGCAGGAGCGGCGGCCACTTCGGCGCCGGCCTGGGCGTGGTCGAGCTGACCACCGCCCTGCACTACCTCTACGACACGCCGGACGACCGCATCGTGTGGGACGTGGGCCACCAGGCCTACCCGCACAAGATCCTGACCGGCCGCCGCGACAGCATCCACACCGTCAAGCAGAAGGGCGGCGTCGCGCCCTTCCCGAAGCGGGAGGAAAGCGAGTACGACACCTTCGGCGTGGGCCACTCCTCCACGAGCATCTCGGCGGCGCTGGGCATGGCGATCGCCAACGCGCGGGCCGGCAACGAGCGCAAGGTGGTGGCGGTGATCGGCGATGGCGCGATGACCGCCGGCATGGCCTTCGAGGCGCTCAACCACGCCGGGGGCATGGAGCCCGAGCCGAACCTGCTGGTCGTGCTCAACGACAACCGCATGTCGATCAGCGAGAACGTCGGCGGCCTGACCAAGATGCTGGGCCGCGCGACCGGAAGCCATACCCTGAACGCCCTGCGCGAGGGCGGCAAGAAGCTGCTCGGCGACAAGAACAAGCCGCCCGCGCGCTTCGTGCGCCGCTGGGAAGAGCACTGGAAGGGCATGTTCGTGCCCTCGACGCTGTTCGAAGAGATGGGCTTCCACTACACCGGGCCCATCGACGGGCACGACATCCGCGCCCTGGTGTCGGCGCTGAAGCTGGTGCGCACCCTCAAGGGCCCGCAGCTGCTGCACGTGATCACCACCAAGGGCAAGGGCTACGAGCTCGCCGAGGGCGACCAGATCGGCTACCACGCCGTCTCGCCGTTCAACCCCGACCTCGGCGTGGTGTCCAAGCCGGGCGCGGTGAAGAAGGCGACCTATACCGACGTGTTCGGGGACTGGCTGTGCGACATGGCCGCCGCCGACCGCTCGCTGATGGGCATCACCCCGGCCATGCGCGAAGGGTCCGGCCTGGTGCGCTTCAGCCGGGAGTACCCCGAGCGGTATTTCGACGTCGCGATCGCCGAGCAGCACGCGGTCACGCTCGCCGCCGGGATGGCGTGCGAGGGCGCGAAGCCCGTGGTGGCGATCTATTCCACCTTCCTGCAGCGCGGCTACGACCAGCTGGTGCACGACGTCGCCCTGCAGGAGCTCGACGTGCTGTTCGCGATCGACCGCGGCGGCGTGGTCGGTCCCGACGGCGCGACCCACGCCGGCAACCTCGACCTCAGCTACCTGCGCTGCGTCCCAAACATGGTGGTGATGGCGCCCGCCGACGAAAACGAATGCCGGCAGATGCTGTCCACCGGCTTCCGCTTCCAGGGTCCGGCCGCGGTGCGCTATCCGCGCGGAAGCGGCCCCGGCGTGGCCATCGATCCCGCGCTGGATACGCTTCCCATCGGCAAGGCGCAGCTGCGCCGCGAGGGCTCGCGCCTCGCCCTGCTCGCCTTCGGCGCCACCGTGCAGGCGGCCGAGGCGGTGGGCGCCGAGCTCGGGCTGACCGTGGTCAACATGCGCTTCGTGAAGCCGCTCGACCGCGAGATGGTGCTCGGACTCGCAGGCCGCCACGAAGGCTTCGTGACCATCGAGGACAACGTGGTCATGGGCGGCGCAGGCTCCGGCGTGTCCGAGCTGCTGGCCGCGGAGGGCGTGCTGCTCCCGGTGCTCCACCTCGGCCTGCCCGACGCCTTCCAGCACCACGCCAGCCGCGAGGACCTCCTGGCCGAGGCCGGCATCGACGCAGCCGGCATCCGCGCCTCCCTGCTCCGCCGCTGGCCGGAGCTGCTGGTCGCCCCGGCCGGCGTCGCCGCGCGCAGCGCCGCTGTCTGAGCTGCCTCCAGCGCGGCCGGCGCGGCCCTATACTGCGCATGCCGGCGGAAACCCGCCGGCACGGACCGCACAGGGGGCGATGTTGCAGGAGGCACAGACCGAGCGCGATCGCCGCGCACGGATGAACGTGTTCGGCTCCGCCAGCGCGCGGGCCGCGCTGCCGCGGCGCATCTACCGTTACCGCATGATCGGCATGGGCCTGGGCGCGGTGGCGATCGCCGCTGTGCTCGTGGAACTGGAGGCCGGACCGGTCCGGTGGACGCTCTGCCTGGCCACCGGCCTGCTCTGGCCCCACCTGGCGCGCTGGCTCGCGGACCGCAGCAAGGATCCGTTCGCCGCCGAGCAGCGCAACCTCGTGCTGGATTCGGCGATCGCGGTGGCCTGGGTGCCGCTGATGCACTTCAACCTGTTGCCCAGCGTCCTGCTGGTGGCGCTCTCGGCGGCGGACAAGATCAATACCGACATCCCGGGCCTGCTCAAGCGCACCCTCCTGCCCTCCCTCGCCGCGCTGCTGGCGACCGGCCTGGCCACCGGCTTCGCCTTCGATCCCGCGTCCAGCACCACGGTCATCCTCGCCAGCCTGCCCATGCTGCTGATCCATTCGCTGGTGGTCGGGCAGGCGCGCCTGCAGCTGGTGCGCAAGATCCTCTACAAGAACCAGGAGCTCGACCGCCTCGGCCGCACCGACGTGGTCACCGGGCTGGCGCTTCGCGGGCACTGGGAGGCGAGCGCCGCGGCTGCGCTCGACGACGCGCGCGACCCCGAGCGCCCGGCCTGCCTGCTGCTGATCGACGTGGACGGATTCAAGCGCGTGAACGACCTGCACGGGCACGTCGCCGGCGACGCCCTGCTGCGCGAAGCCGGCGCGGTGCTGCGCGCGATGCTGCGCGAGGGGGACCTGGCCGGCCGCTACGGCGGCGACGAATTCGCGGTGGTCTGCCCGGGCACCGGGATGGGCGAAGCCGCGAAATTGGCGGAGGCCTACCGGAGCGCGATCGAGGCTATCCAGCTGCCGCAGGCCGGCGGCATGTCGTTCTCGGTCAGCATCGGGCTGGCCGCGGCGCGCCCGGGGCTGGGGCGCATCGAAGACTGGATCCATGAGGCCGACCGGGCGCTGTACCGGGCCAAGCGCAGCGGCCGCAACCGGATCCTGCGCGCCGATCAGGGCGTTTCGACGTCGTAGCCGCGCTCGCGCAGGCGGGCAAGCAGGCCGTCGTCACCGAGCAGGTGGTGCATCGGCAGGGTGGCGAAGCTGGCCTCGTGGTCGCGAAGCGCCTCCGTTGCGTTCGCAAGCCACGCCTCGCGGGCTCGCTCCGGCAGGTCGTCGACGCCCAGGCGCCGGGCCAGCGCGCTGCGGGTCACCGCGTCCTGGCAGGCGACCCGGTGGTCGCGATGCGGGATCGCGCGCAGCGCGTCGATGTCGCCGACCGCCCAGGCGTTGGCGCGCGCGCGCATCGCGTCCAGGTCGCTCTCGATGCGATCCAGCGTACCCGCGAAGCAGTCGCGGTCGTCCAGCTCGCTTTCGCGCAGTTCGCGCAGCGCGGCCCGGGGATCGTCCACCACCAGCCGGACCACCGTGTCCACCTGCGGCACCCCGGCCTCGCGCCGCGCACGACGTACCACGCCCTCCACCAGGCCGCCGTCCACCAGCCCGGAGCGCCGCAGGGCGGCCTCGTACAGCTCGTGTGCCGCCAGCAGCGGCCGCCGCTTCTCGACCCCGCGGTCGCGGCCCATGTAGCGCGCCTTGAGCACTGCCCAGCGTGCGTGGAGCCCGGGCCCGACGACCTCGGCCAGCGGGCGTCCACCGGGGTTGTTGCGCGCGCGCAGCATGGCGGGCACCAGCGCCATGCCGCGGAAGAAGCCCACGTCCGCGTCCACCCGGACCGAGGGCGGCGCGATCACCACCTGCGACGCCGCGATGGCGGCCTCGACCTCGCCCGACATCCACTCCATCCGCCGCGGCAGCGGCGTGACCGTGCCGAGCACGCGGAGCACGTTCGGCCCGTTGCGCACGGTCCACAGTCCGGGCCCGGGCTGCGCGCCGGAGACCACCAGGGCCTCGAGGTCGACGATCGACCCGGCATCCTCGGCCGGAGCCGGCGCAGGCTCCCCGGGCACCTGCGCATGCAGGGAGGCCATCGCCAGGAGCACGCCGAGGGTGGCCACGAGGGAGTGCCGGGGCGCGCATGCACGGGGCGACCGCATCGGGGTGTCCTGCCTCACTTTCCTGCGGCAGCGAGTGTACGACCGCCAGGAACGCAGGAGCCGCCGCCCTTCCGGAGGTCCGCATGGAGCAGGCCACTGATCCGGCCGACGGGAACGCTCGGCCCCAGGGCATCGCCGAGCAGTCCTTCGGCGTGCTCGAGCGCCTCGAAGTAGCGATGAAGCAGCAGGTCCGGCTCCCCGGCACGGAACGCCCACGCGGCTTCGTGGTAGCGGGCCGCGTCCCCGCCGAACAGGAGCGCCAGCGCCAGGAGCGCGGGAGCCGACGGTCCCGCCCGGGCGACCCGGCAGGCGTAGACCCCGCGCATGGTCCGCCCGTTGCCATCCTCGAATGGATGGATGGTCAACAGGACCTGGTAGGCCACCAGCGCCAGGCAGGCGAGCGCCTCCGGGCTCGCCGCGCGCGTGGTCGCATCGGAAATCGCGGCGAGTGCAATCCGCATCGCCGCCGGGACGTCGGCTGCCTGCGGCGGGGTGAACCGCGCGGTCAAGGGGTGGCCGGTCGCGAGCAGAACCTGGCCACGCCGCCAGGCCCAGCGGCCGCCCCCGGCATAGGCCGCCGCATCGCGGAGGAACCCAGCGGTCCCCGGCCCGCGGAACAGCCCGCACAGCTGCGCAAGCCCGTGGCGCGGCTCGAGGACAGGCGCGTCCGAGTCGAGTGCGCCGTGGTACAGCAAGGGGACCAGCGCCACGAACACGCGCGGATCGGAGGCCCTGACCGGGGAAGCGCGCCCCGCGAGGCGAAGCGCGTCGCGCAGCACGCGGCGCACCCAGTGCTCGCGCACGGCGAACGGAATCCTCATCTGCGCCGGCGATCGTAGACCTGGAACTCGTCCAGTTCCGTGGACACCTCGAGGCGCCGCCACTCCTGTCCATTCGGACGGGGATCGGGACCGACCGACGGGATCCCCCGCACCTGCGCGTCGGATCCACGCTGGCGCATGAACTCCGTGATCTGCGCGAGAATCCCCGCCGCATGCCGCCTGCGGTCGAAGTCCGGCGCGTAGCGCTGGATGAGGAAGTCGGCGTTGTGGTCGCCGAGCATCCGCGACATCTCCATCCTGGCTACGAACACGCCGGTCATGCCGCTCGCGTCTCCTCCACGGGCCCTGACGCGCTCGAGTTCCACGATGGCGTGCTGCTGGAGGGCATGAAGGGAGCCGGTAGTGGCTGCCGCGCCGAAGGCGGAAGACGCACGATCCAGATTGCCTCGGAACATCATTTGATGCCCAAGAAGGACGCCCGCCTTGGCATCCCGGTGGTTCCGGAGCGCATCCTCCAAGGCCTGGGTATCGTAGGTGTCGATCAGCTGGAGCTCCTCGGGCGTCGGATAGGCGTGCTTGTCGAGCCACGCCGCCTCGTCCGCGGAGAGGGCCAGCAGCTCCGGATTGGCGGCGTCCATGACCTCCTGCGCCGACATGCGGAATGAAGCCGACGTATCCGCGCGGCCGCCTCCGGCATCGGGGAGTGCATGCGTCCGGAAGGACCCGGCGACCTGGCTGGCAGGGCTGGCATCGTCCGCCAGCACCGCCGGGGTGGGACCCTCTTCCGCAAGAGGGTCCTCCGAGCAGCCGGTCGCCAGGGCGACCGCCGCGGCAAGGCCGATTGCCAGGCGCTTCCGGCTCACGGGAGGCACCCGTATTCCGCCGCGGCCAAGGCGACGGACCTGCACTTGCCCTCGTTCTGGGCGGCCGAATAGGCGCTTTGTGCGATCCATGCGATCGGTGGCTGCTCCAGCGCGATCCGGAACGCTGCGGCCTGGAGCCGGACGTGGGGCTCGAAGACCGGCCAGACCGCCGTAGGGATCCGGTCGCGCGCGTGCGTGATCATATCGACCTCCAATTGAGCGTCGCATCGGTGTTTTCCCGACTTGAACTCGCCGTAGCAGTGGTCATGGGCATTGCAGGCCTCCGTGAAGATGTTTCCGAACGCTGCGCCCACCCCGTTCACCACGAGGAAGTCGGGGACGATTCCCGCGGTCGGCCCCGCGCCACACCCGTCCGCGGTCCTGGGCGGCGGATTGTTCAGGTCACAGCCCGACGGTGCCGACATGAGGACGCTGGGGCAGGTCGGCAGGAAGTCCTCGCATCCGAAGCCGTGGTACATGCAGTACTCCTCCGCGGTCGGCTGCGACGTCGACGCCCCGCCCCAGTAGCCGCCGCCACCTCCTGCGCTGCCGATGACCCAGCCGCCCTGCGTGAACCCCCACACCTTGATCGTCGCGAGGTCCGTGGGGTCGGCATTCGCGTTCCCTCCCACCCCCATTGCCAACACCCCTGCAACCAGCACCCGCAACAGCCGGGAAGACCTGTCCATGTCCTTCTCCCTTGCTTGGCCAGCACGCCCGCCGATCGGTGCGTGCCTGCTCTTCCATGAGCGGGATCGAGGGTTGCAGCGGAGGCCGCGGGGGTCAAGCGCGCTGGATCGCGGTCGATGCGGCCGGAACGACGGGATCCGGCGGGCTTTCGCCTCCCCCTGGCCACGGATCTCCGGATGACCTACACCCGGTTCAGCAATAGACCGACGCCCCGCACTGCCTGGGCCGCCGCGGAACGCTGCCTGGCGGGAGGCCGCAATGAAAAAACGGCCGCCGGGGTCATCCGGCAGCCGCTCGTTCAAGGCTTCGATTTGGTCGGGGTAGCCGGATTCGAACCGACGACCACTTGTCCCCCAGACAAGTGCGCTACCAGGCTGCGCTATACCCCGGTCGGTGAATTATAGCCGGCGCGGCGCTGCGATGGGAGCCGTCCGAGCCCCGGCGCGCCGGGCCCGTCTCAGCGCTTCAGCAGCTGGAGGACTTCCTCGAGCTCCATGCGCACCTGGCGCACGATCTGGGTGCTGAGCGCGGATTCCTGCCTGGCGCCCTCGCCTTCCAGGCGCAGGCGGGCGCCGCCGATGGTGTAGCCCTGCTCGTACAGCAGGCCGCGGATCTGGCGCACCATCAGCACGTCGTGGCGCTGGTAGTAGCGGCGGTTGCCGCGGCGCTTGACCGGGCTCAGGCTGGGAAACTCGGTTTCCCAATAGCGCAGCACGTGCGGCTTGACGTCGCACAGCTCGCTGACCTCGCCGATGGTGAAGTAGCGCTTGGCCGGGATCGGCGGCAGCTCGCGGTTGCTTCCGGGATCAAGCATTGCCGCCTCCGGCGTAGGCCTCGACGCGCTCCTTCAGCTTCTGCCCCGGACGGAACGTCACCACCGTGCGGGCGGAGATCGGGATCTCCTCGCCGGTCTTGGGGTTGCGGCCGGGGCGCTGGTTCTTGCGGCGCAGGTCGAAGTTGCCGAAGCCGGAGAGCTTGACCTGGCGCCCGCCCTGCAGCGCTTCGCGCAGCGCGGTGAAGAACGCATCGACGAATTCCTTCGCCTCGCGCTTGTTCAGGCCCACCTCTTCGTACAGCCGCTCCGCCATTTCCGCCTTCGTCAACGCCATGCCAGCCCCCTGGTCAGCTCCGGATCCTTGCGCCGTGCGCACCCGCCACGGCGTCGGTGACCGAAGCCACCACCGCATCCACGTCACGGTCAGTCAGCGTGCGCGAATCATCCTGCAGAATCAAGCCCATGGCGACACTCTTGAAACCGGATTCCACGCCCTTGCCGGCGTACAGGTCGAACAGGTGCAGGCTGCGCAGCGCCGATCCGGCTGCGGCCCGGGCCGTGGCCTCGAGATCGCCCCATGCCACGTCGGCGGCAACGATGAATGCGAGGTCGCGGCGCACCGAGGGGAACTTCGACAGCGGCCGTGCGCGCGGTACGTCGCGGGCGACGACGGCCTCCAGGTCGAGTTCGAAGGCGACCGGAGGATGGTCCAGGTCGAGCGCCTGCTGGAGTCGCGGATGCATCTCCGCGATCGCGCCGACCACCCGGCCGTCGCGCAGCACCTCGGCCGCGCGGCCCGGGTGGGCCCAGGCCAGGGTCGCGGGCCGGAAGGCCAGGCACGCCCCCGAAAGCGCGGCCAGCGCCTCGAGGTCGCCCTTGAGGTCATGGAAATCGACCCGGCGCGAAGGCAGGCCCCACTGCTCGGCGGCGGCGTCGCCGCTGGCCACGGCGGCGATGCGCGGGGTCTCGCGGGGTGCCTCGCCCTTGCCGGCGGCGGCGAACACCCTGCCCAGCTCGAACAGGCGGACGCGGCCCTGCTGGCGCGCCTCGTTGCGCTCCAGCGCCGCCACCAGGCCCGGCAGCAGCCGCGGGCGCATCACGCCCAGCTCGGCGCTGAGCGGATTGGCCAGCGGCACCAGCGCCTCGTCCACCTGCCAGCGCTCCAGCAGCGCGGCGTCGACGAAGGCGTAGTTGATCGCCTCGAGGTAGCCGCGTGCCGCGAGCAGCCGGCGCAGGTCGCGCTCGGGCACGCGGCCTTCCGTCGGCGACACCAGGCGCCCGGCACCGCCGGGGAGGGTCGCCGGCACCGCGTCGTAGCCGTGGATGCGCGCGATTTCCTCGATCAGGTCCTCTTCCAGCGCCAGGTCGAAGCGGCGCGGGGGCGCGACCACCGTCCAGCCGTCGGAGTCCGCGGCGACGTCCAGTCCCAGCGCGCGCAGGATGCGCTCGACCTCGGCGTCGGCGACGTCCACCCCGAGCACGCGCGCCAGCCGCGCGCGGCGCAGGCGGATCGTCGCCGGGCGCGGCAGTGCCCCGGCGTCGGACGCTTCGATCACCGCGCCCGGCGTTCCGCCGGCGATGTCGAGCAGCAGCCGGGTGGCGTATTCGATGGCGATGCGCGGCAGCTCCGGATCGACCCCGCGCTCGAAGCGATGGCCCGCGTCGGTGTGGAGCCCGAGCCGACGACCGCGGCCGATGATCGCGGACGGCGCGAAGTGCGCGGCCTCGAGGAACACATCGGTCGTGTCCCCGGTCACGCGGGTGTCGAATCCGCCCATGAGGCCGGCCAGGCCCACCGGGCGATCGGCGTCGGTGATGACCAGGAAGCCGTCGTCGAGCGCGGCCTCGCGGCCGTCGAGCAGCTTCAGCGACTCCCCGTCGCGGGCCCGCCGCACGCCGATCGGCCCTTCCAGCAGCCGCCGGTCGTAGGCATGCATGGGCTGGCCCAGCTCCAGCATCACGTACTGTGTGATGTCCACCAGCAGCGACACCGGGCGGATCCCGCTGCGGCGCAGGCGTTCCGCCATCCAGACCGGCGTGGCGCGGCCGCCGTCGACGCCGGTGATGATGCGGCCGACGTAGCGCGGCGCATCCGCGCCGGCGTGCAGGCGCAGCGCGATGGTGGCGTCGCTGGCCGCGGCGACCGGCGCGGCGTCGAGCTCGCGGACCGTGCCGCCGCACGCCGCGGCGACGTCATGGGCGATGCCGCGCACGCTGAAGCAGTCGGCGCGATTGGGCGTGAGCTTGAGCTCGAAGCAGGCGTCGGGGAGGCCGAGGTATTGGTCCAGGGGCGTGCCCGGGATGGCGTCGGCGGGCAGCTCCATCAGGCCGGAGGCGTCGCTGTCCAGCCCCAGCTCCCTGGCCGAGCAAAGCATGCCGTTGGACTCGACCCCGCGCAGCCTGGCGGCCCTGATGGTGAGATCGCCCAGGCGGGCACCGATGGTCGCCAGCGGGGCCGCGAGCCCGGGTCGCGCGTTGGGCGCGCCGCAGACGATCTGCAGCATGCCGCGGTCGCCCGCGTCGACCTGGCACACCTGCAGGCGATCGGCCTCCGGATGCTTCTCCGCGGAGACGATGCGCGCGACCACGACGCCGTCGAGCGCGTCGCCCAGCACGGCCACGTCCTCGACCTCGAGGCCGATCGCGGTGAGGGTCGCGGCCAGCTCGTCCCGGCTGGCCGTGGTCGGGACGTGCTGGCGCAGCCAGTTCTCGGAAAACTTCATGGCGGGCCCCTCAGGCGAACTGGCGCAGGAAGCGCACGTCGTTGTCGAAGAAGCTGCGCAGGTCGTCGACGCCGTGGCGCAGCATGGCGAAGCGCTCCACGCCCATGCCGAAGGCGAACCCGGTGTAGCGTTCGGGGTCGATGCCGACGTTGCGCAGCACCTTGGGATGCACCATGCCGCAGCCGAGCACCTCCAGCCAGCGGGTGCTGCCGTCGGTCTGCGTCCAGGCGATGTCGACCTCGGCGGAGGGCTCGGTGAAGGGGAAGTAGCTCGGGCGGAAGCGCATCGCGAAGTCGCGTTCGAAGAAGGCGCGCACGAACTCGACCAGGGTGCCCTTGAGGTCGGCGAAGCTCGCGCCCTCCTCGACCAGCAGGCCCTCGCACTGGTGGAACATCGGCGTGTGGGTCTGGTCGGAGTCGCTGCGATAGACCTTGCCCAGCGCGATCATGCGCAGCGGAGGCTGCCCGCCCGAGGCCAGCAGGTCGCGCATGTAGCGGACCTGCACGCCCGACGTGTGGGTGCGCAGCAGGCGGCCGTCGCCGAAGTAGAACGTGTCGTGCATGGCCCGCGCCGGATGGTGCGGCGGGAAATTCAGGGCCTCGAAGTTGTGCCAGTCGTCCTCGATCTCNNCGATGCGCTCGATGGTGCGGCTGACCGGGTGCAGGCCCCCGCAGCCGCCATTGCGGCCCGGCAGGGTGACGTCGATGGTTTCCGATGCCAGCCGCGCCTCGAGCGCCGCGGCCTCGAGTTCGGCCTTGCGGCCGGACAGCGCGCTGCCGATGGCGTCGCGGGCGCGGTTGATGGCCTCGCCGGCGGCCTTGCGCTGGTCGGCGGGCAGCGCGCCCAGGGACTTGAGCTGCGCGGTGACGCTGCCGCTCTTGCCGAGCAGGCGCACGCGCAGCGCCTCGACCTCGTCGGCGGTCTGCGCGGCGGCGATGTCGGCGAGCGCCTGCTCGCGGATGGATTCGATCTCGGTCATCGGGGCACCACCAGGAGGCCTTCGCGGGCCTTGAACGAAACATGGGGAAGGACTTGCGCCCTTCCCCACGTGGGAGCCGCTATAGCGGCGATGTCGTCCTGCCTGGGTGATCGCCGCTATAGCGGCTCCTACAGCCAGGCGGGGACGACGCCGGGCGGTCTCAGGCTGCGAGCGCGCCCTTCGCCTTCTCGGCCAGCGCGGCAAACCCGGCCGCGTCGTGCACGGCGATGTCCGCCAGCACCTTGCGGTCCAGGGTGATGCCGGCCTTCATCAGGCCGTTCATGAAACGGCTGTAGCTCAGGCCGTTGATGCGGGCCGCGGCGTTGATGCGGGTGATCCACAGCGAGCGGAAATTCCGCTTCTTCTGCTTGCGGCCGATGTAGGCGTACTGCAGGGCCTTGGTGACGGCCTGCTTGGCAACGCGGAAGACCTTGCGGCGCGCGTTGTAGTAGCCCCTGGCCTGCTTGAGGACCTTCTTGTGACGACGGCGCGCCTGAACGCCACGCTTGACTCGTGCCATGGTTCAGTCCTCCTCAGAGATACGGCAGCATGCGGTCGAGGCGACCGGAGTCGCACGCCGGGATGTGGTTCGTCTGGCGGAGGTTGCGCTTACGCTTCGTCGCCTTCTTGGTCAGGATGTGGCTGCGGTTGGCATGGCCCGCCTTGTACTTGCCGGAAGCGGTCTTCCGGAAGCGCTTGGCCGCGCCCCGATGCGTCTTGATCTTGGGCATTGCTGTGTCCTTGTCGGTACTTCGTACTGGCCCGGGCGGTGGCCTGCGCCACGCTTTCCGTCCTGCCCTTGCCGGTTCAATGGCCGCGGCCACGGGGGCCGGCGGCGGGTCCAACCGGTCCAGCCGCCAAGGCAGACGGACCGAGCCGTGCATTATGCACGGATTCGTGTTCCAGTGGCAAATCAGCGGCTTGGCGCGCGCCCGGCCCCTACTTCTTCTTCGGGGCGATCATCATCACCATCTGGCGGCCTTCCAGCCGCGGGCGCGACTCGATCACGATGTCCTCGCCCAGGTCGGCCTCGATGCGCGCGGCCATGCCGCGGCCCAGCTCCTGGTGGCTCATCTCGCGGCCACGGAAGCGGATGTTGACCTTGATCTTGTCGCCTTCCTCGAGGAACTGGCGCATCTTGCGCAGCTTGATCTGGTAGTCGCCCTCGTCGGTCACCGGACGGAACTTGACNNTGCTTGTCCGGGGTACTGATATTGCGATCTCCGTGGGTGGGACGTCCTGGCAGGGGCCCGGATCGGGGCCCCACGACGCCTGCCGCATGGCAGGCGCCGGGGTCATATGATACTCAGGGACCCTGTTCCGCGCGCATCCTGGCCGTGAAATCGGCCAGGGGCATCGACCCCAGGTCCTCTCCCCCACGCGTGCGCACGGCCACCGTACCCTGTTCCTTCTCGCGGTCCCCCACCACGAGCAGGTACGGCACGCGCTGCAGCGTGTGCTCGCGGATCTTATAGCCGATCTTCTCGTTCCGCAAATCGGATTCCGCCCTGAGCCCTTGATCCACAAGGGTTTTCCGGACCTCGGCGGCCCAGTCGGCCTGGGCATCGGTGATGTTCATCACCACCGCCTGGACGGGGGCCAGCCAGGCCGGGAAGGCACCGGCGTGGTGCTCGATCAGGATCCCGATGAAGCGCTCCATCGAACCGACGATGGCGCGGTGCAGCATCACCGGAGTCCGCCTCTGGCTGGCCTCGTCGACGTACTCCGCCTCCAGGCGGCCCGGCATCATGAAATCGACCTGCATCGTCCCCAGCTGCCAGGTGCGGCCGATGGCGTCGCGCAGGTGGTACTCGATCTTTGGGCCGTAGAAGGCACCCTCGCCGGGCAGCTCCTCCCATTCGACGCCGGCCGCGGACAGCGCGCCGCGCAGCGCGGCCTCGGCCTTGTCCCAGGTGGCGTCGTCGCCCAGGCGCGGCTCGGGGCGCAGGGCGAGCTTGACCTGCACGTCGGTGAAGCCGAAGTCGGCGTAGACCTTCATCGCCTGGGCGTGGAATGCCGTGACCTCGGACTCGATCTGGGCCTCGGTGCAGAACACGTGGCCGTCGTCCTGGGTGAAGCCGCGCACGCGCAGGATGCCGTGCAGCGCGCCCGAGGGCTCGTTGCGGTGGCAGGAGCCGAACTCGCCGTAGCGGATCGGCA
>LSQX01388194.1_pt1 | contig 29714 bp, 19 predicted proteins | sample 654561 | NCBI WGS metagenome assembly LSQX01 (sample SAMN04489861, study PRJNA283612) | anaerobic digester metagenome | isolation source: 4 biogas reactors fed with cattle manure at either 37C or 55C with and... | place: Denmark: Kongens Lyngby | collected 2014 | reverse complement strand
CGGTGAGGAGGATAAGTATGATCTGACAAGACTTATGACACAAAGTACGAAAGATGTGGTGAGGTGATCTTATAAGCATGCAAACAGAGAAAAGAATACTAAGACCCGCACCCCGTCCCTCCTCTCTTTCCATTGCACTTCTGCAAGGTGTGGGGGCGTCGGTTGCTAAAAATTCTGCAAACTCTACGAGATGGGCATTTTCGGAGTACAGCCAATTTCGAGCAGAGCAGCTTTCACTGACGAGAAATATTAACGCTCTCCTCCCAACAGGGCGTACACGGCTCGCAGACAACGCAGTTGATCATGCGTGGAAGGCTGAAAGGGTCATATTGAAACTCGGGGGAAAGGGTACAAGGATGTGGACAGCTGAGCAGGGCAAAGAGATTATTGCCTACGGAAGGCCCGTGGAGCGGTTTCACGGGCATCATATCAACAGCGTAGAAGCCCACCCGCTTCAACAGGCAGACGCGGATAACATCGCTTTTCTGACGCCCGATGAACACCTTGATGCGCATCGAGGCAACTGGCAGAACCCTACAAAAGGGAAGACCCATAATAGGGGTTATCTAATAAAGCAATCTAGCCTTCGACACGAACTTAGCGCATTTGGACTCATGGCAGCGGTTGGTTTTGGAATCGGACTGATCTTTTCAATAGGAGTGAACAAGAATGCAGGGATTAAGGACCACGTCCTTCATGGTTTAGGTGGGGCGGCAACGAGTGGGTTCAGTTATGCAGGAGGAAGGGTCGCAGCCCATATACTCCTAAACACTTCCCTGTCTGAAACGCTTAGGTTCGCTGGTATTGGACTGGCTGGTTCCATTGTTGCTTCCATTTGTACCTTTGTTCAGCTCAAGCGCGCTGGCGTCCAAACGAAAAAAGCCTTAGGTACCGCAGGAACTCAGTTAGGTGTTTCCGTTGTAGGGATATTCTTGACAGCTATAGCCAAGCTTAAGTGGGGGGCCGCTGTTGGACCGTGGGTGGCACTTGCTTTCTCAGTTCTAGTCCTGAGTTACGGTCTTTGGAGAAGTCACGAAGCAAAGGAGACATTGCGAAAACTTGAAATACACGAGATTATCTTGCTTGAACCGTCCGTGGGAGGCGGAGTGTGATCGCTGTTAGTTGAAGGAATAGAGAGAGGAGTTTGGGGTCTGCGCGGAGGTGTTCGAGAGAGCCTTATTGCAAAACGGGCATAGGTTTGAAACTCATGGCGAGACAGGCAGCGTGTTCAATGCTCCCAGTCCTGGACAACAGCTAGTATCATCTGCGACGATATCGAGCGGCATGATTCGCAATGTAACCTGAACAAAGGCCCTTAAAGCCTCTTCTGATTCAAACTTCATGCAGTTTTGGGCCAGTTGAAGCGAGTTTCAACAGCACTTACTTCTAATTTACAGGCATCAATTGACAGTATTGTCTCATAGGTGGTTGTGATCCGCCCAAAGACGAAGCTAAAGCATACTCTACTTACCGGCGTTGACCACTAGACCCGAACGCTTTTGAGTCTTACCACGGTTGACGAAAATGATTGTAAAGAATGGGCTTGCGTCAGAAGACAATATCGCATTCTTCTAGGAGAAGTCCAAAGTGTTTAACAAGGTACTCGTGCGCCTTTGGATGTGTGAGCTTCAGTCTTTGGAAGCGGTTGAGATCATCCTCGATGTCTTGAAGAATGCCAAATCCGCAGAACATGCATCCGTTTCGGCGATACCCCATTTGATAGAGCCTTGAGATTCTGACATCAAAGATTCGAATGTAATCCAAGATATCCTGTTCAGTCCAAAAGGAAAGAGGTCGGCATTGGCTGTCCTTTTTCATTTCAAAGACATTGCATCCGAATCTAATCCAGTCCAACTCACGCTGGTAGCTTTCCTGGGCAAGGGTGCCGATGATGGCACATTCCATCTTGAAAGATCTTGCCGCCTGTTTAAGTGGGACGACCTTTAGTTTTTCGCAGCATATGTCAGAGATGTTTTGCTCTTTGTACTGCTCATATTTGGGGAAATTTCTCTTAATATAGTCATGGGCATTTTGCTTAGTTCTGGCGCTCTTGGCCCGCCGGTAAGTCCTGATCCCGTTGGAAATGCGTTTGGAGAATACAGGGAATCCATGTTCCTCCACAACTCGTTTGAAGTTCCATGGAACACCGAATTTGTCCCTGGGTATGGTGATATGAACATTCATCCCGTTGTACTCTCGTTCCCATCTTACGTGCTGCATCGTTTCGGGATATTCGCACGTGGTATTCGAAAAGATGTGCAGAATGTCGGGTTGTTCCTGTCTGACGAGATGAGAAAGAACTGTTGAATCCTTACCTCCGGAATAGGAGATATAAACATGTTCCAATCCGTACTCTGCGATAGCTTCGTTTACCAATTTCTTTGACATGAGGATTTTATCTTCCAAGGGCAATGCCTGTAACAGACGCAACTTGTGTTTGCGCATGCGTGTAAATTCTCTGCGCTTATCATAACAGGACTTGCAGTAGAGCTTACCGAGTCCTGTCATGGATTCTTCCGTAAATCTTTCTTGGCATATTCTGCAAATCATTACAAAACCTCCTTGTATGTAATACATTATACACAATTATTGCTTGTTTTTAAAGTCAAATCCCGTGAATGCGATTTTTGGTCATTGTTATTGAATTCTGTGTTATAATTTTGAACAACACGAACAGTGGAGGGGTCTTTTGATGATCATCGGTGACGGCATAGTCAGGCTGCGACAGTTCAAAAATCTTACACAGCAAGAACTGGCCGACGCTACGGGTAGATCGCAACAGTGTATAAGTCAGTATGAGACAGGGGTTAGCATACCCTGTGTCGAATGGTTAATTGAGGTCGCCAATCGTTATGATGTGTCTATAGATTTTTTAGTTGGCTGCTCTCCCAAGCCCAAAGGAGAGCAGATTTCAGTCGATGCTCTGCATCTTCTGGAGAGCTATGAGACGCTCAATGAAGATGAGAAGAGACTTATACTAAACATTATTAAGGCTCTCAGAAGCGCGCGATCTGTTGCGGGAGGAGTACCATATGAGGAATAGCTATTTTAATGAGAATACACTCGATGAGTTGATCGATGAGATAGAATTCGTTTACCAATCTGATGATCGTCCTTGGGTAATAGGATACAGCGGCGGAAAGGACTCTACTGTGGTACTGCAGCTGGTCTTCACCATGCTTCTGAGACTACGGCCAGAGGAACGAAAACAGCATGTATACGTTGTGTCTTCAGATACCTTGGTAGAGAACCCATTGATTCATGATCATCTAGCTGAGACTAGTGCCTTGATTAATGAAGCCGCTGCTGAACGCAAACTGCCGTTGACAACACACATAGTCTATCCGGAACCTTCAAATACGTTCTGGGCGAATATCATTGGCAGAGGATTCCCAACGCCCAGGATGAATGGTACCTTTCGCTGGTGTACTGATCGCCTAAAGATTGTACCCAGTTCCAGGTTCATAGAGAATATCGTAGAGACACAAAAAACGGAGGTTGTCGTCCTTTTGGGTGTCCGAAAAGACGAGAGTATTGTGAGACGTCGCCGAATTGAAGGTCGTGAAATCATGGGGCGGCTGCTGAATCGACATGAGACAATCAAAGATGCGTGGGTCTACCCTCCTATTGTGGAACTCACTACGGACGATGTCTGGGATATCCTCTTGGAAAGCAATGGGGGGAAAACACCGTGGGGTTCTGACAACTCGCGGCTGGTAGAGTTGTATTCTGATGCTGACAGCGGGGAGTGCCCCTTTGCCGGTGTGGTGCGCAGAGGAGAGCATTCTCAGACTTGCGGAAACTCACGTTTTGGCTGCTGGGTATGCCCTGTTGTTAAAGAAGACAAGTCCTTGAACGGCTTTATTAGAGTCGGTCACCGTGAGTTGATTCCCTTGGCCGATTTTCGGAAGTGGTTGATGTCGATAAGGGACAGGGAAGAATACCGCGAGAAAAAGCGCAGGGACGGCAAAGTATACACTACTGCAGATAACGAACTAGGATTTGGACCCTTTACCTGGGAGGCTAGGCAGATGATCCTCAGGGAGTTGCTTAGGGTTCAGAAAAAGACTGCTTATCAGCTCATCACGCTCGAGGAGTTGAAAGCAATCGACAAGATTTGGGATGATGAACTGGATCTCTCTAGGAGAGTGCTAGTAGAACTGTACGCTGAGGAAATGGGAACACGTCTCCCTTGGGATCACCTAAAGAAGCCCCTTTTCGATGAGGAAACCTGCATGCGGATGGCGGAGTTGTCAGAGCATCACGATGTACCCTACGATCTAGTCAGAAACTTGCTCTTAGCAACCACGAAGAACAAGTATTATTCGAATCCAAGACTGTTGCGTACCAGCCTGGAAAAGGCACTTAATCAGCAGTGGTTGCACTATGAAGTAGTAAAGGAGCTTGAAGATGCGTATAAACCGGCTGAGGCTGCACAACTTTAGTTCATTTGCTGGTGAAAGTATGTTTGATTTCACGCTTGAGGGCGAGAGTAAGAACATCATCCTTATAGGCGGGAAAAACGGAGCAGGTAAGACATCTCTTTTTACGGCAATGAAGTTAGGACTTTATGGTCCATTGGCATTCAGCTATCAGGGACATAATGCAGCATATACTAGCAGGATCAAAGAACTGATCAACCACAGCGCTTATGTTGACAAGCAAGCGAAGGCTGCTATTGAAATCGAAATCGTGTTGTTGGAGGAAAGGGAACCGGTAAAGTACACCTTGCTGCGGGAGTGGACGTTTGCCAACCAGGGGCTTACCGAGGAATTTACTGTTGAGCGGGAAAATGTGCAGCTGAAAGGGGATGAGTTGCTCTTTTTTCAGAGTTTCTTACATACTGTTGTCCCGCCAAATCTGTTTGATTTGTTCTTTTTTGACGGCGAACAAGTGGCGGATTTTATCTCATCCTCGAACTACAACACGTATATCAAAAACGCCGTTTTAACTCTATGCTCGTTTGATACATTCGAACTGATCAAGCGTTTTTCCCAGAACTACAGTTATGGTCGAGATAAATCCGGCAAACTGTCTGAATTGGAATATAAGTATCGTGAGATTGCCGATAAGTTGGACAACACCAAGGGTCATTACCTTTGGGCGCAGGAAGAGCTGGAGAACGTACGGACAAAGTTAGGCGATATTCAAGTGGCGCAAGAAGAGCTGGCACAAAGATTCCGCAGTTCAGGAGGGTTGATGGCAGATGAAAGAGAAGCCATCGAAGCCCAGCTGCGTGAAACAGAGAGGGAAAAAGGTAGACTACAAGCGGAAATCCAGAACTTCGTTGAGAAGTTGATGCCGTTTATTCTTACGCGGGACTTAGCGCTCGAGGTCAATGAGCAGCTGAATCATGAGGAGCAGATTCAGCAATACAATGTCATTGCTCAGAAGCTCAACCCGCAGAACATAGGTAGTGCGTTACGTGATTTAGCTCCCAAGTTTAACCTCGAACTCGCAACGTCGCAAGATGGCTTTATAGAAGAACTAACACAAACGATTGCAGACCGTCTCAAACCAGAACTAAGGCAGGACGAGTATGTTGTTATGCATGATTTGTCACAAGAACAGCGCAACAAGGTACAATTCATATTAGAGCAAGTGTTTGGGTTTTCTGTTGATGAAATGATCGATACGGTAAACAGGAGAATTGTAGCTACAGAGACCACGATGGAGCTTAACCGGAGGTTGCGGGACGCTCTATCTGGGGTTGACCTTGATCGCTTCCTGCATGAAATGAACGGCCTCAAAGAACAGGAGGCCGAATGTAAATCGGACATGGAGAAATTGGAGAACCTTTTGGAGCAGCTCGAGAGCGATGTGGCTGCTTTGGAGAAGGAGAGTGACGCGGCATTTCAAGCACTGAAAGAGGAAGCTCAACAGGAGAATGCATTCATGCTGACTCAGAAGTTGAGTTCCATGATGGAAGAATTGATCTCCATGGGTACCAGAGACAAAGCCAAGGAGATCGCCGATGAAATGCTAGTGATGTTTCAACGCATTATCCGTAAGGAACGATTCATCGATTTGGTGGAATTAGATGAGAAGTTTAGATTCAACCTGTTCAAGGAGCAAACCTACAGTACAACTGACCTGTTACACCTAATAGACAACGTTGGCTATGATGGATTGGCCCACAGGGTGGGCAATCGCGGGGTCGAACGTTTGCTGCTGACATTCGGAATCGACTCTTTGCACGACTTGAGAAGGTCCCTACGGTCCACACGGGACCAGTTGAGTTTATTTGATCCCGTGCCAAAACGCAGAGTAGGGTTGTATCAGCGAGTTGAGTTGAATCAGCTCTCTAAGGGCGAGAAGCAGATTCTTGTTCTATGCGCCTACTGGGCCATAATTAAAGCGTCAAAACAGGACATTCCATTTATTATAGACACTCCCTATGCTCGGATTGATACTGAGCACAGAGAGGCAATTTCTAGAGTGTTCTTCCCGACCATTAGTTCCCAGGTAATTGTCCTATCTACTGATGAGGAGGTTACCGCTCCGTACTATGAAGTACTCAAGCCCTTCATTGCCCGTGAATATCTATTAACGTATGACGAGACAGAAAACCGTTCTATCGTCGATGAAGGATACTTTGTTGGGGTGTGATCAAAATGATATTTAGACTTAAGACATCGAAGCTGACAGAAGAGATATTCGAGGAACTGGAAAGCCGAACGAGGCTCCGTCCCTATACATTGGTCAAACATGCAATTGCTTGGTCTTTGCGAGAAAATAAATCGGTAGAGGGTTTTGAGTCGGATTCAGAGGGTTTGGATCTAAACAGGCAAACCATTACCGGTGACTACGATGTTTGCTTCAAGGTCTTGATTGAACAACTGGAGGGCAGGCAACTAGTGGAGGAAGAGTATTTTCCTTTCTATGTGAAGGCACATATCGATAGAGGCGCCTTGATTCTGCAGAACAGGTACAATCATGCTGGCAGTCTGGAGAGATACATCAAGCACAGCCTCGGAGTAGGTGACACGGTGTGATTTACTTAGACTACAGTTCCACATCGCCCATTGATGAAGAGGTTTTTCAAGCCATGCTCCCCTTTATTACGTCCGAGTTCGGAAATCCCAGCAGCAAGTATTACCCAGTTGCTACCAAGGCCCATGATGCCGTAGAAGAGGCCCGAGAACGTGTGGCCAGGCTCATCAACGCCAAACCGGAAGAAATTATTTTTACCGGAAGTGGCACAGAAAGCACCAACATGATAATCAAGGGTGTTTCTGACTATTTGAAGCACTATGAGCTGAAGGGAAACCATATTATCACGTCAATGGTAGAACACAAGGCAACTCTGAATTCCTGTAAGTATCTAAATGGGGAAATCTATTCGAACAGAGATGCAACTTTTAGTTTTTCTCAGAAAACTCCGCGCGTTGATAGAGGGTATGAGGTGACGTTTCTCGAAGTAAATGAGCACGGACAGGTGGAACCGGAGTTTTTACGGGAGGCAATTAGACAGGGTACAATTTTAGTATCACTTATCTGGGGGAACAACGAAATCGGTACCCTAAATGATGTTTTTGCTTTAGGGAATGTATGCCGGGAAAGCAATGTTGCGTTTCACAGTGATGCTACACAGGTTCTTGGCAAGATAAAAATCGACGTGGCTGAGACACCAGTAGATTTTCTGACCATGGCAGCACATAAGCTGTATGGACCTAAAGGAATTGGTGCCGCCTACATTCGCGGTGATGATTATGGCCTGCCGCCGTTTACAAGCTTGATTCACGGTGGTGAACAGGAGGATGGTCTGCGCGGCGGGACTCTGGCGGTGCATGACATCGTCGGGTTTGGCAAGGCAGCGGAGCTTGCACGGAGGGATTTAGACCAAAGAGAGGCTCACCTAAGGAAACTGGAGGAGAGCGTTATCACAGGCCTCAGCAAGTTTCCCAATGTTCGTTTCTTAGGAAAAATGGATTGTAAAGTGCCGGGCATCATTAGTTTTATTGTGGACAGCCTTACCTTTAATAATGAACGCTTTTTGAAGAGAGTAAGCGACCGGATAGCGCTTTCAACAGGTTCAGCTTGTGCGCTGGGGAAGCCATCCCATGTTCTGAAGGCCATCGGGATGGGAGACTATACTAACCGGGTTCTGCGTTTATCTCTAGGCAAAGATGCAACTGAAGAACAGATTCACCAATTCCTAGCTGTGATGGGGGATGAACTATAGTTCGTTATCGGGAGGCATAAGCGGGGATGGAACGGAACATAGTTGTGACCGAATCATTTTTTCATAGTCTGTTCAAACTTGATTCAATGGCGAGAAAGCTAACCTTTACAACCATTGAGCAACTGGCGAGCAACCCGAAAAGCAACTCGTTGAGGGTTCATTCCATAGACAGAGTAAAGTGTGACGACCGCTTTCGCAGTGCAAGAGTCAATGACGACGTCCGTGTGATTTTTATTGATAAGGGCCAGACTTACTCTCTGCTCTATGTTGATCGGCATGATGATGCGTATGACTGGTGTAAAGGAAAGTACCTCAAGACCACCAATTTTGGGGCGGAGTATATTTTCGATGAAGAGCAGTTTGCATCCCATGCTAGGATGCCCCAGAATCATTTTCTGGTGGGGCAATTCAATAAGCCTATCTTGCAGCAGTATGAGGTAAAAAGGAAACACTTGGTGAAGATCGGGGTGCCTGAGATTCATGCTGATACGCTGCTGGACATTTCTGACGAGGGGGATCTCCTCGATTATGTTGCGGTCTTTCCAGAAGAGATTCAGGAAGCTTTGTTAGAACTAGCATCAGGCACAAGGTTTGATGAGGTCTATAACTCTTTGCTTGACGATCAATTTGATGAAACAAAGGATGATGCAGTAGAACACAAAGACAGTAGGCGCCGGTTCTATAGGGTTGAGTCATTAGAAGAGCTGGACGTGTTGATGTCACATGATGAGCCTGAGAAATGGAAGCTCTTCCTGCATCCGTCACAGGAAAAGGTTGTCAAGGCAAACTTTAATGGTCCATGCTTAATAGAGGGGGGGCCCGGCACCGGCAAGACTGTGGCTGGGATTCATCGTGCCTTCTATTTGAGTCAGCATGTTTATCAACAGCCCCATGAACGGATATTGCTGTGTACTTTTAGCAAGAAACTCGCGAAGTATATACAGATTAATGTTGACAGCCTGGCCCGCCAGAGAGGCATAATAGAACACAACATTGATGTGACAGGGGTTGATAGCCTTATCTTCAACCTGTTGTCGGAATCAGGTGTGGACAGTACGATCGTTAACGAGCAAGCTTTTGATCAGCTATTTGAGGAGATCTACACGGAGATCTCTCCAGACGCATCGCTCGAGTTTTGCCGTTATGAGTATCATGAGGTAATTCAAAAATATGATGTCAAAACTATCGCCGACTACCTGGTTGTTGATCGGTCTGGGACAGGTGTGCCCTTGGACGCGAGCAAACGAACTAGAGTTTGGCGATTTTTTGATAGGCTGCTGGCCGAACAAGAGACTAGGGGCATAATGACATTTACTGACAAGGCCAGGTTGCTCCATGATGCGGTCCTAAAAGGAAGAATACAGCCTATGTATGACTCAATCATCATTGACGAGGCCCAGGATCTGGAACCGATCAAGCTGCGTGTTTTGTGTAGGCTGGTGCGTACCAGCCGAAATAACATTATGATTCTGTCAGATGTGAACCAGCGCATTTTCCGTCTTAGCACCTGGAAGAAAGATGTGGATATTAATGTTGTGGGGCGGACCCACTACTTATCAGTCAACTACCGCACAACGAAGCAGATCAGCGATTACGCTAAGCATCAGTTTGTGCAGTCCAACTTGATCAGGACTCACATAAGGTCCTACCAGTCGATTGTCAATGGACCAGAACCGCAGATTGAGGGGTTTGTCAATGAAACAGCCCAGTTTAAGTTCTTGGCAGAGAAGGTTCACAGCCTGCTGGAACTGGGGATAAGAAGTGAGCAAATTTGTATTGTCTGCCCGACCAACGCAGACTGCTATGAAGTAAGGTCGGTGCTGACCGTACACGAAACAAGGAGTACTGTTCTGAACGGAGACCTGATACCAAGCGCCAGCAGCGGGGTCTGTATATGCCCAATACAAGGGGTCAAAGGATTGGAATTTGAGGTTGTAATCATCTTTAACTACAACAAGATCGGCAAGTTCTTATCTGGCGGTTCCTTGCCCTCTGCAGCAAGAGTCCACTACCTAAAGCTGGTTGAGTGCGGCAAATATGTAGCAATGACGCGGGCCCGTGACGAACTGGTGATCACCTATGTTGAGGAGGAAGAGCAATGAGGCATGTGTTGCCGGCCAATCTCTCGGCTAATTCGTCGTCAGAGGAGTTTGTGTGGGAAAAGTTCAAGGAAATCCTGCCTGATGACTTCATCAGTTTTCATAATTATACAGTAGGTTCCAGACAGGTTGACGTTATCGTCCTTTGTCCGCCATTCGGAGTGCTGATTATTGAAGTCAAGGGTCATTTGGCGAGGAACATTGTCGATGTTCCTGATAACAGTCTGATAAAAGTAAACAACGGACCGAATGTGCCGTCTCCCTGGGCTCAAGCTCTGCAGTACTGGAGTATTCTTGTGGACAGGCTTAGAGAAGCCGGGATTCAATCGGTTTGCGTGATGCCTTCAGTTGCCTATCCTAACATTACGGAAGAAGAGTTCGAGGCCGTTGGCCTTGCCAGGATATCAGATCTAAAGTTCACGTTCACCAGAGAATCATTTGCCAGTGAAGCAGCTTTCTTGGAAAAAGCCAAGGGGATTTTTGAGCGTGGCTACCAGGAGCGGCACCTACCTGACTTGGAGAAGTATGGCTTCAAGGGCAGTGTAGTTGGGAAGATGGCTGAGCAGATCTCACCAGGTTTTGAACTGCCAACTAGAATAGAGCCCGTAGACGGACCTGACCGGGAAGAGGCAGCCTCAGGATCCGACAGTGACCTTTCAGCATTCCACGACCGGGTATACTCCAGGCTCCTCTATATTAGGTCTAAGAAAGACTATCCAGACGAGTTTTATCAAGGGTTGCTAAATGATTGGCAGCGCGGCACAAAAATCTTGGTCTATTCCCCTGACCAGACCCTGATTGATGATCTTCTAGGGCGAATAGACGAGCAGATAAAAGAGCTCGGTTTCTCTGGTCGAGATGGTTTCAGGCCCGACGATGAGAGATTTCTGTATGACTGCAGTAGCTGTGACGACCTTAAAGGGAAATCCTTTGAAATAGTCAACGGCGATTTGCAGCAGCTGAACCGACACAAGACCGAACTGGAGGCTCTCGATGAGTCCAGTTCCTTTAATTTGGGGCAATACGAGATTGAACATGCACCCTTGGAGAACATTGTGGTGAGGGCGGGTGCCGGAACTGGTAAGACTTTTTCTATGATCTCCAGAATCAACTATTTGATCTGGAAGAATCGATATTGTCCTGCTGACCTGCGCCGCGCGTTATTCATGATTACATTCACTAACAAGGCGACAGAGTCTATGCAGGACAAACTCACGCAGAACTTTGTGAGGTTTTATCTCTTGACCAAAGATCCGGCCTACCTTGCTTTTGCCGAAGGTGTCGCCGATATGAATATATCCACGATCCATATCCTCGCAAAGAAGATCATACAGCGATATGGTAGCTGGCTGGGTTTGGGAAAAGATTTTGCTATTGTGTCCGGCGAATATAGGCGCAGAATGCGACTGCAAAAGCGGTTGGACGAGTTCTTGCGGGTTACACCAGGTCTTGGAGACAGCTTTGAAATTTCCATGTTTCATCTGCAGCGTCGTCTCATCGGGTTGATGAGCAAACTTGACAACAAGAACGTGGATATCAGGGATCCAAACATGGACTTTGGCAAGAGTCAACATCCCCATTTCGACGACCTGTTGCAGGTGCTTAGGGAAACCCAGGAAGAGTTTATAGAAGAGTGTACAGAAAACAACACTGTCCACCTTGGCGATTTAATCAAGCGGCTTAGGGAAATCGTCAATGGGCTGCACAGCGCTCCGATTCCTGATTTTCAAAAGATAGACTTTATGTTTGTCGACGAATTTCAAGACACCGATGACGTTCAGATCAAGCTGCTGAAAGACTTTCAACAGTTCTTTGGTTACAAGTACTTTGTCGTAGGTGATGTAAAGCAATGCATTTATCGCTTTCGGGGCGCACAGGTAGAGGCCTTCGACGTATTGGGCGAAGACGTCACATATCAGCTGTACCATTTGAGGAAGAACTATCGCACTGACAAGAGACTACTGGATGAGTTTAACAATGTTTTCGCCAGCTGGGATGCTAAGGAATTGATCGGCTACGGCAACCAGGACATGCTTGCAGGAACAAAGTCGCTGACCGACAGACCTCTGATTGTTCGGCAGACTCATAACGGCGAGGATGAGATGTGGAAAATGCTAATGGAGGATATTCGCGCAATTTCCTCCGAACTAGATGGGAAGAAGGGGAATAAAGCAAAAATTGCCATTCTCGTACGCTATAACGCCCAGATTGAAAAAATAAAGCGGATGTGTGCAAGCCATGGCATCAGAGTTGAGACTGACATTGACGGTGAACTATTCCGCATTCATCCCACGATCGACTTGTACAAGCTCATCCTGGCCCTCAAGTTCAATCGGGATCCAGCGTGCTTGTACAACCTTTACACGACCTCCTATGTCCAAGGCAGGCTGCCAAAGAGGGACCTGTTTCACAAAGACAAGGAAGAACTTGTTGACTGGTTTTACGAGCACAGTCCCATCCGGAACTGGAATGGGTATATAGAACGACTAAGGACGGAGCCCATCCTCAAAGTTGTCCGTGATCTCGTTGACTCTGTTAAGCCCTGGGGAGCCTTCGGCAGTAAGAATGGCGACAGGGATGAAGTGGAGTGTCAACGGTACGAGTCCTACTATCGGAACAACCTTGATCAACTGTTTGAACAACTCATTGCTGCATCGAGTATCGACTATTTGACTCTAAACAACATGCTCAGCTATCTCGAGGTTATGATCCTCACGAAACAGGAGGAAGAGGCCAGGGAGAGTTACGATCTGGAAAGCTCACGGGCCAGAGTAATCTGCACCACGGTTCATAAGGCCAAGGGCTTGGAGTTTGATACTGTAATTCTGCCCTTCTGCTCTTTTAATATCGACAGCGAGCGCGTACGAGGCGACATCGATGTCATCTTCGAGGGAAATCAGGTGGGATACTGCCTGACAGACCAGAACAATGTCATAATTCTGTCAAACGATCACTATGAGGAACTGCGGAATAAGGAGCAACAGGACCGATTGTATGAAGAGATTAGGATTCTGTACGTCGCAATAACTCGGACAATACGGCAGTTCATCTACTACTCGGATATGAAAAAAAGGGGCAAGCCTGAGTATTGCTGGGATAAAATGATCGGAATGAGGTGATGATGATGCGAATAATTACATATCCTAATCCGTTTGAAATCGACAAGAAGCCCTTTTGGACAGAGATAACCAGATATCCTCAGTTCTGTGCTTCAGACACCCTTGTCCAAGGTTTGGAGCGAAAATATGGGCGCCGTAGCTTTGCTCATTTACGCTCCGTTGAGGATCTGGTCAAGTGCCTGTTCCGTGAGTGGAAAGATAACCCGCAAAATGATATCAGTCTCTTTCTGGCCGTTACTGCGCAAATAAGGAAAATCTCCGACCCGAAGATGCGGCAGGCATTTCTGCATAATAAGTCAGATGTCGTAGAAGCTATACGGTTCCTTATCATGCTTAATGCCGAAGTTGACAGTTTTGTACCTGTAAATTTGACCCCAGAACAAAGGGCACTTTGTATCATTTACGAGGCCGTCAAGGATTCTGAGCCCTGCCAGGTGTTTGAACGCTTAAAGGACAAAAACAGGGAAGACTACAGAAAAGCCTTGTACGAAGTGACTTATTCTGAGATAGAGTTTATGCTTGGGAACTTGAGTGCAGAACATGGTTTAGAACTGGCAGTAGACCCTGACGCCGAAGGGGCTTCAGGCAGGGATAAGCTGATGCAGGTTTTGAATCGTCTGCAACACGTGTTTGCGGAAAAGGCGATGAAGCCCATTGGCTTCGGCGAACACGACAAGATAAAGATGTATCAGGACAATCTGGAACGGGTTAAAACGCTGATAGAGATAACCAAGAAGGTTGATGATGACTCCTACACGGAAAAAGTGATATTTCATGGGGTACATCGGGTCACGCCAGAACTATATTTTCTGTTTAGGCATCTGGAGTCACTTGGCATTGAAGTGATTTTCCTGATCCACTATGTCGACAATCTCCCGTCCCTCTACGACACATGGCATGAGATTTACAGCTGGTGCAAGGCTGATTTTGAATATACGGAGTCTGTTGATCTGCGGGCGGGCCGGGCCCTTGGAAGGGCCTACGCACGAGTCTGCGAAGGGCTACCGGTTACAGAACTTGTTGAAGGTGAACTGATCAAGTACAGCAACCTTACTGAGTTTGCGAACAGGGAAGTCTCCCCGGTTTTTCGGAGTGCGGGAGAAAGACTCGCGTCGATGAAAACACAGTATTATGCAGTTAGCGGAGAGTCAAGCAACGATGTCTTGAAAGTGTACTATCCAAACCAGTTTGGGGACAAGCACTTTCTTTCCTACCCAATTGGACAGTTTATTCTGGGTTTGTACAACATGTGGGATTTTGAGAAAAAGACACTAGTGATCAACGAGGCCAGTTTGACAGAGTGTATTGTCGCAGGTCTCTTTGCTAAAGCTGCACCTGTAGAACTTCAGGGACTGCACAGGGATATCGCTTTGTATTTCAGCGATGTGGAAACACTGGATGAGTATAGGGAACGGATCGATCATCTTAGTAGGTGCCTTGGCAGGATTGATCATGAGCATGACCTTGAGGACTTACAGAAGCTGTCGTTTTTCTCAATAGGCAAGCAAGAGTTGAAGCTGTTTAGGGACTTTCTGGATTTTCTCCATGAAATAGCGGACGAACTCTTTAGTACCTATGAATCAGAGGGCACTGTGGATTACGGGAAGCACTTTGCCAATTTGATGGAGATTGTGCAGAACAGAACCACAGATGAAGTTGTGCTGAGTGAGACCGAAAGGAAGCTCATCAATGAGATTCTATTTCGCCTAAACGATGTGGCTAAGTCTGATACCATCAGTGGCGAGGTCGAGGACCTTAAGGAAGCAATAGCCTATTACTTAGCTGGGTCGCGGAATAGAGAATACTCGCAATGGATAGTGCGGGACTTTGAGCAAGTGGATGGGGCAGTGTTGCTGAGCGAGAAAACCAAGGCTGTGGACTATCACTTTGCTATGCTCTCCAATGAGTATATGACTTTGCAGCCTACGGATCTCCTAAGATGGCCTCTTACAGAACGGATGTTTGACGGTTACAGGGACATGGAGTCCGCGGTACCTATCGTAACGGCGGGACTTCGGGAAAGGAGAAACTTCCTAAAGTATACGCTGTTTTACGGAACTTTTTTCTCCAAGAGGGATGTGAAGCTCAGCTATGTTGCAGAGGAAAGGGGAGAAGAGCATAAACCCTACTACATTCTGCAAATTTTAGGTTTGCCCGAGAAACTCTACAAAGAAGCGCGGGCAGGGCAGTTTATACAGGGCCGTCTTTCAGATCCATTTTTCCCCGATTCCTGGCTGAAAAAGGTCGAGGCCGAGGGAAAGGAGATCTTTTCCATTTGCCCCTACAAGTTCCTGCTACATGAAGTCTTGGATGCTCCGATCGTTTACAGAAGCGATTATCACGTACGCTACTTCGTCGCAAACTTTATGTACTATCAATACCTCCGTGATTATAGACAGGCATCCGATGTAAGATCTGTCGTGGAACAACGCTATCAAAGGATTAAGGAGTTTTTCCCAATGTGGGGTCCGACTGTTCTCACTGATTTGCAGAGCGCGACCTTGCGGAATACAAACTCAGACAGCGAGAACGCAGATAGCGACTATCGGCGTAGGAAGCGGAACTTTCTGATTGCTCAATGGAAGGAACATGGAAAGAAGCAGATGGATTTCAATCGCCGCAACTTGAACGAACAGCTTAAAGAGTACATGACAGAAGACGATGAACTGTATCCGCGGTTAGACGACCGTCCTCATCAAAAGGTCTGTGAGAACTGCAACTTTTCGAACATCTGCGTACTTCACTATCAAGAGGTGCATGTACATGACTAAGTTTATTACACTTGCTATTCGAGAGACCGAACGAAACAACTTTGCTGTGTTGGCATTGGATGTAGAGCACGATGAGATACGTTCTTTTGATCTGAAACGTGCCGAAATAATCGACAAATCAGGCCGGATTCTTTGGGACATTGGCAAGGAAACCGCGGTGGAGCGAGTATCCCATGACGTATGCAAAAACGGCAATGCGGAGTGGCATGCTGCAGGTCGTGTAAAACTCGGCAAGGACAGAACCAGAGACCTCAAGTTGATCTTTGAGATTAAGGCCGTAGACTGCGGATTGTTCTTTAGTAATGACGGTGAGACGTTTGCTGTGGCGAAGGTGAAAGAACTACTTGACATAAGAGTTGAACCGGGCGGGGAAAAGAGTTACATGGAGTTAAAAATTGATGGTGAAGCACGGAAAAGAACGTTGCTGAACAAGGACTACCGCTGGGTGGAGTATTGGAAGTGGATTTGCGATAAGAACAATGAAGAGTTGCTTGATGAAAAAAGAAGCAAGTACATCAAACTTTTCAATGATCCCTCTAAGACGCTTTATCTGATCCTTTACAGACGTAAGTTTCGTTATAACACCCGGTATTGGATTGCGGGAATGCATTGGTTATAGAAGGGAAGGAGTATCATGGACATCAAAGAGAGACTCTCTCAGGAACTGAAAACGCTTAAGCATATGAACGATAAATCCGAGTTGATGGCCCAGGTGTTCGGATTTTTGCGTTGGTGGCATGAGCAGATGTTGGACGAGCTGTGTCAAGGCGGATTCTTATCCGACAAGAATGTACTGCTTCGTAAGAATGAGGCCATTCAACACCTAACGACAGCTTTTGAACGTATGGTGGAAGATCTTAAACTAGCGACGTTGCTGGAGCACAATCGATTACTTGCGGCTGAGATTGACGGACTAAGTCGGGATAATGCCGGGCTTGTAAAGAAAGTTGAAACGGCGCAGAAGCAAGTCGATAGGGCAAGGGCTGATGCGGAGAAAGCCGAAAGAGGTGCAATTAACGAAACCAGGAAGAATCTTCAAGGTACTCGGGACAAGCTCTGCGGTATAGCAGAAACCTCTCAGACTTTGCGTGATTTGCTGACAGTAAGCAATCCGTCTGACTCTGTGGTTAACTCCATCATGAACATCTTGGCCAACATCGAACTCGTAAGTGAAGAAATGGAGAAACTGGGTCTCTGGCCTGAGACCAGTCCCAAGCCTAGGACTGAGTGGCCCAAAGAAGAGGCTCGATCTCCTGAAAATCTTACTATACCTTTCGGCGAAACCGAGTCTAAGGATGCGTCTGGGGAGAAGGGACTTGCTACAGAACAAGACGAGGTAGAAAGAGAGGGCCAAGAGATGGCAGAGGACCCCGAAGCCAATGACATTCCCAAGGGAGATGATCAGGCCGAAGCACCATCCTCTAGTGACAAGTCATCGAACGATAGTGAGGCTAATGACTAGGAGGGAAGACAATGTCGTACGGGATTGATCTTGGTACATCCAATTGCCTGATTGCCACTGTGGAGGAAAACCTCGACGGCAGCTTCGATGTGATTTGCCTGTCAGATGATGACGGAAATGAGAGTTTTCCTTCTGTAGTCTATTTCGAAAATGAACACACATACCAAGTGGGGGAAAAAGCACTGTATCAGCTACTCCACGAACCTGACAGCACAGTGGAACTGATCAAGATTCGCCTTGGCAAATCCAACGAGATCCCTGTCAAGATTAAAGGAGCATGGCAGCCAATAACCAAAACGCCACAGGAGATCTCATCGTTACTTCTTAGGCACTTTAACACCCTCCATCATGATGAAATCTCTGAGGCGGTCTTAACAGTACCCGCATTCTTTGATCAGAATCAGAAAGATGCAACAAAGCAAGCGGGTCAGCTTGCGGGCATCAACATCCGCGAGATGATTGAGGAACCCAGCGCGGCCATTATGTATCACTTGTTCTCACAATACAAGGAACACGGTATCGATTGGTTCCAACGCCGTGGTAAGCGGAATGTGCTGGTCTTTGACTTTGGCGGTGGGACGCTGGACTTATCTCTCATTTCCGTTGAGTGTGAAGGTGAAGAAGTTAAGCCGAGGGTGCTCTTTGTAGGAGGCGATAACGAACTTGGGGGCAACATTATCGACTTTGTATTTGTCCGTCACATTTTAGGGCATCTTTGCGTGAATTACAGAAATGACGGCTTTATCCAAGAGGTAAAGCGGATCTTCGACGACTACTACCAGGGTTACATCAATCACAATAGATTGCGTTTTGCGGATGGCGTTTCTCCCGAGATCAAGAATTTTATCCTCCGCCTGAAAAGAAACTTAGAAAACGCCAAAATACAGTTGTCGACAAAGGATGAGACAACGATTGTCTTTGAACGGATTTATGCACCTCTTAAGCTGACGCGAAGAGATTTTGAGGAAGTTGTTCTCAAAGATCCAGACCTAAACGTACGGACGCGGATTGAAGATGCCTTGAACCAGATGAGCAAGCAAAGGGAGGTTGTTCACGAAGTTTTGCTCGTTGGGGGAAGCGCGCAAATTCCGTATTTGAGCAGACTGATCACTAGCGTTTTAGGCGAGATGAATCTTGACAGCGATCACATTATAACGTCTCAAGAGTATGACAAGTCGGTTGTTAAAGGGGCTGCTATCCTTGGGGCAATTGCGGACGGTATGGAGATTCCTCCGTTTAGGAGAAACCGCTGCCGAAGCATAGTGGCCCGGGACATTGAGCTTCAGCACGCGAATGAAGAATCCATAGTCTTTGTGGAAAAGGGTACAGAGTATCCTTTCCGCGACAAGAAGGAGTATATTTTCAAGATCGGGCATGCATTAAGTGAAACGGTAGACCTGATGTTGAATGAAGTCATCGAAAGGCCCGGTACGAGACCGGAAAGAAAACCGGTTGTTGACTTTACCTTTCACCTTCCGATTTACTACACCGGTGACCAGATTCGGCTCTACCTCCAGATCAATGAGGACGGCCTGTATCAAGTGGAAGCGGTGCATGATGAGACCAATGAACTTGTAGAGTATGAACCTCAAAGGCAATTCTCCCTGTCTGAGGAGGAGCTTGTGAAAGTGAGAAAGAGGGTAGAGCAGAGCAAGGACATCACTTAGTGAATAGGGGGGTTGACTATGCTGGAACTAGGAATGTATGTGCGCTGTCCTGCCGAAGAGGACAACCTGGCGGATTCCCGCACATACTTTCTAGGACAAATAATGCAGATTGATCGGGTTGAACAGACAGTTGAAGTTTGCTTTCACGACCCTGACCGATATCGCAGGCTCTTTCCCAAACTGCCCTCGAAAATCAAGTTACCGCTTCGTTATGCTAAGCCGTGTTCGATTTTGGAGGGTGTGAAGATCCTTATTGGAGAAATGCAGGCAACGTTGCTGTGCCGTGCGCGAGAATCTGAGAAGGGTGGTCTAGCGGAGTATTATGTGCAGCGTACAGGCGACAACACTGTACTTAAGGTGGTCGAAAACGAGATAGTGGTCCCCTTCACCGCAGCCGATTACAATCCCATCAATCAGATGCTCCGCTATGAACTTCATAATCCCCAGTGGTACTTATCACGCCGTATAGTGAGCGAGTCCATGACTACACTTAGTAATTCGCCAAAGGGGTTTGCCAGCCTCTTGGGGACTCGTGTTCACTTGTTTCCACACCAGGTGGACACCATTATTCGTGGTCTTTCCGAGCAGCCCTGCAGATTGATGCTCGCCGATGAAGTGGGACTAGGAAAGACTATTGAAGCCTGTGCTATTATGAAGGGTATGTTTGACCAAGACAGAACGTTACGTGCATTAATCGTGGTTCCAGACACTCTCATCTATCAATGGCAGACTGAACTTTCCTACAAGTTTTGGTTCGACGTTCCCATCTGGAATGCTGATAAAGAAGCAAGCCTTGATGTTCCCTTCCTGCTAGTTTCTACACAAGATTTGGTCGCAGATTCGGATACGATCCTTCAGGCGAAGTGGAATCTGTGCATTGTAGACGAAACCCACAGACTGCTACACAATCAAGGTCTTTACGAATCAGTAGTCAGACTCTCGCAAACAGTCGAAAACATACTTCTGTTAAGTGCTACTCCCATTCTACACAGAGAACTAGAATATTCTCGGTTACTTACCTTACTAAACCCGAAGCGTTTTGCCAGTATGTCTACAAGTGGCTTCGCCCAGCTCTTGGATAAACAGCGAGAACTCCACGATGTGGTGTATGACCTGATGAGCGATCTGCCGGATTACTTGGAATATAATCTTGCGTCCGACTTCATCGAACGCTTAAGTGATATCAATGAGGAACTCAAGGATGACAAGTTGCAGGAAATCATTGACGGTATCGACGAAAGCAGCAAAGACAAAGGTCTGGGCCACGTAAAGCTGGCTTTGGCTTACATTGCAGAGTTTTATCAAATTGAACGCAATATTATTCGTCATCGTCGTTTGGAATTGAGTGAGCTGGACATTAAGAGGGAACTGGTAGAAGCACCCTATTCGATGGCAGGCATGGATACAGGTTTCTATGAGGCGGACTGCTACGACGCGATTATCAACTATGCTCATTTAGTCTTCCTGCATAACGGGGATCACCCTAGCTCCTTCGAGTTTAGTACAGGGCTACTCTCTGCTTTTTTTAGTTCTCCTTGGGCTCTTAAGCAAATGCTGAATGAGAGACGAAGTGCCCTCAGGGGTAGGAACAGTAAGGATGCAGAGGTGCTACCAGACCTACCCGGTGAAGCAGAACTGCTCGCTGAGGCGCTATCCCTGTGTGACAGCTGGCTAAAGGCAACCGAAGCCGAACTTAGGCATGTTCGCAGGCATGTGGCAGAACTTACTGGACAGAGCAGGTTCAGCCAAATCATTGATTTTCTTGATCAGGAAGATGTCAGGAATAACAAGAAACATCTGATCTTCACTGGTTTTTCCGAAACCGCTGTTCAGCTGGAACAGTATTTTGAGCTTTACTTTGGTTCCGGTTCAGTGACCTCTTTCCATAGGCGGAAATCGCAAAAGGAGATGCACGAAGCCGCAGACCTCTTTCAAAACGATCCCAATTGCCGATTCATGATTTGCGACGAGTCGGGAGGGGAAGGGCGAAATTTCCAGGTGGCCGACATCATTGTTCACGCGGACTTGCCTTGGTCTCCTGCCAAAGTTGAACAACGAATTGGGCGTCTCGATCGCATTGGAAGAGATCCCGCCAAGGCAGTGGTGTCTGTCGTGTTTTACGCAGAGGGTACTGTAGAGTGTGACCTTTTCCGATTGATGCAGGAAGGCTTGAGCATTTTCACTGAATCGCTGTGTGGGATGGAGATAGTATTTGAGCAGCTAAACGAGACAATCACGGAAGCATTCGAGGCCGACGTCCGCTTCGGTCTGTCCAACGCGATATCTGAAATATCGTCCTTTGCAGAGATGATGAGAAAGGAAGTGGAAAGAGAACGCTACTTCGATCTAGCCCGGCAACTAGACTCCAGCTTGCAGGAGAAGGTTCACAAGCTTGTCAGGTTTTTTACGGCCAATGACGGCCAGCGGCTTATGAACACTATGCTTGCTTGGCCGGACCTGGCGGGATTTCTGGGAGTCTACATAACGCGCCCTTTTTTGGACCGAAGTACTGTGGTGGCAATCGATACGACAGATCTAAGTATACAAGCTATGGAAAACTCTCTGTTTTACCCGCCGCCCATGGAACAGATCGTGCAGAGATCCCGCTTTAAAGACACCTTTAGAGGGACTTTTTCTAGAAAGGCAGCAATCAATCATGAAGAACTCACATTCTTCGGACCCTACAATCCCTTCTTCGATGCCATAACCAAGAACGCTGTTGAGTGCTATCGGGGTAGATGCACTGCTTTGCAGTACAATGGTGTTGGCCTAGACTGGGCTGGCCTCATCTGCACCTGGAGCATTGAGTATGATACGGGACAACTGATAGCTACCGGCAACTCCCTGCACTTGGTTGATCTCATTAAGCGTTATCTGCCGGAGGAACAGATTCTATATGCTCAACCCTTGGACAGCAAATATGTTGAGACTCCACTAAGTGAAGTCTTGGAGACCATAGAGAAGCAAAGTGGAAAACCGGTCCATTTAGGGGAACGCTCGTCATCAACTGACTTTTTTACGGGTCAGCAAAGACGCAGCAATTTGGCGTCCTTTAGAGAGAGCTACCCCGCGGCGTTCTGGAGACCGTTGTTAGAAAAAGTCTACAAAGAAGGCAGAGCACATGCCAGAAAGCAAGCCCGGGAACTCATTGCCTTCGATAGGGCTTTACGGGATTTGGAGCAAATCGTTGCCACAAGTCGCGCACGTGAAATGTTCTATGGGTTTTCGGACAGGGAAGCACTAAATGAAGAGTCTGTGGCACTCTTACTTCAAGGCTTGAAGCGTCCATCGGTAAAACTCGACTCCATAGCCTTTGTCAGGCTACGAAGTTAGAAAAGGAGCATTCTAGTGACGAGACAAATCTTGATCATCTTTGAAGAGTATTTGAAGGGTGAGGCTGAGCTTGACAATGCACTGAATGAAGTAGGTGAACGCATTCGGCAAACAAGTGAAAGTGGTTACCTCTGTGTCTGGAGGGCTTTGAAATCCCTGAAACACGGACACTTTCGGGATTTTTGCTCGCATTTAAGACAAGTCATTGTCTACAGCAGGAGAGGATATGCCGTCAGTCAGGAACTCCATTCCAGATTGACAGCTGTTCAGGATGAGTTTGGCTTTACTTTCTATGTGCATAGCGGAGCACGCATGGTAAGCTGCCGCAGGAAAATGATGGAAGGCGATCCTGACTTGGAAAGTGTCTATGTTCATGAGAAACGCAGTGTCAGTAAGGGTTCATTCGGTGATGGATGTCTTTATCGTTACCTCGGTTATACTCACTACACTTCCCTTGCTCAAAAAGTGCTCATGTATGCAATTAGCAACATGAAAGCCAATGAGACTCTCTTGGCATCCCTGCCTACAGGGGGCGGCAAGAGCCTAGCATGGCAGCTTCCCGTAGCTGCCGGACAGTATGACGGACTGACGATCGTGGTTGTTCCGATCGTGGCTTTAGCACATGACCATCAACACAGCACACAGGCTATGCAAGAAAAGAATGGGGCCAAGGGAGTACGGTCAGCAGCATATGACGGCAGCACATCATGTGCGGAAAAACAGCGCATCTTGAGTCAGATCAGAGAAGGGAATCTGTCCGTTCTGTACATCTCGCCGGAGGCTTTGCTGTACAAAGAGTTCCGGGAATGTGTGCTTTCAGCTGGCCGGGATGGGAAAGTGAGTTGTTTACTGATTGACGAGGCACACTTAGTCGTTAATTGGGGCGGGCATTTCAGGCCGGAGTTTCAGCTTCTGGCCACCTTCCGCAACCATCTGCGGGACGAATCGCCTCAAGGATTGAGAACAATACTGCTCTCTGCCACTTACACCTCCGAGGAAACTGCTACTTTGCGGACCATTTTTGAGGACGAGGCGTTTACAGAGTTCCGTGCTGATGCGCTACGGCCCGAGTTCAGCTTGTTTCATAAGAGATGTCGAAACCAAGAGAAACGGGAAAGGGCTGTCCTGGAACTGGCCTCGAAGGTCCCAAGACCGCTGATAATCTACTGTTTTGGACCGTCGGATGCAGAGACCTATTTTAGGCTGTTAAGGTCAGCGGGATATCGCAACATAGCGATGTATACAGGGGATACCTCAACGCAGGAACGACAGCGAGTTATGGAGGAATGGAAAGAAAACAATATCGACATTATGGTGGCCACATCAGCTTTTGGGATGGGAGTGGACAAGGCAGATGTTCGGACCATTATTCATACCTACACACCCGAAACTGTCAGCAGGTACTATCAGGAGGCAGGGCGGGCCGGACGTGACGGATATAGTGCTTTATGCTATTGGCTGACAGTAGAAGACGTTGATCGAGAAGGAGTACAGAGTTTAACGAGAAGTGCGATCCTGACGGTGGACAAGATTGTCGAACGATGGACAGCGTTGTTGAGGGATATATCGAAGCGCGAAAGTGGGAGCAGAGTATGGGTAGATGTGAATGTCCCTCCGGACCGTCTGCAGTATCAGTTTACCGGTAAACGAAATGCAGGCTGGAACAAGGATGTGGTGTTGTTCCTGTTTAGGCTGGGGCTGATAGACATTCTAGACGTGGACATTGTCTCTGCGTGGGCATATGAGATCTTGATCCAACTTAGAGATCCGGGACTGTTGGAAAACCCCGAGCGCCTTGCTGCTTACTTGGAAGAATACAGACAGCGGGAACGAAAGAGAATTACGGACCAGAGTAAACAAGTGAGAAGACTGATGCAAAGGGGCAGAAGAGAGTGTTACGGAACACTCTTGATGGAGACCTTTGAGCTGGCTTCCCCTGCCTGTAGCGGATGCCCTGGGTGCCGGGCGAGAGGGAGGGAGCCTTATCAAGGAGAACGCTCGGTCGCAATCACCAGTACTAAGCAGGGACTGCACGAAGCGGGTGAGATTGGGCGAAGTGCCATTACAAAGTATCTGCAGGTAGACTCTGAACTGGTATTAACGGTTGATGAAAGTCTTTCAAGCAGCAAGTTGAAGAAGTGCTTAAGGTTCTTGGTAGGGAGTGGGGCCAACATCATTGCAGTGCCGGAGGTCGCCGACAGGGAGGAGGTCTTGAAGGAACTTGCATGCATCGATGCGGGCGGCTACATGCTACTCACCTATGATGAACTGGACGAGATCGGCATCAAATGGCTGAATGGAAAATGCGCCTTGGTCTATAGCGGCGAAGCTGGTTTGGATGAATGGTTATACAGGTTTTCTAGGCGCTATTTGAAGGCAGATGATGACAACTCCGTCGTTCATGTGACCAGAAGGGACCACTTTGTCCAGTGCGAGAACAAGAGACTTTCGCAAGTGGTTAACGGATTTATGATCGAGGGAGATCGACTGTTTGCAGAGGAGGTGCAGCATGAGGATCGCAAATACGCTACGTAAAGAGGCGATGCCAGAAATGGTTTATGCCATGTGCAAACTGGCGGGTTACAAAGAGTATCACAAACAGGAATTCATCAACCTTATGACATTGGAAAACCCGCACAACCAGGTAGCCAGAGACGTTTATGGCTTTTGTAGTCACTGCGGATTCCTAACGGAATCAGGCGACGAAAAGGTACTTACGCCATTTGACGAATCCGACTTAGCGGACTTTTCACGGTTTCGCTACAAAGTAGCGGCAAATGTATTTCAGGACAGAGGTACTCTGTTTCCGAGTATAACCAAATGGTTTTTGGAACAGGACCGGAGCATTTTCAAGTACAGAACTTCAAATGACCTCGCTTCCATGTTGCCTTTAGATCCTGAACTAGTGAATATTACGGAATACACCTTGGGTTTTAGGAATTGGGTGGAAGCACTGGGCTTGGCAGCAGTGGCATCCACTGGTTCAAGCGGTGCGTTGGTTTTTTCGGTACACAGGCTCCTTAGGGATTGGCTTATTTGCGCTGAGCCTTTCAGGCAGAAAGAGCCTGTAATGGCTGCAGCATTCTTTAGGAAGTTGTCTGAGGATCTGCCCCTGTTTGCAGGACTGGCGGTGGACAATCAGGTTAAGGAGAGCCTGTCTATGGGACTACGGGTTCTGCACAATCTGGGTGTGATTGCTATCGTTTATACTCATGACAGTCAGGATATCTGGCATCTGACGCCGTCCGTTCAATATGACAATACTCGGGTCTTTTCAGAGATCATTGTGAGGTGATAGGGGTGAAAAAGGAAAGGCTGAAGCGGCTTGGACAGGTCATCCAAAAAGAGGCAACGACGCCCTCTCGAGGAGACTTCATGGCCACCCATGTACCCTTCGAAAATTTGTATCAACCTCTGGTCGGGCAGGATCCAATTCCAGAAGACGTCTTACTAAAGGACTTTTTGCTGGAAGGCCCGGATGAACATAAGTTTATAGTCGTTCGAGGCGACAATGGTTCAGGCAAGTCACACCTGATCAGATGGCTTAAAGAAAAGTACGAGCATGAAATTGATCCGAACCAGGAAAAGGTAATGTTTATCTCTAGATTCCACAACACTCTCCAAGACGCACTAAGGCAAATTGTGGAATCAGACATTTTTCCGCCGGAGATACAGGAAAATGAACTGAAGATGATCAAGAATGCACGCAGCAACATTACCGGGGATGAGCTGAAAAAAACAATCAACTTCAACTTTACTTTGGAGATTGAGGCAGATGAAGAGTCTGGTGATGTGATTTTGGACAAGCTTCATCGCAAGTTGCTCAACTCATATCTGCGGAACGGCTATATCATCGATGAGTTTTTGATGCGTTCCAGCGGGCCATTAGACAGGATCCGAGTCAAGCTGGAGGCAGTTGGTGATTCTGTCAGCGAAAGTGAGGAACCTGCCTTTGTTCCGGAAGACTTTGACATCACCGTTGAGCAAATCCGGAAACACCTTGACGTTGCAGATAACAGAGCCGATGCAAACACCATCAGACTAGCAAACAAGTTTATCATGGAGCGCAGGGGATTTGATACCAGAAAGCAAGTCGCTGATTACCTAAATTCGAAAGTCGGTGCGGTGATTCGGCGCAGCATCAAATTGCAGACAGCTGATTTTAAGGAACTATTTGCATCATTGCGGCGTGCGTTGAAAAAACAAGGGATCAGCTTGACACTCTTCATCGAGGATATTACGTCCTTTGCCGGCTTAGATGCTGCCCTAATGGAAGTGTTGATATCTGACCACAAGGCCGAGGGGAATGAACAGTACTGTCGACTGAGGTCTGTAGCCGGAGTTACCAACTCGTTCTTTAGAAGTTCGGTGCCAAGCAACATCCAAAACCGGATAACGCATCTGGTGGAGATCCGAGAGGGTGCGGTGTTGGGTACTTGCGAGCAGCTGGCAAGATTCGCTGCACGCTACATCAACGCCATAAACCTCTCTGAAGACCGAGTCTACGAATGGTACAAGAATGGATCTCGCTATGAGGACTTGCCCATCGCCCCATGTAACCACACGTGGGCGCATGTAGACTGCGGGTATAGCGAGCCGCTCTCTATATTCCCCTTCAATGAACAGGCGTTGTGGCGGCTGTACAATCAGATAACCGGGGAACCTAAGACACCTCGGACTTTGCTGTCTCACGTGATCAAGCATGTCCTGACCACTTGGTACTTTGAACCAGACAGGCTCCTATTGGATGAATCCAACATCACAAATACAATCGTCCATATGCCGCAATGGGAGCATCTCACCTATGAACAAAGTAACAGGAACATTGACCCCACGACAGCTGTGCCGAGGGGAATACTGCTCAGAGTATGGGGAGACGGGACTACCAACAGAACATCCTACGCCATCGGAGGGCTCTCGGCAGAAGTCTTTGACGCCTTCGGTTTGAAGTTTCCAGAACATGTTGGCGGTAAAGAGGTGACTTTGCCTCCGCCTGTGGAACCTCCTTCAAACGGCGATGAAGAGCCGGAGATCGGTCTTCGTGTTCTGGAGGTATATCGCGAACTTGAAGAACATATCAAGAACTGGGCAGAAAATCGTAATTTTGTACTGACGAAACATATTGAACTGCGCGATCTTCTAAGGAATTTCATTGTCAGCGGAGTTGATTGGGAGGAGAAGGGGATCCCGGAGACTCTAGTGAGGGCATATGTTTCCCGCTCCTATATACACATAGAGGGTCAGCCTGTTCAAATAGGTAAGGGTTATGTGCTTCCCCGCAACGAGGAGTCGATGTGGCTCTTGCTTTCGCTTATATCACAACTCTATCTTGGCAACTCAAGTTGGGACTTTAAACATGGTGAGGATGCCCTTGTAACGGCCTTAACCTGGCTGGAAGCCCACATGTCAGAATTGGTGGAACTTGCACTTGGTCCTGCACAGCTAGACTCCAATGCGTGGAATATACCCCGACACATTGTCGCCGGACAGTTCTGGCTCAAACGATTTTTTGATGATGTTGATCCCGAAAGTACAGCGGAAGACCTTGCTGTAGCGCTCTTTGGAACACCTTTGGACTTGGAGAATGCCGCGGTACACAGTGAAGAATGGAACCAGCTGGCGGACTCTATGCAAAGCGCCCCTTATATGACGAACTTCCACAAGCAGAATGTGGCCTATTTTTCTAAAGCTGTGGGGGGACGCACACCCGGTGACACAAGCTACACTTTTGTGGATGTTGCAGAGATTATCAAGCAAATTGAACAGTTGAAGGCAATAAGGTGGGATCTGGGTCAGATCGCGTATGACCCGGTTCCGAAGGATAAGACGCTCCTACATCATGCCCCAGACGTTCTGCGGATGATTGAAAGTGCTATCACGGAGGTCTTGAAGGCCGAGAAGAAGCTGGCAGAGGATTTTTTGGCTGCATATCAGGCTGCGTTTGGCGCGAGAATTTCGGTGGACGCGCTTCGCAAAGCAATCTCGGAAATGAAAGACTTTCTGAAGTATGTGACACTAGAACTTAACATGAACTATGATGATGCCCAGTTTCAACTGCTGTCGGACGGAAACGCCTGTGTAGCAGGGATAGCAAGAAATGTGCAGGAACTGGAGAGACTGTTGTCTTCAAACGATGCTCTTTCTGCCCTAGATCTTCTGTCTGCCAACCCATTCGAAGCAGCGGAGAAGTACCGTAGGCTCCTGACGAGTTTCGAGCTACTCTTGGACGAGAAGGAGCAAATCTTCGTGGTGAGCACCGACACGACTTCTTTGGCAAGTGTAAAGGAACTGAAAGAGAAGATTGTGAAGAGCTTGGATACGATGAAAATCCTGCTCAATGGCAATGGAGGTGAGTAACGTGGGTCTTCCGATTGTTGAACGAATTAGCGAAGTTAAAGCACGCGGAGATGCATATATAGAAGGACTCTCAGTAAAGGCTCGTCAGCGCCAGCGGGAGAACTTTGCCAAAGTGCTCAGACCTGTTTCTTCTCAGTTGAGGGATATTGCGCAGATTGAGGGCAACATGAGGAAATTCGGGATCATTCCCTCCGATGAGGACATTTTTTCGGACTACAGAGATCTTGTGGAAGATTTGGTGGCGAAGGTCAAAAGTGATGATTTTGACATCGTTGTGCTTCGCACAGCGGACAACTTAGGAAAGGCCATCGGTGAGTCACTAGACCGTACATGGAAAAGATACCTCGAAGAGAAGATTGGTGCAGTCAAGAATACAATCGCTTTGCTCACCAGCATCACTGGTGATACGGAGGAAGTTGCCACACTTAGAGCGTTGATTAACACGCTAAGTCAGGAGATACCCGCTTCTGATAGGGCAATGCGCTGTCTGGAACGGTATCTGGCGGGTGCAAACCGGCTGATAGAAGATCTGCAGTTGAATGATAATATTCGCGAATTTCTGATCAGGCTCACAGCAAGGAATGCGACACTGGCCAACATGGACCAGGAAGTCTATGACTGGCTGATGGAAAATGGTTTTGCCCACAAAGTACGCATCTTATTCCAGTGAAAGCCATTTGCACGCGACGCACTGATTGTAGATTAGCAAGTTAAGTCAGTG
>LSQX01250405.1_pt3 | contig 29716 bp, 31 predicted proteins | sample 654561 | NCBI WGS metagenome assembly LSQX01 (sample SAMN04489861, study PRJNA283612) | anaerobic digester metagenome | isolation source: 4 biogas reactors fed with cattle manure at either 37C or 55C with and... | place: Denmark: Kongens Lyngby | collected 2014 | reverse complement strand
CCTCCTCGCCGGGCATCTCCTCCAGCCGGCCGCTCATCTCCCGCAGGGCTTCTGCCCAGCGGCTGGTGGAGTCAGCCATGATGGCGACGCGGTAACCCATGTCACGGAAGTATTCCGCGATGGTGATGCCGGTGTAGATGGAGGCTTCACGCGCTGCGACGGGCATGTCGGAAGTGTTGGCAATCAGCACGGTGCGCTTCATCAGCGTTTCTCCGGTCTGCGGGTCGTGCAGCTCGGGGAACTCCTTGAGCACGTCGGTCATTTCATTGCCGCGCTCACCGCAGCCAACATACACGATGATGTCCGCCTGCGCCCATTTGGCCAGCTGGTGCTGGACGACGGTCTTCCCGGAGCCAAAGGGGCCGGGGATGGCCGCCACACCGCCGGAGGCGATGGGGAACAAGGTGTCAATGACGCGCTGTCCGGTGATCATCGGGCTTTGCGGGGTCAGCTTTTCCTGGTAAGGCCGGCCGGAACGCACGGGCCAGCGCTGCATCATGGTCAGCTGGTGCGCTGTACCGTCCTTGCCTTCAACTACGGCCACCACCTGGTCAACCGAGAAACTGCCATGCTCGATGGATTTGACGATGCCTTCCACACCCTTGGGCACCATGATGCGGTGCTCCACCACAGCGGTCTCCTGAACCACGCCCAGGATGTCGCCATGGGCGACCAGGTCACCGGGCATGGCTTTGGGAACAAAGTCCCATTTTTTCTCCCTGCTCAAAGAAGGCAGCTCAATCCCGCGGGTGATGCGGTCCCCCGCCTTTTCCCTGATGTCCACCAGGGGGCGCTGGATGCCGTCAAAGATGGATTCAATCAAGCCAGGCCCAAGCTCCAGCGAGAGCGGCGCGCCGGTGGATTCCACCGGTTCACCAGGCCCCAGGCCGCTTGTTTCCTCATATACCTGAATGGAAGCACGGTCGCCGCGAAGCTCAAGAATCTCTCCGATCAAGCGGTGTTTGCTGACGCGGACCACGTCAAACATCCTTGCGGATGACATCCCTTCCGCAACGATCAAGCTGCCTGCTACCTTGACAATTTTGCCCTGGGCCATGAACTAGTCCCCCGTTTCTTTGTGTCAGTTGTTCTGGTTGAGGATATCCGCGCCAATGGCCTTGATGACATTGTCCCGAACGCGCTTGGCGCCGAAACCGTCTGTGCCCTTGATGCCCGGTATCGGGATGATGGCGGTATCCATGGTCTGGTCATATCGGGAAATGGCTTCCGCTGCCACCTGGGCAGCCTGCTCGGTGATGAAGATGACCGGAATGCCTTGCCTGCTGAGTTGATGAAGGGCGGCAGTGACCTCGTCTTCCGTGGTGGCGGGGACGGTGACAGCGCCAATGGCCTTGAAAGCCAGGATGGCGTCTTCCTCCCCCACTGCACCCAGGCGCAACAATTTATCTGCCATACGCTTCACGCAGCCTTTCGCGAATCAATTCCTGCGGAAAGCCGTTCAGCTTGCCCGCAATGATCAGCCTGACCGCTCCCGCTTCGCGCTCGTGCGCCAGCAGCCAGCCAACCAGCACATCCACGGAGAAGGGCTCATTCCTGGAATCCCGGTACAAAGCAATCAGGGAGTCATCCACCGCTTTTTCCAGTGCAGGGATGGCCTTTTGGTCGTGGATGGCCTTGTTCAAGGCCACCTGCAGTTTGACAGGATATCCGTTGAAAGCCTTGAGCAGGCTGTGCGGCTTTTCCTGGATTGCTGCCCATTGCTTACTAGAAATTGTGCCGCCGGGCAGGAGAAGGTCCATAAAGCGGACCTTGTCATCCGCGATGTTCTGCAGGCGCAGCAAGGCGATGGCGTTTAAGAAATCCACCTTGGTCGCGAAATAGGTCTTCGCGGCCTTGTTCTTGATATTCTTGAGTTTTTTGGCAATCAGGCCATACAAGGCCTGGTCGATGAGCACATCAATCTTCATGGGGTTGACTTGGAGCGCGGTTTTTTGCTCCAGAGTTTCCATCACAGCGCGGAATTCCGGAATCAGCTTATGATACTTGTGCTCATTGACGGCGTGCACCAGGGTATCCAGGTCCAGCATGCCACTTTTTGACAGATTTTCCGGCTTGACCCCCAGAATGCGGGCCTTCAGCAGCGATTTCAGGTTCTGCGCGTCATGGCGCAGCAGGAAGATTGACAGCAGCTCCTCATCCGGGCTGACATCCTTCAACAGCTTGGCGATGCCTTCCAGCATTCTGATGCTCAATTGCTCAACATCCTGGTCCGCGCTGTCAGGCCACCCCATTTCGGTGAGCATGTTCAGGGCTTCTTCATAGCTGGCAGCGGACAATAAGCGCTCCAACTGCGCATCCCCAAGGGGACGCCTCGCTGCCGCCCTGACACGGCCTACCGCGTATGCAATGCTTGGTTGAGGCATGCGAACTCCTTTACGGTATGTTAAGCAAACAGAATGGAAACGACCTGCGCTTCCAGCGATTCCCTTTTCACTTCAAGAAGCGAAGAGAAAGTGCAGTGCATCTGGCTGTGGCCGTCTTTGAGCACCAGGCCGCACACACCGGGGACGCGTTCCACAAGCGCCGTCAGTTCACCAGGCTTGCCCGCCTGGGTCAAACGCTGATTGGCTTCATCAACAAAGGCTTCCGTGAAGAATCCGTCGTTGACGCTGCCCGCGGCAAGTTTTTCAGTGCCGCTGGCATGTTTTGTCAGCAAATCAAGCATGACGTTGGACACCTCGGAGGTGGGCAGTGCGTTCAGCTTTGCGATGGCCTGGTGAAATGCCTCGTCAATCAAACCGCGCTTTTGCGCTACCAGCAGTTTGCGGTTCTCAAGCTCGGCCAGCCTGTGCATCCTGTCTTCCAGGATGTCGGCATCCGCCGCGGCCTGCGAACGGATTTCATCAACCTGCTGCTGAATGCGCGAAGCGGAATGCTCGCTGATGGTGGCTGCCCTGTCTTTGGCTTCAGCGATGATGGTATCCGCAGCGTCCTTGGCGTCTTTGCGGATTAAATCAATGATGGACTGGGTGTTGACCGTATCCATCTTACAGTTTGATGGCGTTGACCATCAGGAAGGAAGCCAGCAGCGCAAGCACGGCGTAGGTTTCCACCATAACGGTCATGGTGATGGCCTTACCCGACATGTCCGGATGTTGGCCAACCATCAGCATGCCGGCGGAAGCGACCTTGGCCTGGTTAATGGCGGACAGCCAGCCAACCACGGCAACGGGCAGCACGGCGGCGACATACATCAAGCCCTGCAGCAGGTCCACTTCCTTCAGGTTGCCGGCCAGGGCGCCGGTGTTGACCAGGATGATGACACCAATCAAAAAGCCATAAATGCCCTGGGTGCCCGGCAGAATCTGCAGCACCATCAACTTGGAGTTGACTTCGGGATTTTCCGTGGAAACACCGGCAGATGTCTGGCCTGCCATACCAACTGCTTTGGCAGAGCCGTAACCTGCCAACAAGGTGGAGAGAACCGCCGCGGCAAAAGCAAGGATTTGACCGTAACTGAGCATACTGGGAAACCTCCTACTAAACTATGGATATTCCTGGTTTATTCATGAATCCGCACATAGCGCGGTGAATAACGAAGCGGTTTGAAGGGCTTGCCCCCTTCTTCGTAGAACTTGCCGAAAAATTCGATGTACTGCAAGCGGCAGGCGTGCACGTAAGCGCCTAAAATGTTGATGGCCGCGTTGAACAGGTGGGCGCCGATAAAGACCACCACACCAAAGAGGATGCCGATGATGCCGCCGCCCATCATCATGCCGACCAGCTGGTTGATGACCATGCCGATGACACCGGTGGCCAGGCCCATACCAAACAGGCGCATATAGGACAGCAGGTCTGAAATCCAGCTGGTGACGCCGTACAGGGCGCCAAGGCCGGAGACAAGGCGTTTGATGGGGTTCTTGGACTTGTCACGCCCGGCAGTCAACAATACGATGCCGGCACCCCCGATGGCCAGCCATTTGCCAATGGCCGCGGTCTGCGGCAGGGCCAGCATGCCAAGGCCTATCACCAACATAAACCAGCTGAGCTGGTCATACACGGCAGCCATCGGCTCGCCCTTTTTGATGTTTTGATAAGCGCCCAGGGCCAGGCCGGCAAACAGGTGCAAAGCGCCGATGCCAATGCACAGCGCCATGACAGGCAGCGAGTCATTGACCGGGTCAAACAGGGTGGGCCAGGGGCCAAAACCAAACCAGGTGTTGTACAAGGCGCCCCAGATGACCGTGGCGATACCGCCGCCGCAGATGATCCAGAAGATTTTCTTGGCGCCGGCAGAGGGCTGCATGATTTTGACCATGAGGGGAATCAGCAAGGCCATCACCAAGCCGTAACCGGCGTCTGACACCATCATGCCAAAGAAGCAGGCAAAGAAGGGCATCATCACGTTGGTTGGGTCAACAGCGCCAGGTGCCGGCAAAGCAAAGCCGCTGATGACCGCCTCATAGGGCCGCGTGATGGGTGGGTTCTGCAGAAGAACCGGCGGCTCCTCATCCGGGCCGGGGTCGCTGATGGAAAGCTGGACATCGGGAAACTCTTTGTTGATGGCAGCCTGCACGCTTGCTGAAAGGGACTTGGGCACCCAGCCGGCCATAAACACCGTGCTGCGGGTTTGCACAATGTCATCCATGGCATCCATGCGCGCTTTTTTGGCGCTGAGCATTTCAAACGCCAGCCGCAGGGAAGGCAGGTGGACGCCCAGCTCGCTGGTTTCTTTCAAGATGATGTCCGCCTGCTCGCTTTGCTGATGCAGTTCTTTTTCAAGGTCGGCAAGGCGCTGCTTGGGCAGGCCTTTGCTCAAGGGGGGTGTGGATTGCTGGAAGCCTGCCGCGCGCAGGTCGGCATAGACATCTTCCGCGATGCTGCGATGCGCCACCGCGACAAAGTACACGGCATCCCTGTCCTGGCCAAAGGCCTGAAAAGCCACAGGCAGGCTCTTCCATTTCTCCATCAGATTGGCCAGGTTGCGCTGCGGCGCATAGCCCGACCATACCTTGCTTGTGGCGGTGTCCTTGATTTGTTCAACCGGAAGGGGCAGCTCCAGCCAGGGCTTGAGCTGGTCGATGGCTTGGGTCAAGCGCATCTGGTTGCCGCGGATGTCACCGGAGCGCTTCTCCAGCGCTTCAAGCTGTTCAACAACTTCCATCAAGCCTTGGATGTCTTCGTTTTCCAGTTGTTCAGGCTGCGCCAATGGCAGCGGTTTGAACATGGATTGCTTGGCCGGGTCATGGTTTAGCAGCCTGCTGATGGCCCACCGGACCCTAACAAGCGTTTCTTCATTGCCGGCGCTTTCCAGCGTATTCTCTTTTACTTGTTCTATATCTGTTGAGACAGGGGTAATCTGGATGACGCCCAGGCGCTGGATAAAGCGCAGCAAGCGTCCCTTCTCCCGGCTCATGGCAAGGAGGTGGATGCGTTGCATGTCAACGATCGCCATGAACTACCTCTTGCATGATGTATTGTACGGCTTTATCCAGGTTAACACCCGCCGCCTTGATGTGCGCGCTTGCTTCTTGCTGGTTTTTTTGCTGTTGATTTTGCAGTTGCTGTTCAACACGCAAGCGGCGCTCTTCAAGCAAACGCTGGTACAAGGCGCGGTTTTCAACAGCGGCCTTGCGCTCTTCATCCCCTGCCCGGGTTTCCGCGTTTTTCACGATTTCATTCGCGGTTTGCTGGGCTTCAAGATGAATTTCAGAAGCCTGCGCTTCTTCACTTAGAATATTCTGCAAAATGTCACTTGTCATGTTTCACCTCAAACTTGCATTTCCTAGAAAACTATACCACAATCACGGAAAAATGCAATGCAATTGGCAAAAATTATTCATTCATGCATATGCTCTTGCGTCATCCACAGAGTGTTGTTATACTACGTCTACTGCATTGACTTGAAAGGAAGACTGTAACACTATGTTTGAATGGCTCCTGAAGATTCCCTCCGCCCTGGCTGAGGCCGCCCCTGCCGCCGGCACCACCGCCGCTGGCGTGCCTGACCCTTCCAGCCCTGCCAGCTTGATTTCCATGTTCCTCCCGATGATTCTGATCGTCGGTGTATTTTACTTCCTGATGATCAGGCCCCAGCGCAAAAAAGACAAGAAAGTCAAGGACATGTTGGCCAACCTGAAGCCCGGTGACCGCATCTGCACCATCGGCGGCATCTATGGCACCATCAAGGGCCTGCGTGAAGACACCGTGATTCTGAGCGTTGGCAAAGACAACATCGAAATGGTGTTCGCCCGCTGGGCGATTCGCAATGTGGAGGAAGTCACGGTTGAAAACGAAGGTGAACTGCTCACCTGATCATCCTTAGATTCCATCAAAGCGCCTGTTCTTTCAGGCGCTTTCTTTCATCAAGGAGGTAAGAGAATGCGCATTGACGGCAGGCAGAACGATCAAAACAGGCCTTGCACCATACAGACCAACTTCGTGTCCACCGCCGCGGGCAGCTGCCTGATTGCGACGGGCGGCACCCGGGTGATTGTAACCGCTTCTGTTGCCCCTGGCGTTCCTCCATTCCTGAAAGGAAAGAATCAAGGCTGGCTGACCGCCGAGTACGCCATGCTGCCCGCCTCCACCGGCAGCCGCAAAGCGCGGGACGGCATCAAAAAAGACAGCCGCGGCATTGAAATCAGCCGTATGATAGGGCGTTCCCTGCGCCAGGCGGTTGACCTGAACCGCCTGGGTGAGCGGACCATCACCATTGACTGCGATGTGCTGGAGGCCGATGGCGGTACCCGCACCGCTGCCATCACCGGCGGTTTTGTGGCGTTGTGCCTTGCGATTGATCAACTCATCAAGCAAAGGCAGTTGAAGGAGTCACCCATCATCAGCCAAATCGCGGCTGTGAGCTGCGGCATGATTGGGGATGAAGCGATGCTGGACCTGAACTATCATGAGGACAGCACCGCCCAGGCCGACATGAACTTTGTGATGAATGATTTGGAAGAACTGGTTGAGATCCAGGGCACCGGCGAAGGCAGGTCCTTTTCTGTCCAGTCACTCTACCAGTTGCTGGAATTGGCGCAAGCTGGAATCAGAAAACTGTTTGCGCTCCAAAGGGAAGCCTTGGGTGAGAGCGCCGGCCTGATCAATCAAAAACAGACTTTGGTCTTATCCAGCGGCAACCAGCACAAAATAGAAGAATTACGGGCCATGCTGGGCGAGCGATATCATGTGATTGGCATGAAGGAAGCCGGGTTCACCGATGAGGTGGAAGAAACAGCGGATACCTTCCAGGGAAACGCCATCCTAAAGGCAGAAACGCTCGCCAAGGCCTGCGGTTACCTGACCTTGGCGGATGATTCCGGATTGGAAGTGGACGCCTTGGGCGGCGAACCCGGGGTGCGCAGCGCGCGGTATGCCGGTGAACATGGCAAGGACGCCGCCAACATCGCCTTGCTGCTGCAGAAGATGGAAGGCGAGGAAAACCGGGGCGCTCAGTTTGTCAGCGTCCTGGCGCTGGCCTCGCCCTTTGCCCCGACCAGGACCTATCAGGGCATCTGCCGCGGACGCATCACCCATGCGCCGAGGGGCAGCCATGGCTTTGGTTATGACCCGCTGTTTGAGGTAGAAGGCGGCAAAACCTTCGCGGAGCTGACTGAAGTGGAAAAGAACAGAATCAGCCACCGCGCGCGTGCCATGCAAGCCTTGCTTGCGAACTTACAATGAAGCTGTTGATCATCAGCGATTCCCATGGCAGCAAACGGTTTGCCACGGGAATATCAAAGCATATCAAACAAAAAGGGCCTTTTGACTATCTGATCCATTGTGGGGACGGCCTGACTGACTTGGACATGATGGATGTCCCCTGTCCGGTCATCAGCGTTCGCGGCAATTGTGATCTGTTTGCCACCGCGCCTGAGAAGACAGTGCTCAAAACAGATGCCTGCACAATTTTTATTACGCATGGCCATTTGTTTTCTGTCAAGAGGACATTAAGCCAGCTTTCTTCAGCTGCAAAAACCGCCCAATGCGCGATCGCGCTGTATGGCCATACACACCAACAAGGCATGAATTATATTGACAGTGTGTATTGCATCAACCCCGGCGCGTTGAACAACGGCCAGTTCGCGGAATTAACATTCAATCAGGAAAACAAACCAATCCCTGTTTTCTTCAACTTGACAGATTAAACGTCATAAAGCTCTGATTCCCTGTCTTCCCCTAGTTTTCTTAAGCCTATAGGGTAGTGGTTCTTCAGCATCCCCTGGCTGGCTTTGCCCCAGCCAAGCGGCCACCCATCAAGCGTCGGCGATAGAAAACCAGAGATGTTCTCGGGAATACCCAGCACCTCACCCCGGCGATAGGCCTGTGCTTCATCCAAGCTGACAGGCAGTGCTTGTCTGGGCTTGTGTGCCAGCGCCAAAGCGTGGTCTGGCTTGGCTGTCTTTCCGGTCACACTGCCCATGTGCAACCCCAAACGCAGGACGCGCAAGCCTGTCAGATCAGGGCAATCCTCCGGCGCGAGAACCGCGGTGTTACCCAGCACATGGTTTGCGTAGACAGTATCAGCCAGCCATTCTTCAACGCTGTTGTTGATGACACGAAGGAGTTCCTGGTAAATTCTATCACCTGCTTTTTTCGGCATTGATGACTTTTTGATTACCGAATCACCATCGGTTTTGATGAATTGAGCGATAAAATGCCCTTCCCCATCCACCAAGTGTGGCCAAAGACGCAGCATGCCGCTTGGCGCTTCATCCAAGCCGGGAATGCGGATGGGCTGCAAGGAGAAGCTTGGATTTGCTTTCAAAAATTGAGCGGCAAGTTCCTCATTCTCCAAGCAGTTGAAGGTGCAGGTGCTGTACACCAGTTTTCCCCCGGGCTTGACCATGGTGGCCGCGTCCTGGATAATCTGCAGCTGTCTCATTGAACAAAGACTTGGCAAATCCTCGTTCCAGGCAGACAGGGCACCCGGGTCCTTGCGGAACATGCCTTCCCCAGAGCAGGGCGCGTCCACCAGCACTTTGTCAAAATACGCCGGCAATCTCTCTGCCAGTTCATCCGGCCGGTTGTTCGTCACCACCGCGTTGGTAATGCCCATGCGCTCCATGTTGCGGTTTAAGATTGATGCCCTGGAAGGATGGAGCTCATTGGCAAGCAGCAGCCCCTTGCCTTGCATCTGATCGGAAATCTGGGTCGCTTTCCCGCCTGGCGCCGCGCACAGGTCCAAGACTTTTTCCCCCGGTTTTGGGTTTAGTACACTGACCGCGGCCATTGCGCTGGGTTCCTGCACATAATACGCCCCTGCCCAATGCAGGGGGTGCGCGCCGGGCTGACTGCTGGTTTCCAGATAAAATGCCCTCTTAGCCCAGGGGACCGGCTTTAAAACATCAATTTGTGCAGGCATCTCTCTTCGGGCGGAATAACGAATCGCCCGCGCAGGCGCGCGCTGATAGCAAGCCAAGAACGCATCAAGCCCATCCTGAGAAAGCATGGGCTTGATGGAATCCAGAAAAGCCTGTGGCAAGGTGATGCTCTGTGTGGTCATGATTCCGGTGGTTCTTTTTTCTGGATGTTGGCTGCCTGCTGGCGGTAGGAATAGTTCTGGGGATAGTAGGGTTTGTGAAAGGCATCCTCCTGGGCGATGGGCGCCTGGATGCTGTCCAGGGGGTCCATGTCATCCTCGGTGGTAAAGAAGGTGTCCTTCAGGGTGCGCAGGACATTGGCTTGCTCCCGCCGCTTGCCGCCAGCCCGGCGGCGCCTGACGGGTGTTCCCGCAACGTCAGCGGCAGGGTTCTCCATCGGGATGGCAGGCGCATCGAGCCAGGGAAATTGCTGCAGCGCCTGCAGGTCCTCTTCCAAGGGCAAGAGGGGTGCAGAATCATGTGATGATTGATCGTTCGCTTCATGCAAGAACATACCGTCTTGCGATTGCGGCACCGGCATTTGCATATTCTGTGTTTGCAGGTTGCTCCATGGCAGTTCGGGAACATAAGGGTCCGGCGCCGGCGCCTCATGGGCTGCCTGCTCGTAAACCAGGGCTTCCTGCGGACTGCTTGCTTGAACAGGCTGAAAATCAAAGTAGACCGGCTCATCCAGCAAGGCCTGATTGTCTTCCTGGTGAAACTGCTGGTACTCCGGCAAGTCAAGCGGCGAATGGTCCAGGTCTTCCATGTAATGGCTGGTCCTGCTCAATTGCTTGCGCTGCAGGCGCTGTCTGATCCGCGCACTCCAGATGTAATAGGGGCGCCAGCGAACCAGCCAGATGATGTAGTCAATCAGCGATCCGCCGATGAGCAAAATCAGGATGATGGGCAGCCAGAAGCGCTGCAGAAACCCTGTAAAGCCCGAAGAATCATTGGTAATCATATTCCACAGGTCATTGAACAGGCTGCGCGTCCAGCCCAGCAAAACAGAAAACAGTGAATCAGCGATAAAGTTCATGAGGCTATTCGGCTGCCTGTTCCATCGGGGACACCTCAATGGACACATACACCGCGCTGTCGGAGATGTTGACCAGGTTGTTTGGCTTGTCAACCCTGACCGCCCGGATGATGGATTCTGTGAGGTTGGTCACATCGATGGTGGTCGCCAGGTCGAGCATTTTCATGGCATTCAAATCTGCCAGGCTGCCAGCGACCCTGATTTGCGCCGGGTCGGCGGTGATGCTGGTAATGGTGTAGCCGTCCATCACTTCACCGCGCGTGATGCCGCTGAGGTTCACATCCACTAATTTTGTCGGATAGATCGACTGCTCAACCAGCAAAGTGTCCAGCACAACGTTCTCACTGGTGACGCTGATGTGCTTGCTGATGATTTCCTCGCCGCCGCTGCCTATCAAGCGGAAGGGTACCGCGGTGTATTGCACCCCGGTGCTGGATTCCACCAAACGGGGGTTGTAGGAGGCGGAGACATAGGCGATTTTTTCTACCAGTGATTGAGGGCCCGAGATGACAACATTGCCAGGGTCCACCGTGGTGCCGGATGAGTAGTAGCCTTCCGGGATTTTGCCCAGCATCTCCAGGCGCACCGGCACGCGCCGCCTGGTGATGTATTCCTCCACCACCACGGTGATTTCATTTTGTGACATCCACTCAACAGAGCCATAGGTGTTGGTGGAAATGCTTTGAATGGGCACGGTTTGCTCCCCGGTGGAGGTGATGCGGCTGACGTCCGCGCGAATGCTGTAGTTGGCGGGCACCGCGGCGTCATACATTTTCTGGGGGATTTCCACCCGCACCCTAATGGGCTGCAGCTCGTCCAGGCCTTGGGTCACAATCAACCCGCTGCGCTGCAGCGCATCGGTTCCTGTGATGCTGATCGCGACATCCTGGAACACTTTTTCCCTTGTCAGGCTGGCATCTTCGCTGATCAGTGCGCCCCAGATGGTGATGGCGACCAGCAAGGAAACCAGCTTCAACTTCCAGTTTTCAAGCAGCAGTTTGCGAGCGATTTCAAGCAAGGTCGGCTTGATGGATTTCAGCTTTTCATTCTTCGCTTCAATGCTCAACGTTCTTCACTGCCTTTCTGACAAAGTAAGCCTTGATTGAAGCCAGGACGCCGCGTAGGCTTAGTTTGTCGTGCTTGTACATGCCCGATAAAATTTTTGTCAGGCTGTCAATGTCCAGGTGGCGCGTCAATTTTCCGCCCTGGGCCATGGAAATAATGCCTGTCTCCTCTGAAACAATCAGAACGATGGCGTCCGTGCTTTCCGTGACGCCCAAACCGGCTCTGTGCCTTGTGCCAAGCTCCCTGCCCAGGTTGCTGTTTTCACTCAAACTGAGCACACAGCCCGCTGCCACAATGCGGTCATCGCGGATGATGACAGCGCCATCGTGCAAGGGGGTGTTGGGTTCAAAGATGTTGGCGATCAACGGGCCGGAAATCTTGGATTCCAATGTGGTGCCGGTGTCGATAAAGTCCTTCAAGCCGGTGTTCTGCTCAAACACAATCAGCGCACCCACCCTTCTCCGGGACAGGCTGATCAAGGTCTGTGAAATCTCAAAGACGATGCGGCTGGATTCATCTTTGTTTTCCGTCAAGTGCGCGACTTTGGCGCCCCTGCCTATCTGCTCCAGGGTGCGGCGCAATTCAGGCTGGAACAGGATGAGCAGGACGATGGCGCCGTTGTTGATGATGCTTCCAATCAACCAGTTCAGCGCCTGGAACCCCAACAAATTGGAAAACCAGCCAACTAAAATCAACAGCAAAAAGCCTTTGAACACCTGGCCTGCCCTGGTCTGCCGGGTGAACTGAAACACTTTGTACAACAGTAACGCGATAATCAGGATGTCAACAACATCCTTGATCTGCACGCGATTAAATAAATTCCAGAAAAAAGACTCGATGCTGATGCTTAGTTGTCTCACCGGCCTTCTTCCTTTCTGTTGATGTGTAATCAGTATACAACAAATCGTTGAGACAGGGAAATCTTTTGAAGGAAATGTTACAAAATTTTGATAAATGTAAAAACGCCCCGCGAGAGGGCGTTTCAATGGCGATGGACTTGCTTACTGGGCGGCGACTGCTTCGTCGACCGGGTAAATGCTGACTTTCTTGCGCAGCTTGCCCAGGTGCTCAAAGCGGACCAGGCCGTCCTTCAGCGCGAACAGGGTGTCATCCTTGCCGCGGCCCACATTGGTGCCCGGATGGATCTTTGTGCCACGCTGGCGCACAAGGATATTGCCAGCCAGAACAAACTGGCCGTCTGCGCGCTTGGGCCCAAGGCGTTTGCTTTCGCTGTCGCGGCCGTTGCGGGTGGAGCCCATTCCTTTTTTGTGGGCGAACAATTGCAGATGAAGCTTCAACATGCTAATTCCTCCAAAATCTCAGATCATAGGTTCAATCAAGGTTACGAATGCGGGATACTCCTGGTGCAGGTCATTCGCCCCTTGGTGAAAGGTGTTCAGGATGGTTTGCGCTTGCTCATTGCGGTGCTCTGTTTTCAGTTCCGCTTTGATGTAGCCGTCTGCCTGCCTGACCTTCATTGGGCTTTTCGCTACTGTTTCCATGGCATTCACAATGGTTACTGTCAGGAAGGAAACCGCGGCGCAGACCAGGTCATTTCCCTCGGTCCCGGCACCCGTGTGGCCGGAAACCTCAAATCCGAAGTAGTCTCCATGCTTGCCCAGCATGCGGATGGTTGTCATGCTTAGCCTTTGATGGATGTAATCTCCACCTGGGTAAAAGGCTGGCGATGGCCTTGCTTCCTGCGGTAGTTTTTCTTGCTCTTGTACTTGAAGACGATGATCTTTTGTCCCTTGCCGTGGCGAACCACTTTGCCGGTGACGCTCGCGCCAACCACTTCAGGGTTGCCCAGCTTGACTTCATCACCAGAGAACATCAAGACGGGAAAGGTGACTTCGCTGTCCGCCTGGGCGTCCAGCTTCTCGATGTAGATGGTGTCCCCCTCGGACACGCGGTACTGTTTGCCGCCAGTCGCAATGATTGCGTACACTATGCAGCACCTCCGTTTACATTACTCGCCGGGATTGTCAGCATTTTCAGCCATGAGGCAGCGCCAAGCATTTAGAAGCCTCTCCCGAGCGGCTATTGGTTAATTTATCACATTGTATTGTTCAAAGTCAAGTTTTTATCATGGATTGTTCCGACATTTTCAGGTAAATTTTTCAATTTTGGCCGCGATACTTCCTGGCGTCCTCCAACAGGACTTCCGCGTGCTTTAAACTGCTGTCTCCTTGCGTGCTGATGTCGCCCAGCATCTTGGCAACTTCAAACACCCTTTGCCCCTCATCAAGCGCGGTGATGGAGGCCTTGGTCCTTCCATTTATCTCGGCCTTGCTCACCAGATACTGGCTGCTGGCCATCGCCGCCAACTGGTGCATGTGCGAAACGCAGATCACTTGCCGGTATCGGCCGATGTCCCACAATTTTTGCGCGATCACCATGGCGGTTTTCCCGGAAATGCCAGTGTCGATCTCATCAAAAACCATGGTGGGCACTTCATTTTTCTGGGCTGACAAGGTTTTCATCGCCAGCATCACGCGGGACAGTTCGCCGCCGGAGGCAATCTTACTCAAGGGCTTTAGCTCTTCCCCCACATTGGGCGCGATCAGCATGCTGACCTTGTCAATGCCATCGGCATTGGCATACGCGGGATTTGATTCCACCTGGATTTGAAAGCGGGTGCTGCCCATGTTCAACTCATGCAGGATGCTCTCAGCCCTTTTCTCCTGCGCCTTGGCCAGTTTCTTTCTGGACTGGCTGAGTTGGCTTGCGGCCGCAAAAAAACCCTTCTCATGCTCCTGGACCAATTTCTCAAGGCGCTGCAGCTCATCCTCCAGGCTGTCAAACTGCCGCAGTTCCTCTTCAATGGCCTTCAAGGTCTCCAGCATCTCCGCGCTGCTCTTGCCATATTTTCGCTGCAGCTTGAGCAAGTGGTCCAGCCGGACTTCCACCTCTTCAAGGCGGCGGTCATCGCGGTTGATGGCGCGCAGCTGCACACTCAACTCGTGGGCAATCTCTTCCAGTTCGTAATACAGGGAGCTAAGCTTGCCGTGCAAGTCGGCATAGGAAGGGTTGAACGATGAAATCCTGTCCAGGCTTGTCAGCGCGTCCTGAAGCAAGGACAAAGCGGTTTCCCCGTTGGCGGCGTCCTGGATGGCTTCATTGGCGCCTTGCATGCCCTGAATCAGTTTATCAGCGTTGCGCAGGATGGTTTTCTCCTCCTGCAGCGCTTCTTCCTCTCCCGGAACCAGTTTGGCGTTCTTTAATTCCTTCTGCCTGAGCGTCAGAATTTCAATGCGCTCTGCCTGGTTGAGGCTGGCTTGCTTCTTCTGGTTCAGTTCTTTTCTGCCCTGCGACAGCAAGGCATACTGCGCGCGAACAGTTTCCAACAGCTTTCCGTGCGCCTGGTCGCCCAACAAATCCAAAAAGCGCAGGTGTTTGCTGTCTTGCAGCAGGGACTGGTGCTCGTGCTGGCCATGCAGGTCGATGAGCCTTTGGGTCAGTTGCGTGTACATATTCAAGGCCACAGCCATGCCATTCACCCGGCATACGCTGCGGCCTTTTCTGTTCATTTCACGCGATAAAATCAGTTCATCACTGTCTTGTTCAAGCGTCATTTCTTCTAAAATAGACAGGATGTCGTTTTGCTGCGTGATTTGAAAGATGCCCTCCACATAGGCCTGTTCACTGCCCAAGCGGATGATGTCCTTGTCGGTCTTGGCGCCACACAGGAAACTCACCGCGTCCACCACCAGGGATTTGCCGGCACCGGTCTCGCCGGTCAGCACATGCAAGCCAGGCCCAAACTGGATGCTGGCTTCCTCGAACAAGGCGATGTTTCGAATGAGTAGATGCTCTAACATCGTGGTTTAGCGGAGCACCTCGTTAAACTTTTTCACCACTTCATGGGCGTCTTCCTGGTTGTGCACCACGACAAAAATGGTGTTGTCACCAGACAAGGTGCCCACGATTTCAGGCCAACGCATGCTGTCAATCGCCTCGCCGGCCACATTGGCCGAGCCGGCCAGGGTCTTGATGACGATGATGTTGCCGGCAGGCTCAATGGAGATGACAGAGTCAACAAACATCCGGACGAAGCGGTCTGACACGGAATGCTCCGCCTGGTCGGCTGTGGCGTACTTGTACTCTCCAAGGCCGGTCAGCACCTTGAGCAGGCGCATTTCCTTGATGTCGCGCGAAACCGTGGCCTGGGTCACATCAAAGCCCTGCACGCGCAGTTTCTCAGCCAGCTCCTTTTGGGTTTTGATGTCCTGCTTGTCAATGAGGTTCAGGATGGCCGCCTGCCGAGTGCTTTTCATAGTTCTCCTCCATATACGAAATTACTCCATTCAGCCTGCTTCTCGCGAAGCCTTGTCAAGAATTGTTGGGGGGCAAAATGGATAAAACGAACTTTTTGAGGTGCCTTGCGCACAACAACCTCGCTGGTGCTTGTCATGTCAAACACGACCTGCCCATCCATGCTGATCTGGTGCATCATGCCACGGTTTTTGCGCACATTCAATCTGATCACCCCATCCAGCGGCAAGATGACAGCGCGTTGGTGCATGATGTGGGAACAGATGGGGACCACGGCGGTGCAAGGAATCTCAGGATAGATGATGGGCCCGCCCGCAGACAGGGAATATCCGGTGGTGCCAGTCGTGGTGGACACCAAGACCCCATCCCCGTGGATGGTGTACACCAGCTCGTCCTGATACCAGACATCAACCACCAGGCTGCTGGGGTTCTGCCCGCGGGTCAGCGCAATTTCATTCAGTGCCAGGTTGCTGTTCCCGCCGTTGATGTCACATTGCAGCAAGGTGCGCTCATACTGCCAGAAGTCGCCGCTGAGCAGTTTATCCAGCGCCTCTTCCAGACCTTCCGGGTCTATTTCCAGCAAAAAGCCGGTATGGCCCATGTTGACACCCAAGATTGGAATCTGATGGGCTGCGGCGTTTGGGACCACGCGCAACAAGGTGCCATCCCCGCCAAAGCTTACAATGATGTCAATGCTGTCATCAATCGCGGCTGTTGGCATCACAGTCCCCGTTTGCAGGTATTCCTGCAGCCAGGTGTCTGAAAAAACTTCACAGCCCCAGCTTGTGCACAAGGCCGCGAAGCGCTTTACCAGCGGAAAAGATTCAGGCTTGTTTGGGTTAGCAAACAGAAAAAAACGCTGCAATTCCACTCGTCCTCCGTTTCCAAAATTATACATGAGCGGAGCCGTTTATGCAAGGCTGTATGCTGCCAATCTTGTAAAACTTCACCGGTTCTTTGTTTATTTATGCAAGGATTGCAAACAGGAACATAATTTGTGTTTTTCAAAATAAAACGCTCCTTGCGGAGCGCAGAAACCAAGGAGGTTGATTGGAAAACTTTAGTTCCGCTTGGTCGCGCCGCGGTAGTAGACGGCAGGCTTGGCGCGGAAGGTGTCCCGGGAAATCAGCTTGGGTTGTTCAACCAGGACACCGTTTTGGTATTTTTCAAGATAGGTTTCAATGATCATGCCTTCCACGGCCTTTGACTTCAGTTTTTCCTGATCGCTGTAGGTGACGATGGTGCCGCTGTTGTCAACCTCATACTTCTTTTCAGTAGGCGCCGGCAAAACTTCCACCGTTTCTGAGCGCAGTTTGTAGGTAACCCCTTCGCCCATGTCCAGGCCGTACACTCGAATTTCTGACACCAGGCGGCGGGTATTGTTCCTGGCGGGCTTGACCCGGGCTGTGATATAGATGTTGCCGGGCGTGTTGTTGCGGAAGCGGAAATCCAGGTTCCTGTCCTGGGTTAAATATACGGTCGCGTCCTGGCCCATCGCGGTGTAATCCACTTTCCCTGAATGGGGATAGCGCTCCCGGATGGTCATGCCCGCGGTGACCACCGCCTGGTACAAGGTTGTGCTGGCCTGGCAGACACCGCCGCCTATGCCGATGACCAGGTCTCCATAGGCATACTCCATCGCCTCAGCAAAGCCTGCCGCTTCTGTCCGAGGCCCGACAATGTCATTGAAGCTGAAGGTTTCTCCGGGTTTTAAGACATAGCCATTGAACTTCTCAAATGACTTCCGGATGTTGTGGTTTCTTTTTTCATCGGAGTCCGCGCTGATGGCCGTGGTCACGCTGGAGCGCAGCTTGACGGTCTCCTCCAGGGCGGCTCTGGTGATCTTGGGCAACAGCACCTCAGGTTTGAGTTCATAGGTACCCGACTGCCCGCTGGCAGCCATGGTCATGATGTCGTTGATCGCGGCCTGGCTGTCCAGTTTGGCGCCGGGACGCTCGTTTTGGAAAACAAACGGATTGTCCTCATCCGGACGGAATTGCAGCAGGGCCGCGTCAACCGGGGCAGCATTGACATAAGGTTCGATCTGCCTGAAAATGTCCGCCAGTTGATTGCCCTGCAACTCCTTCTGGCTGGTATAGGCTTTGTAGGGCTTCTTTGCAAGGGCGTCAATTGCCGCCCGTTGGTCATGAACGCTGCCCTGCCTGGTCATCAGCCAGGCCTCATTGAGCAATTGGTACATCTCTTCTTTGGAAACTTCATTGCCCAGGGAACCATAGTCAACGGTTGTAAACGTGAAGCCCTGGTAGGCAATGTCCAGCTTCCAGCTGCTGATGCGCTCCTGCATCGCCTGGTCAAGCGCGCTCTCTGCCTGCTTGGGTGTCAGGCCGGCGATGGACACGTCATTGATAAAGATATTGGGCGCGTAAACATCCTGATAGGGGGCGATGCTCTGGGCAACCTGCTTGTCGCGCAAGGTATTGACGCCCCACACAATGCCACCGGCCAGGATGGCCAGCAGCAGCACAAGAATGATGATTTTGCTGCCAGACAGGGACTTGCCCTGTTTCCTGGGCGGTGGTACCGGGCTGCCCAGGCCCGGCGGAGAAAATCGCACAGGAGGTATCTGCTGCAAGGGCTTTTGCGGCGTGGCAGGTCCTTGCGCAGGAGGCATCCTGTTGTTTTGCTGATTGTACGGGGGCAATTGTGTCATGCGTCTTCCTTTTTCAATTTCGCGGCCAGGTCATACAGGGCTTCGATGTCTTTGTTTACCTCATGCCAGGTGTTCAGGTGGCTGCCAATCAGGCCATGGCTGTCTTTGAAGGCGTGGAAATCGCTGCCGCCGGTCACAAGGAGCCCAAGGTTTCTGGCGGTTTTGTCCCAGTAAGCGCAGGCAGCCGGCGTGTGATTGGCATGATGGGCCTCGATTCCATGCAAGCCGGCTTCCTTGAGGGTTTTGAGCGCTTCGGCCGTCGTCAGGCTCTGGTTTCTGATCAAACCCGGATGAGCCAGGACAACAACCAAGCCCAGCCTGTTGGCCAATTCAATGGCCTTGATGGTGTCCAGCTTCATCCGGCTGATGTAACCGGGTCTGCCGACAGCCAGGTAGCGCTGGAAGGCCTCCTGCCGGGAGGTGGCATAACCCTTTCTGACCAGGGCATCCGCGACATGGGGACGGTGGCAAAATGTGCCTTCCGGCACCTGAAAGTCTTCCTGTGTCAGCTGTATACCCAGTTCACCAAAGCGCTCAACAAACCGCTGCGCGCGCAGCTGCCTGTCCAGGTTGATGGCTGCCAATTGCTCGGCCAGTTCCTGCATGGAGGGATCCACAAAGTAGAACAGCAGATGAACTTCTTCCTCCCCCGCGGTGTTGATTTCAACACCGGGGATAAAGCGAATGCCGGAAGCGGCGGCGGCAGCCTTCGCGGCTGCAAGGCCGGTCATGGTTTCATGGTCTGTCAGCGCCATGGTGTGAATATTTTGGCGCAGGACCTCCCCCGCCAGCTCCTCAGGGCTTAGTTTGCCGTCTGAGGAGGTGCTGTGCATGTGCAGGTCTGCCCGCAGGGCTGCGTCCATCTGCGTCATGCTTCCGCGATCAGGAGGTTTGCCTCTGTTCCATTCATGAACTTGAGGAATTCTTCGCGGTTGACCGTCTCTTTTTCAATCAGCAGCTGCGCCAGGCCGTGCAGCTTGTCGATGTTGGTTTTCAAGGTGTTGAACGCGACTTCATAACACTTGGTCATGATGTTGCCCACTTCCTGGTCGATCTTTGTCGCGGTTTCCTCGCTGAACTCACGGCTCTGCCCAAATTCCATGCCCACGAAAATCTCCTGGTCGTTGCCCAGGTAGAGAGTACCGATGGAATCGGACATGCCCAGCTTGGTAATCATGGTGCGGATAATCTCCGTTGCGCGCTTGAGGTCCGACTGCGCGCCGGTGTACACATCATCTTCAATCAGTTTGATGGCCGCGTGCCCGCCCAGCATCATGGAAATGGTCTGCAGCATCTTGGACCGGCTTTGCATGTCAAACTCTTTTTCAGGCAGGGACAGGGTGAAGCCACCCGCGTTGCCGCGGGGCACGATAGTGACGGTGTGCACTTCATCAGTCAGCGGCAGGTAATGACCAACCACCGCGTGGCCTGCTTCATGGTAGGCGACGATGCGCTTGTCCTCTTCCAGCACCTTGTGGCTCTTCTTCTCAGGGCCCATCTGGACGCGCTCAACAGCCTCAATCAGGTGTTCCTGGGAAATCTGCTTCTTGTGGTTTCTAGCGGCCACGATGGCGCCTTCATTCATGATGTTTTCAAGGTCGGCGCCCGTGGCAAAGGGGGTGCGCTTGGCGATGTTCTCCAAATCCACGTCATCTGCCAGGGGCTTGCCGCGGGAATGTACTTTCAAGATGGCGACGCGGCCGGCGATGTCCGGATAATTCACGGTGACCTGTCGGTCAAAGCGGCCCGGGCGCAGCAGGGCAGGGTCCAGGATATCCCGGCGGTTGGTGGCTGCCATCACGATGACGCCTTCGTTGGTGGTGAAGCCGTCCATTTCAACCAGCAGCTGGTTCAAGGTCTGCTCACGCTCGTCATGGCCGCCGCCCAAACCAGCGCCACGGTGGCGACCCACGGCGTCAATCTCATCGATGAAGACGATGCTGGGGGCCATCCGCTTGGCCTGCTCAAACAGGTCCCGGACGCGGCTGGCGCCCACGCCCACAAACATTTCTACAAAGTTGGAGCCGCTGATGGTGAAAAAGGGCACCTTGGCCTCCCCGGCGACCGCCTTGGCCAGTAAGGTCTTGCCGGTTCCGGGAGGGCCCACCAGCAGCACGCCCTTGGGGATGCGCGCGCCCAGGTCCAGATAGGTCTTGGGATTTTTCAGGAAATCAACAATCTCCTGCAGCTCGGCCTTTTCTTCATCCGCTCCGGCCACATCGGCAAAGGTAATCTTGTTCTTGGTCGGGTCCACCATGTTGGCGGAGCTTTTGCCAAAGTTGAGCACCTTGCCGCTGCCGCCAGTCTGCTGGCGCATGATGAAAAACCAAAACAACATCACCAGGCCCATGGTGAGGATGTAGGGCAGCATTTCCACATACCAGGGGGTCACCAGGGGCGGCAGGTAGTCCACGGTGAAGTCCAGGTCGTTGACGCTGACTTGCTCCAGGGGCATCTTGTCCTTGGCGGCCTTCATCGTGCGGACCGTTTCAATAAAGTCCGCGCCGATGGTGGTTTCAAAATCGTAGCGGGCAGGGTAATCGCTCCTGGCGATGGGGCTGTTGCGGTTCAACCCCACCAGGGTGATGCCGCGGATAGAGACTTTTTCAATGGTATTGCTTTCAATTTTTGTCAGCAATTCCGGGTAGGTGATGCGGTTGACCGGCATGCGCATGCTGTCGGAAATCAGAACCGCCAGCATGACAAAGGCCGCAATCATAATTAAGTAGCCAAACGGGCCACGGGTTTTTCGCAAAAGACCATCCTCCTACATTAACGAATCACATTTTATTATACCACGCGCAATGATATGGTACAAACAGCGCTCAGGCTTCTTCCTGGTAGATTTTGGGGTGCAAAACGCCCACATAAGGCAGGTTGCGGTAGCGCTCCTGATAGTCCAAACCATAGCCTACCACAAACTCATTGGGGATGATAAAGCAGGCATAGTCCACTTCCAGATCAGTCTTCCTTCTCTCCGGCTTGTCCAGCAAGGTGACCAGCTTGACGGACCGGGCGCCGCGTTCAATCAACACCTTCTTGATATAGGACAAGGTCAAACCGCTGTCGACAATGTCCTCGATGACAAGGACATCCTTGTTGAGCACATCATGGTCCAGGTCTTTGAGGATCCTGACAACACCCGAGGTCTTGGTGCTGTTGCCATAGCTGGAAATGGCCATAAAATCGATGGTGAGCGGCAAATCCACGTTGCGCAGCAAATCCGAGAAGAACAAAGCCGCACCCTTGAGAATGCAAACAAAAACGGGCGCGCTGCCCTTGTATTCCCGAGTCAGCTTTTTACCCAGAACTGTAACAGCCGCCTCCAGCTGTTCCTGTGTGATGAGGATGTGGTCCAGATCGCCACGCAAGGATTGCTCAGACATGGTTTCAATGCCTCCGTTCAATTTCATCCGGCAAAAGATCCAAAAATTTCAGGGTCACAGTTTGTACGCTTACTGCACTGACAGCCGCCTCCTGGGAGACCCCGCAGCCCGGCACCCAGAGCACCTGGTGCCCTCTGGTAAACACCGGCCAGAAAGGACGAAGCGTCTGGTCAATGCCTTTGCCTGACAGGTACTTGCGCAGGCTCTGGCTGCCTGTCAGCCCCAGGGGGATGATGCGGTCATCCCTGTCAACCTGGCGCATGACCGCTCCTTCCATGAAACGGGCATCAATGGTTTGTTCATGCAAACCATCTCCCAACCCCGCAAAACCTGATAACACACCGGGCTGCTGCCAATGCGTTGTCATAGAGTGTACAGCTTCAGGCAAAATATGCAACCTTTTCTTGGTGAAAAATGCGTGTGTATCCTTGGATAACTGGACTTTTTGTCCAATCCCCCGCCTTGTCAGGTACAACAGCCTTTCCGTTTGTTCAAATGATAAGGAACACCCGGTAAAATTGGCCAGCCTTCTGATAAGCCTGCGCTGGAAAGCGATGTGTTCCAGGAGCAATGCCGGCGTTTCCAAAAACGCGAAAGGCAAGTCCAACTTGGCGTGCTTTTGTAAAAAATCCTCTTCCATCCCTGCCCAGGCTTCCTGTTCTGATGTGAGAATTTCCGCAAAGCGCAGCAGGCTGTCAACGCTGCCTTCCTGGCGTTCTTCCAGCGCGGGCAGGATGGTGTGCCGAAGGTAGTTGCGCAGGTAGGCCTTGTCAAAATTGCTGGCGTCTTTCAACCAGTGGATCTGATTGTCCGCAAGGAATTGGTTGATTGCCGTTTTCCTGGTGGCAAGCAAAGGCCGCCAGTAGGGAGGGGACCATTCCTTCATGCCAGACATCCCCTGCGCCCCGCTGCCCCGCATCAGGTGCATCAGCATGGTTTCGGCCTGATCGTCCCCATGGTGCGCCAGGGCGAGCACATCGGCTTGAAAATGGTTCAAGGCGCATTCAAAGGCTGCATAACGCGCTTCCCGCGCAGCGTTTTCAAGGTTGCCTTGTCTGCTGACTTCAACACGTTTTACCAGCAAGGGCACCTGATGCTTTTGCGTGAGTTTTACCAATTGCGCTTCCTCGTCCACGGATTCCGGGCGCAAACCATGATGAACATGCACGCACAGCAAGTCAAAGTGCTCAGTTTCTTTCAACTTCAGCAGGGCATGAAACAAGGCGGCGGAATCCGAACCGCCGGAAAACCCAAGCACAATCCGCTTGGGCTGCCCAATACGCTGGTAAGACAAGCTCAAAGCCTGCATGACATCCAACTGCTGCATGCAAGCATTTTATGGCAAAGCCCCTACTTCTTCAAGCGCTGGGACTTCCCTACGTTCAGTACGGCGATAGATTAACGGTTCATTCACACTTTAATATATTGACCTTCTTTGACCATTGTGATATGATGCGGATGTCGAAGGAAGTTCGGCATCAAACCTACAGGAGGATGAAACGATGTTTACCATGATCCCTTACCGCCGTGCCTTAACAAAACCCGCACGCTCTTTTGAACCGTTCCTGAATGATCCCTTCTTCCGCTCCTTTTTCACTGGTTCTGAGAACCTGATGACCAGCACCTTTAAGGTGGACATCAAGGAGGTTGAAAACGCCTTTGTGATTGAAGCGGAGATGCCGGGCCTGGAAGAGAACCAGATCAACCTGGAAGTTGATGAAGGCATTCTGACCATCAACGCGGACTATCAAAGCCAGACCAGCAAGGAAGAAGACGGCCGTGTGTATTCCGAGCGCAGGAGCGGCCACATGCAGCGCAGTTTCAACCTGGACAAGGTTGACCAGGAGAACATCACCGCCAACTATAAGAATGGGATTTTGTATGTGAACCTGCCGAAGATGCAGGCGGTTGAGAAGACCGTTCGCAAGATTCCGGTGCTGATGGAAGGCAGCAAATCAGCGGCTGAGTAACTCCAAAGCATATCAGGGACGGGGCAAACCCGTCCTTTTTTTGTGCCATGCTTCTTAAGCCTTCCTTGACGCCGGCCTTTCATCCAACGTAAAATAAAGCAAGAAAGCAAGGAGGAAGGGATGAACATCTTCAAGCAAGCGGAACGGTGGCTGTCCAGATTTCGCATCCAGCCATTTTTTCAATACATTATCTTCGCCATGGCGGGTATTTATCTGCTGGACCTGTTCTTTCCGGCATTCCGGCTCACCAGCAAGATGGCCTTGTATGCTCCGGCTGTTTTCAGGGGTGAAGTGTGGCGCCTTGTGACCTTCCTGATCATTCCCCCGCATGGCCAAATCCTTCAGGCGGCTTTAACGCTTTATTTTTACTATTTTATCGGCACCGCGCTGGAAGCGCGCTGGGGTGCAAGGCGCTTCCTGGTCTACTATGTCATCGGCGCGCTTGCCGCCATCATTGCCGGCCTCATCAGCGGCCTGGGCACCAACATGTACCTCAACCTCTCCCTCTTTTTCGCCTTTGCGCTTATGAACCCGAATTTCCAGATTCTGTTGTTCTTTGTTCTGCCCATCAAGATCAAATGGCTCGCGGCCTTGAATGCCCTTTATTACCTCTACGGCCTGGCCACCGGCCCTTGGTTCATCAAACTTGCCATCATCTTCAGCCTGCTCAATCTCTTGCTGTTCTTTGGCGGCGATCTGTACAACCAAAGCCGCCTGGCCATCCAGCAGTGGAAGCGCAGGCAGGCCTTCCGCAAAAATTCCAGATAAAAAAACACCGCTTTCGCGGTGAAAAATGAGCGCAGACTGTAAGCCGAGTTCTGTCGTGAGTGGTCATCTATCTTCGCAGCCAGTCACCAGGCTGCTGTAGCGATGGTCGGAAGCGGAACGGGCCATTCATTGCTTCCCTTTATCTTGCACCAGGTGGGGTTTACATGACGGGCCAGTCGCCAGGCCGCCGGTGCGCTCTTACCGCACCTTTCCACCCTTACCGTTTACACGGCGGTATCTCTCTGTTGCACTTGCCTTGGAGTCGCCTCCACCAGCCGTTAGCTGGCACCCTGCCCTGTGGTGCTCGGACTTTCCTCATGCCTCATCGGCACGCGACCACTTGTCTGCCTCATGATTTTTTTAACCGATAATCAACCTGCCGCAGGTCTCGCATTCCACCTGCTTGCCAGAGCGGATGCTGGCCAGCACCGAGGAGGGGAAGCCCATATTGCACCCGCCGCACTGGCCGTTGATGAGCTTGGCCATGGGGGGCGTACAGTGTTGCTTGATTGCGGTGTAGCGGGCCAGATACTCAGGCTCAATGCCCTTTTTCTTTTCTTCCGCGGCAGCCTTCAAACGCTCCAGCACTTCGGATTTTTCTTTGTATTCCTGGTCATATTCCACGCGCAGGGCGTCAAACTCTTCCTTGGATTTGATGGCGCGCAGCTTGATGTCGCGCTGCTTGCGGTCGCGGTCAGAAGCGCTTTTGCGCACCCTGCGCACTTCCTGGTCATAATCATTCAAGGTGCCGGACAGCTGGGCGGCTTCCGCGATGTACATTGAAATGCCTTCGCTGCCGCTGGCCGGTTCTTCCTGGATGCGCTTTTGCAGGGCTTTGAGCTGGTCATCCGCCAAGGAGATGGCGTCCTTTAGGACATCCATCCGGTCCATCATGGCCATGACCTCGTTTTCAAGGGTCTGCAAGCTTTCCTGCTGGTCGCGGATGTAGTCGCGCAGCTTCAGCAGTTTTTGGCGTTTGGGTGATTGGCGGATGGAATGCGCCATGGAATCGGCTTCCGTGTCCGCCAGTTGGTATTCCCATAACAAGTCAAGTTGAGTCATTCATACCTCCCCACAGGTTGTTTGCAGGCTGTATGGAGCATCCCGCGAGACATAAACCTGTAAATTATATTTTACCGTATCTGCCATGCTTTGTAAACCAAGCGCCAAAGGCTGCATCATTGGCTGCTCAGTCGCGTAATGGCCGCCATCCAGCAGCACAAAACCGCGGGCCGCGGCCTCCACAGCGTGATGGTGCTTTACTTCTCCTGTCAGCAAGGCGTCAGCGCCGCTGGCCAAGGCCTCTTCAAAGCCCTCGCTGTATGCGCCGCCAGCAATGGCCAGGGTGTGAATCCGCTGTTGCGGGTCTCCATACAGGCGAGCCGGCACATGCAGCGTGCTTGCCGTTAATATTTGCAGTTCCAGCGCGGACAGAGCTTCCGGCAATTCGCCGATGAACAGGTAATTCCCCTGTTTCCGCAGGCCGCGCAAACCAAGCAAGCCGGCCACGGCGGCGCTTGCGGAATAGTCCATGGACTGGTCGATGTTTGTGTGCACGGCAATCAGGTTGATGTTGTGCTTTATCATGAGGGCAAGCAGGCCCGGCACATGTTTGTCCAATTGCATGTCCCTGAGCGGCATAAAAATCAAGGGATGGTGGGCGATGATCAGCTCCGCGCCTATATGCACCGCATCCATCACCACCGCTTCGGTCACATCCAGCGCAAGCAGCACCTTGCTGACGGACGCTGCCATCAGCCCAACCTGCAATCCGGCGTTGTCAAACTCCTCCTGGGTCTCAAACGGCGCGACTTCATTCAGCCAATTGAAAATGGTCTCAACCGTGATTTGCTTCAAGCTCACTGATGGCCTCCTTTAAACAGGCTTGGTACACTGTCCCGCGCTCTGAACGCCAGGTGTTTGCGATTTCCAGCTGCCAGCGGTAATAATCCAGCAAGTTGGCGGTGGCTGTTCCAGTGACATTGACGCCCAGCACGCGCTGTGCTTCACTGAGGACCTGCTCACCCGGCACTGCGGTGATCACCCGGTAATACCGCCCCGCCGCTTTAACAAGCTGCTCTTTTTCAATCGAATACGTTCGTGTCATCAGGGCATCGCGCACTTCTTCCAATTCTGTGTGCGCGCTGAGAACCAGCCTGGACGGATGCAGGTCAACCTCCTGCCTTAGGATTCTGCTGACCAAACCGCCCCCCATGCCGGCGATGATGATGGTGTCCGGCTGGCCGTGCAGGGCATGCAACCCATCTTCACCGCTGAGGGTAACCCGGTCCAGCACCTCATGCTCTATAAACAAATCCCGCGCCTTGTCGCGGGATATTTTGCTGATGTCGCTGACAATCATGTGCTGGACGCGTCCTGTCTTCAGCAGCCAGCAGGAGAGCTTCCCGTGGTCCGCGCCGATGTCCGCCGCAAGCTTGCTGGTTGGTACTTCAGCGGCAATCGCGGCCAGCCTCGCATCCAGGTGGGGCAGCCAGCCCCCCGCTTCCATCATCAATCCAAAAAGTCCTTCAGTTTTTTGCTCCGGCTGGGGTGGCGCAGCTTGCGCAGGGCTTTGGCCTCAATCTGGCGGATGCGTTCACGGGTCACCATGAACTCCTTGCCCACTTCTTCCAGCGTGCGTGGGTTGCCGTCGTCCAGCCCGAAGCGCAGGCGCAGCACCTTGGCCTCCCTGGGCGTCAGAGAATCCAGGACATCCCAAAGCAATTCCTTCATCAAAGCGTTGGAGGCGGCGTCGGCGGGCGCAGGCGCGTCCTCATCCTGGATGAAGTCACCCAGGTGGCTGTCTTCCTCTTCACCGATGGGGGTCTCCAGGGAGACGGGCTCCTGCGCGATTTTGATGATTTCCCGCACCTTGCCCTCTGTGATGCCCATGGCCTTGGCGATCTCTTCCGGGGTGGGTTCTCGCCCCAATTCCTGCAGCAGCTGGCGGGAGATGCGGATTAGTTTGTTGATGGTTTCCACCATGTGCACCGGGATGCGGATGGTGCGGGCCTGGTCCGCGATGGCGCGGGTGATGGCCTGGCGAATCCACCAGGTGGCGTAGGTGGAAAACTTGAAACCCTTCTGGTAATCAAACTTTTCCACCGCCTTGATCAAGCCCAGGTTGCCTTCCTGAATCAGGTCCAGAAACTGCATTCCACGGCCAACATAGCGCTTGGCGATGGACACCACAAGGCGCAGGTTGGCTTCCGCCAGTTCATGCTTGGCCGTCTCATCGCCGGCTTCCATGCGCTTTGCCAGTTCCACTTCCTCTTCGGCAGTCAGCAGGGGAACCTTGCCAATTTCCTTGAGGTACATCCGCACCGGGTCATCAATGTTGATGGCCTCGGGGATGGACAGGTCAATCTCGTCTTCCTCTGCTTCTTCCTTGGTGGAATCTATCTCTGACTGCGAATCCTTGGTAACTTGTACCCCCATGCCCTCCAGAGTATCCAGCACCACTTCAAACTGCTCCGGCTCAAGGTCGATTGAAGACAGGGTGTTCACCATCTCCTCGGAGCTGATGATACCTTTCGCCTTTGCCGTCTCATAAAACTCTGCGAGTTTTGCCTGCTGTTTGGGATTCATGTTGGCGTCCAAGGGCGCACTTCCTTTCTTGGTCAGGCTTTTCTGGCTGATTGCTTTACCAGTTCGGCCTGCAGTTCGCTGATCAGTTGGAGGGTGAAGAGCTTTTGCTCACCTTCCTGGGTCTTTATCTCCTGGCTAAGCTGCTTAATCCTGGCCGTGAGCCGTGTGACACGGATGGTCCTTAAGCAGTCTTCTGCCGCGGTCAGAGTGCCTTCCTTGTCCAGGTCTGGCAAACGGTTGAACAATTCCCCGGCAAGTGCCCTTGTCTGCTCGTCTTGGGCATGCTCCAGAATGTGAGAGGGGCTGCTGCCATCAAGCAAAGCATTGACGATGGCTTGAAAGCGTTTATCCTCAAAGTCTTCCGCTTCAACCAGGCCGGGCGGCAGCTTGCCGGTTGCCAACAGGGACGCCAGGGTAAACTCGGATTGGTCATACAAAGTTGCTTCATGCCGCTTCTTTTTGAATGCCGTTGGGTCCGGCTGCGCATGCTGTACCACGGATTGGCCTTTTTGCATCTGACTGAAGAGTACTTCCTTCGCAATCCCTGTTTTCAATGCTATTCTACCCAGATAATGGTCTATCTCAATCGGTTCTGTGAGGATTGTGAGGATTTTGACCGCTTCCATCGCAAAAGCGCGCTTGCTGTCATCCTGGCTTAGGTCATACTGCGCTTCTATCCTCGTCAAACGAAAGGCCATGGCCTGCAAAGGACGTAGCGCATGAAAGCCTTCAGCGCCTTTTTGTCTGATGAAATCGTCCGGGTCCAGCCCCTCCGGGAAGCGGATGACCCTGCCGGGCACCGCTTCCTGCTGCAGGATGTCCAAAGCGCGCAGGGCCGCCATCTGCCCGGGCTCATCCCCGTCATAAGCAATCCAGATTTCCGGTGCATAGTTTTTGATAAGGCGGACCTGTTCGTTGGTGAGCGCTGTGCCCAGGGTAGCGACCACATTGCTGATACCAGCCTGTGACAGGCTGATGACATCCAGATAGCCTTCCACCAGGATCAGCTGATCCAGGTTGCGCATGCGCTTTAACAGGTTGATGCCATAGACATTGTAGCGCTTGTTGAATGCCAGGGTGTCGTTGGTGTTGAGGTATTTGGGCTGGGCGTTGCCCATCGCGCGTGCGCCAAAGCCAATGGTCTGGCCGTAGCGGTTGATGATGGGGAACATGGCCCGGTCACGGAAGGTGTCATAGCGGCTGCTTTCCTTGACGGTCAGAAGCCCCGCCTGCTGGCACTCCTCCTGTGTGAAGCCTTTGGCCTGGAGGTGATTGAACAAACTGTCCCAGTCATCCGGGCTGTAACCCAGGCCAAAGCGTCGGATGACCGCGTCGTCCAGGCCGCGCTGGTGGAAATAATCAAGCGCCGCCTTGTTCTCCGGCAACCACAGCTGGTCGTGATAATATTGGGCAGCTTCCTTGTTGGCTTCAACCAGGCGCTCCCGCAGGGTGCGGCGCTGCTCCTCCTGTGGGTCATCCTCCATCACAGGCGGCTGCGGTAGATTGAATTGTTTGGCCAGGTACAGCAGCGCTTCAGGATAGGTCAGCTTCTCCATTTCCATCACAAACTGCGCCACATTGCCGCTGGCTTTGCAGCCAAAGCAGTAATACAGGTTCAGCTCAGGGTTGAC